>Ga0307510_10003202_pt1 | contig 19014 bp, 21 predicted proteins | sample 12_EM_MG_FD_207224 | JGI IMG/M metagenome (GOLD analysis project Ga0307510, IMG submission 207224) | Populus trichocarpa ectomycorrhiza microbial communities from riparian zone in the Pacific Northwest, United States - 12_EM | ecosystem: Host-associated > Plants > Roots > Unclassified | place...
AACGGAAGGACTTACCCTCTGCGTTGATGAAATGGAAAGGTGCAGTAAACGAGAACTGGCTTTGGGATCGAACCTGGTCCGCCCACTGGTCGCTCTTGTTAGCCGCTCAGTACCTACGAATGGAATCCACGACACCCACGATGGCTGCAGGACCTAGCGATTCACTGAAAGTCGATCCGAGGATCGATTGAACACTGGACAGGGTGGTTGCATCAAGAAACTAGGGACGATGGTAGAAGATATAAGTCCCTGCGACCATGGCAGATAGCCTAAACTGACATACCTGCATCGCGAGGTAACTACGTGCGATCAACCATTCAGCACATGGAGGAACCTTTCGTGGGCAATACCTACCCGGTGGTTTCATGTCCGAGAGTGCCCCACGCTGAGGCCCCGTGAGGCGCTATAAAGGCGATGGCTAGAGTGGCAGGGAGAGCAAGCTTCATGCTACCGTACTAATAATGAGTTTTGCGAGGGGTCACGGTGGGGGGGGAAACAAAGCTCCAAGCAAGAGAGAATAGGTTTATATACCTGGGACCACGCACTAATACATGTCGCGGAAACAGAACTCGGGCCGAGTCTACCTGACACATATATTAGGACTCAGCATACTACGCGCGGCGCACCAGTTACACTCTTGTTGATTTGATTCCGCTCGCCTGTCACCCTATGCGTACCTTACACTTACGAGCCCCGCTCGTTCGCTCATATACACGGCAGCTTACATCGCCGCTCCCTCAGTTCGTGCTCCATCCGCGCGCACACTGAGGTGAGCACAATGCCCGTTACATTCGTTTATTTCCCTATACTCACCCTTCGTAGTTAGTTTGTGACCTCGTCAGGCCACAATTACCGCGCGCGTACCACGCACACTCATTTCCTAACTAGCACGTTAACGACAAAGCAATCATCTGGTGCGCACTGCATGGTACAGCCCCTAGGTTGTGTACTTCTCATGCGCAGGTACAGTAGCACATATCACGAGGACCCTGTCGCCAACCGGCTGGGAAAGCGAGAATCCGCGGAGAGACCAAATGAGCAGTCGAGGAAGCTCGGGATTTCTAATAGGCCGAATGACATGAGGTAAACCTTTCGAGAACGCAGAGACAAGGACGGCAGAGAGGCATGATAGGATATACCATACAGTCAGGTGGTTATGACCGCCATTCCTGCAGTTTTCCTGATCTCGAGGAATCCTTCCACGTATCTTTTTCGTATTTTTTGGACAGTCATAAACGCTTGAGAGGTGCTTGCTACCGTCGACCTCACAGGAACAGGGAGATGTATCACATGAGGCACTGTAACGTGAACGGCCACGATAGAGCGCCCGTCAACGCCAGCTTGAAGCTTGAAGTCTTCCTGTTACTCTTCCTGTCTCATAGCCTCGTTCCGCCCCCTTCCCTTGCTATGCTCCTCTCACTGCTTCTATCCAGTACTTACAGCCTCAACCAAGATGCTCGTAGACATGTATATAAACTCACCTCGCTGTAGAGGGCAACCATCGAGGAATCAGAAGTTTTAGTCTTTCGTCCAGAATCACCCATGTGAGCATTCGTCCCCTTGCTCTCTCCTTCTCCTCTTTCCTCTCCCTCTCTCTGTCTACCTTCCCCTTGTGTCGATATCTATTCTTATTACGGCCGCCGTACATACAGCACGGATCGCTGGAGTAGTAGATCCAGAGCGGTTGAGCCTGAGGTACTGTTTTGGGGTGGGAACAGATACTGTACAGTATACAAGCGTGTTGGGAGACTGTTGGAAGGTACGGTGTGAAGAAGCAGGGTTGGTGGCACAAATGTGGGGCCGGCACAGGAACTCGAGCCATGGCGACCGACTTCCTAACACATGGCAGTGGATCACACACGTGCGAGCGATTTAAGTACCGCATAGTATATTAACTTTTTCGTTACGAGGAGTGTCGTGTCCTGGTTCACGTCAAGAAGTGAAAATATTGTAAAAAGTCTGAAGTTCACTTTTGATGCAGTTTGATGACCCGTGAGGATCGCAATCGCAGCGCGTGGGCGCTTCATGCTGTGGCAACGCGGCAACGATTTCCGAGACTACTCCACGCGTCAGGGCAGAGCGGCGGGAGCATCGCAGCACGGTGCCCTGTAGCCCACTCGCATATCCCAGAATGCTGCCCGCTCCAGTCTCCTTCCAACGACGCGGACACATCCTCAGCCACCCCCCACGCTCCCTCTCCAAGCTCCTCCGCGCCCCAGCACGCCTGACCAACTTGAGCGTCCTCTTCCTCGCCCTCCTCCTCGCATTCTCCATCCTGCTCAACCTCCGCTCACTCAATGGCAGTGTCGCCGCTCCGCTCCTTCATTTTCGAAGTATCGTGGACACTTTTCCGAAGAGGCCCGCTGCGTTGTCGGTCCTCGATCACCTCATCGTCGTGCCGGGGCATGCGATTTGGACTGGGGCGAGCGCAGAGGACGCGGAAGAGGAGGACGCGTGGCTGCTTGGAGAGTATCAGAAAGGACGTGGGAGCCCGTCCCTTTATCGCGCACACATAGCCCGCGGGTGAGCGACGTTCCTTACTTAGCTCCCGACTTTTGCCTTTACCTCATTCTCAATCCTCCCACTTCCTACCCCTCCTCCCCCTTCCCCACAACCCAGCTCCCAATTCGTCACAGAGGATCCCCGTGCTCTCCTCGTCTTCAGCGGGTGCGTTGCGTTACCACCCTGACAAACACGCACCCAACTGACGTCCCCGTCCTCCTCACCCACGACCACACCCTCCAGGGGCCACACCTCCCCGCACACCGCGACATCTGAAGGCGAGTCCTATTTGCGCTTCGCGCGCACGACGGGCCTTCTCCCACCCGCGAGCGCGTTCTCCCGCGCGACAATCGAAGACGCCGCGCTCGACTCGTACCAAAACGTGCTCTTCTCCATCGCTCGCTTCCGCGAGCTAACCGGCGTCTACCCCTCTCGCATCACCGTCGTCGGCCACAACTTCAAGCGCCGTCGCTTCGAGCAGCTTCATCGAGTCGCGCTGCGTTGGCCAGAGGTCCGGTTCGCGTACGAGGGCGTACCGCTCAGGAACGAGGTGGACGAGCGCGAAGCAGCTACAGGCGAGGTCCGTTCCTTCAATCTTCATTACCCATGCTCTGCGTATCTTATATTCCTTGCCTGTCCCTATCAGTTGGCCAACGCATATACTCCGTATATCAGTGACCTATACGGCTGCCATGCGCCACTCATCCAGAAGCGCACGGGGAGGAACTTTCACATGCGAACTCATGGCTATCATGTCGGCGCGCCAGAATTGCGCGAGCTGTTGGAGTGGTGCCCCAAGGACGGGAAACAGATCTTCCCCGGCGCACTCCCGTGGGGAACAGAGTAATTGGTAGACCCCCGTCACCCTATCATTTAATTATTTCCGAGATATTCGTGATGACGTGTGCCGATCACCCGAGTCAGTGCATAGAACCGTCATTGTCGCCCAGAGTGGCCTATATCTTGAGTCGCTTCATGTTGCTGGCGCAGTGTGGTCCATACATAGCAACTCTACCGTCGATCCCACCGGAAACGCTAACCGTGATTCCTAGAAAAAGCATGTGAAAGGATGCATCCGCACCACAATGATGTGGACCCGATGATGTTGCGAAGTGAATGGACTTAGAGAGGTTCATAATGATGATGATCTGATCAACTTGCTTTCCTGGTGCCTCAGCACAATTCTAGGATTAAAACATGGGTTTATATACATGTCTGAGATGTGATGTAACTACAGCAGCATGCTACCATTAAGAATATCCGTATGTTGAAAAAACATAAACGTTCTAATTGATAGTTTATACTTGTGTGGCATGGCAATGACTGTGTAGTACCCAAGTAACAGAATAAATATCCACGTGCCCATGCTACCTGGTATAGAAACTTATTCCTGTTGTTTCCTGAGCTGCTGCATCAGTGCTATGCTCGAGGAGGAATTGTGTGAGAGCAACACGGCCTCTAGACAATGCCAGATCCAGCGGAGTTGACCCATCCTTGTCCTGGGCTGCCATGTTGGTGCCATGCTTGATGAGGAACCATGCAAGATCAACATTGCCACTGTGACTGTTTGATTGCGACAGCACGTGCAGTGGAGTAGAGTTATCTTTATCCTGAGCTGTCACATCGGCACCGTGCTCAACAAGGAATTGTGCGAGGTCAACATTGCCATGGTATGATCGCGACAGTTCATGTAGTGGAGTAGATCTGTCTTTATCCTGGGCTGTCACATCGGCACCGTGCTTGACAAGGAACCGTGCGAGATCAGTATTTCCCTGAGGCTGGTGCGATTGCGCCACATGATGCAGCGGGGTCCACCCTTTGTCGTCCTTGACTGTTACGTCAGCGCCACGCTCGACGAGGAACTGCACGAGTTCCACATTGCCCCCAAACGATTCGCTACACACCATATTCGACCCGTCCTTGTCCTGGGCTGTCACATCAGCACTGTGCTCGGCAAGGAACTGTGAAAACTCAACATGGCCCTTGGTTGATGCCAAATGCAGCGGAGTCAACCCGTTCTCGTCCTGGGCTGTCACGTCGTTGCCGTGCTCAACAAGGAACCGGGCGAGGTCGGTATTTCGCTTGAGCGATTGCACCGCCCGATGTAGCAGTGTCTGCCCCTTCTTGTCCTTGGCTGTCACGTCAGCGCCACGCTCGACGAGAAACTGCACGAGTTCCACATTGCCCCCAAACGACGCGTTATACAGTGGAGTCGACCCGTCCTTGTCTTGGGCTGTCACATCAGCACCGTGCTCGACAAGGAATCGTGCAAATGTTTTATGACTATTGATTGACGCCCAATGCAGTGGAGTCGACCCGTTCTCGTCCTGGGCTGTCACATCATTGCCGCGCTCAACAAGAAACCGTGCGAGGTCAGTATTTCCCTCGTACGATTGCACCGCCCGATGTAGCAATGTCTGCCCCTTCTTGTTCTTGGCTGTCACGTCAGCGCCGCGCTCGACGAGGAACTGCACGAGTTCCACATTGCCCCCAAACGATGCGTTATACAGCGGAGTCGACCCGTCCTTATCCTGGGCTGTCACATCGGCGCCGTGCTCGACAAGGATACGTGCGATATCAACACGGTGTGATACCAGATGCAGCGGAGTCGACCCGTTCTCGTCCTGGGCTGTCACATCGGCGCCACGCTCGACGAGGAACCGCACGAATTGCACGTTACTCTCAGCTGATACGAGATGTAGCGGGGTCCACCCACGATCCCAGCTCTTGCCTGATACGTTGGCGCCGTGATCGATGAGCAACTGTGCCAGTTCCATACGCGACGCAAAATGCCGAGTCCACCCGTACATGATCAGGTTTTCCATCCCAGTGCTGACACTGCCCCCGATGAGGGACCATGCGAATAGGCAATGACCACTCCATAACCCATCAAACAGTGGAGTATAACCACCTTTACTCTGGACTGTAACGTCGGCACCATGCTTGATGAGAAACCGTACGACTTCCACTTGGCCATTTCTCGACGCATTATGCAATGGAGTTGAGCCGCGCCCATCCCGGGCTGTCACGTCGGCGCCGTGCTCAATAAGGACGCGTGCGACTTCTAGAAACCCCTCTCCTGAAGCTAAGTGCAAAGGAGTTGCCTCTTCATTGCCACACAGAGAATGCACATGCTGTGGGTTCTCAATGGCCAAAGACTTCACAACAGTGGGTAAGCCACAAGCAGCCGCATAATACAAGGGGGTTGCGAGGGATGACGGCGCTAGTCTGGGTGTAGACACGACGCGGCTTCCGTCTGGTTTGGTTATCCAGGACCAAATCGCAAGATGTGGTTTGCTCGCGTCGAACAGTCGTTTTATCCCTTCTTCTGCACGTTGTGACACACCCTCAAAACGGGCATGCTTAACCCAGTGCATTGCAGCATATTTTGCGAGAGGAAAATTCGTCAGGCCGTCTCTGGTGATGTTATTGTCCAGGTGCAAAAGAATACCCAGACAAGCTTGCGTGACGAGGGTATGGGCGGCTGTCGTAGAAACATGGTAAAGTTGAGAAATAGCGTCACGTTTCTCCGCAAAGCGAGTGGACGTCAAGAACTCTTTTACTGAAAAGTGGGAAAATTGTATAACCGCGGAACCGTCGAAATGGTGAACAAGGGAAAGCAATGTGGAGCACGTAGAAAGTACGGCTTCTACCGGATCTTCGAAGCGCCAATCCTCCCGAAATTGAGGAATCAGTCCCGCCTGGAAATCGAGTGCCAGAAAATCGGCCAGTTCTTCGACACGGAATGGCTGGGAAGCGACTGCGACACACTGAAACAGCCTGTGCGCAAGTTCCCAGTCCGCTTTGTTGATCTCTTGCAAGGTGCGCTCGTATGTCTCGTCAAGCGTGTCTGGCAATTCGGCCAGGGCACGATGTATACTTCCTGGATGGCAGCCGCGAAGATAGACAAGTTGGCAATATACCCAACGAAACCTAATGGGTCTGAGCAAGAATCGTCAACAAGTTTAGACTTGGTTGCTCACATCCCGTCAGCGCGTTTTGTGAGGGTATCGATCACCAGTTGCTTGTCCTCCCGTTTCCATCTTCGGCTCTGTGCGCTCGTGTTGACGACGGACTTGATGTAATTCTCAATGTCCTCCATTTGTCCTTTCTCATCGTGTATCGAAATAGAACGGAAAGTCAAGGGCTCAAGGACAATCTTGATGTCGATCTCAGGTCGGCTGGTGACACATAAGTGCAGATTTGCGAGTCGTGACTCGAAAAGCTGCTCCAGAAGTGTTAGGATTTTCTCGCGAGGAGATGGGATCGCAGATGTGTTTGGACATTCATCCAAGGCGTCTATGACCAGATAAACTGGAGCTTGTCCTGGAAGTTCCAGCAATTCCTTCAGGCATCGGGAAAGTTCATCGTCGCTGGGACTTTGTGCACCACGGAGGCATGTCGAATAGAAAGTAGAAACGATGTCATGGTAGGGATCGGACTGGGCGCAAAGTTGGAATAACATGGATGAGAGTAGCCCGCGGAGGTGCTTCTTTTGGTCCTCCCTAAAATCATGGTAATAAAATGCCAGTGATGCAAGACCGGATTTCCGCATGACCTCGACCTCTTGGATGATTGTGGAACTGACCAACATCGTAAATTCTTGAGAAGAAAATATTGAAGGGATAACACACCAAAAGACACTCTTGCCTGCCCCAGCTACGAAAAGGAGAAACTATCAGCCTCTGAAAATCGGTAGGCGCCCGGTAGCAACTCACATTTCCCATGGATCCAAAGTAGTGAACTTGGTCCAGATGCTTTCCATTCTGAGAGTGTGTCACCTTGAACGAACCATGCTCCAGTCCCGCCGTGCCGTGATCCATTCACGATGTGATAGTTTTTCCATGGATCGGGGGGAGAGAGCCAACATTGAATGTCTCTCTGTAACTTGTCACCTGCCAGACAATGCCAATGCTTCTAGTCTATGACCCCAACGTTAGGAAACAACTGACGTTTCGACTTGTTCTTGTCGCTTGCCATTTTATGTAAGATTTCTAGTGCTTGGTAAAACACGGGACTAGCTCGTTGTTGCTAACGAATCTCACCGAGGGCTTCTCGAACACCATCAACGGATACCCTGCCATCTATACGGAGCGACGTTCAATACAAGACCACTGTCAATCCGAGTGCATCTTCTCACCATTCATGACCTCTCTCATATTTTGGACGAGGCTGCAGACAACGCCGAGAGTCTCAGCTGCGGCAGTCCGAGCCTCGTCTTGCGTGAGCCGGTCCAGCCTCTGTAGTATCGCCTCGATGCCCTTCTCTTCAAAACCCTTCTTGACAAATTTGACTGCGATGTGCTCAGTAAGGTAACACCTCCAAGAGAACGGACTCACTTGGTCGTCCCTGCTTGAGCTCTCTGGTTGCCAGAGCGAGCGTAGAAAACAATTCGGCCATTATCTTCACAACCATCGTATCCATTGCGGGCGAAGGAGAGATCCGCGTATATATATCGACACGACTGAGGAACTGCCCGATCAACTCAAGAAAGTCAACGATTGCACCATAGCTGGAAGCCACGCCCTTGGCTGTCTGATTTGCTTGGATGTCACAAGGATAGCCTCATAGGTACGCAGACAATGGAACATACAGCGAGCAGGATAGCGAGACCAGCGTGTATTCCTTTCACGGGCGGAAATGGCTGTAAAATCCGTCAGGGCTACTAGTATAGAACTCGCCATCAGAGCCTGCAGACATACCAGATCAATGTCGACATCGAGGGGGGCAGTCGCAGAAAGTCTGGTTAAAATTGATACAGTACTCTTGATAGTTTTCATGACTCTATCGCTTCCTTGAAATCTGCTGAATGCCTGTGCTTGGCCTTGTAGAACGGCAATTATTGATTCGGCCGAGTGGCAACTCTGGAGTTGCAGTGCAAGGGGGTGTTCCGCCAAATTGACGCCGGCTTCCTTCTCATAAGACGGCAAGGCGGACTCGAAGAGAGCGCCAAAACGTGACTGATTAGCCATATCGCGATTAAATGTGACCTGTAGGAGGGAAGTAGTTTCTCTTTGAGGAGATGATGAAGAGAAGGAAGTGGTGGATAGAGGCTGAGGGAAGGTCCGTGCCCCCATCTCCGTGTACCAACACGAGGTAAGTTATTAGTAATTGCCCAAAACAGATGAGCGCTTGGCTGTGACCATGACCATGTTCGGGAAATCATAGAACAAGCGATCGGCGCAAAGGTATCGATCGCCCGAGGGTAAGACGATGGCAAAGGACACGATGGGAGCAGCGAGACTGGTAGGGAGAGAGAATACAGCACTGGCAACGTTCCGGCTTGGTACCCGCTTAAACCTCTGTTCGTCCAGGCTGTGAGTGAAATCGTATTGTAATTAGATGTAAAGTCTCTATACACACGAATGAGAGACAGGAAGATGTCATACTGTAGGTAGAGCAGGATAAAACATGCAGTCTCTAGGGTCGCTATGATGTGCTTTAGACCCAATCGGGCCCAATTATTTCAAGTTGAAGAGTTTCATGAATCGCATCATCATGATGCATGGCAGGGGAGGGTTCGGAATGACCCGCCAATTGACACCCGCTTTCTAGATTGTCAAGTGTCTCGTGATGTGATCGCCGCCGTTGGGCGTTGGACTCCCAATCCCCAATCACTGGAAGGCTTGTGTTCGTGACCCTTTTACATCAGGAAAAACCTCCCGCACTAGCGAGAGATAATAAGCAATAATTTGTCGCTCGCTAGCACAAATTATCAATTATTCATTATTACCATTGGTTTTCGTCATTTTCATCGCTTGCGGTACCCCCCATAATTTATGAGTAATTTATTGATAAATTATCGATAATGCTTCGATAATCTTCAACAATGGTTTGATAAATTTCCAACAAGCATCGGAAAAAAGCCAGGTGCTACAGTACACTTGCCAGAGTGCTTTCCAAGGCAGTCAAAAAAGTATATTTCCTTCAAAAGTAATCTAGTTTACAAAAGTACATGAATATCGATGAAAGTACAGCCAAAAATGACAAGCAGGAGTGACTGTCCCTCATCATCCATTGCTGTCCCTTGCCGTCCCTCACCATCCCTTGTCATCCATTGCCGTCTGTCATCAGTGGTCATCAGGTCACAGATGGTTGTTGCATGGGTGGTTGTTGGGTCCAGGTGGTCGTTGCACAGGTGGTCATCAGGTGATGGGTCGTTGTCGGGCTGTGGATCGTTGTTGTGTCATGGGTCATCGTCGCATGAGTGGTCATCGGGTAGAGTCGAGACACCACTGCAGGAGGGCAAGCAAGCGGTTGATGAGCCAGAAAGAAACAACCAGATGAGGGGCACTTACACGATGAGGACTGCAGAAGGAGGGATGAGTCAGGACACAAAAAGAAAGCGACCAAGTGAGGACACTCACCCTCTGGAGACCCGAGAGGGCACATCAGGACATGGAACAAAAGATACTGAGTAGGGGGCACCCACCCTCTGGAGACTGCAGAGGTAGGGGTGAGTCAGGACACAGAAAGGAACCAAGTGAGCAACAGGCACCCACGAACTAGGGACGGCAAAGGGAGGGATGGGTAAGGACACAGAAAGGAAGTGAGCAAGTGCGGGGCACCCTCTGGAGACAGCCTAGGGAGGGACTTGCCAGGACACAGAAAAAAAGCGAAAGAGTGAGGGGCACTCACCCTCTGGAGACTGCAAAGTGAGGGACAAGTCAAGACATGGAGGGAAAGTGACAAGGGAGGGGGGCACTCATGAGCTGCAGACTGCAGACAGAGGGGTTAGTCAGAACACAGAACAAAAACGAGTGAGGGGCACTCACTCTCTGGAGACAGTGGAGAGACTGGTCAGGAGGACGTGGAAAGAAAGCGACAGAGTGTGGGGGACTCACCCTCTGGAGACAGCGGTGGGAGGGGCGAGTCAAGGAAAGTGACTGAGTGTCTGACTGAATGAGGGCAACTGGAGACTGAAGGGAGGAATGAATCACGACACAGAAAGAAAGTGATCGGGCAAGGGGCACTCACGAGTTGGGAACTACAGAGGGAGGGACAAGTTGGGACACGGAAAGAAGCAGAGAAAAGGAGAAAGGAAAGGATGGGCAGCGGGTGTGCTTGACTTGAACTTGAACATTGTCGTGACATTGGTCACGTGTTGTATTCGAACTTACACTTACTGGCTTTCTTTCTGTGTCCCGACCAGCCACAAACTCCCCCGAGCTGGCTCTCTTCTTATATCCTGAGTGTGTCAAGTCTGGAAGAAAGTTCAACATCCCTCGTGTCAGGTATGGGATAGCGCTAGCCTCAGAATCGGGATATTTCGACCACATGGCGACTCTTCCGCACCAATGCAACGTGTCAACACATCACCACCATCGGTGGGCTCGGAAACGAGCACTAACCGACCCGGCCCAGGCACCATATCTGAGCGTGAACTGCAATTCGCATCGTTTGTGATCGTTTCGTGCGTGAACTGACTCAATTCACGTGAGGTTGTTGCCACGCCACCGCCACCAACTCGTCAACCATCAACGTCGCCTCCTTGTCCCTCCTCATTCTTCCTGTCCGTTTTCCCTTTCGCCCCTCTCCTCATTCGCCATTTTCAACTCGCCGTTCGCCTCACCTCAAACCTGGCCGCCGACGTCACAAGCGTCCCCGCTCTTGCTGGCCGACGCCACCAAACGCGCGCCACTTCGCCATCTGTCAGCCAGTGCCATGCACGTCGACCTCAACACCTCGCTAGTTGGTCCTTGTTCGGGACCATAGATTTTGTGGATATGTAGCTGGTTTTGGACTTATTCGCTCCCCTTTCGTATGTCTCCTTATCTTGTTTTCGTCTTAGACCCTTTTCCCTCTTCACTAGCCTTATCTTCGACGCCTTTGCCATCGGACATCGAGCTCGGCCACTACTTTCGACTCTGCGCCCGCTGTCGTGCTCCGACACACTATTCATTAACTGCTTTCTCTTTGAACACCGGACACCTTTTCGCATACGACGCCGTGCGGTTTGTCGCCGGCAGGACTTGGACTTTCTACTTTTTCTTTCCTTTTTCCCCCACTCGTTCCCTTCTCTGCGTAGCGTACACTGTCGCCTCTCGTTTCATCCTGCTCGTATAAATACCCCGCCGCCCAGCTTCGCCAAAGCCAGGCAACTGTGGCCCGCTTTCCCTCTCACTCTGCATCTGTGTCTGCGTCCCGACTTCCGCTCTCATCTCTTATCGATCGTCAATCGTCAAACTACTGTGCCGAAGCATTACTCGTGCGTCCTCTTAGTGCCTGCTCTCTCTCTCTCCTGTCTCTGTCGCTTTCCGTTCTCTTTCATTGCCTCAAGGGCACTTGTTTAGAGCTCGTAACTTCGATTAAGGCTCCTTTGTCTTTCGTCGTTGCGGTCTTCGCCTTATTCCCTTGCGCGCTTCTCGGATCTCAGAACGCGACTTGGGTTTTGTTTCTATAACCTTCCTTTCTTTCGATCTCACGCGTGGGCCTTTCGCCTATGTTACAAACCACTCCATGCCACCAGGCCACCCCTGGATTCAGGGACAAACACCGACAGAGCATGCCACACTGGCAGAAGTTCAAGAGCAGAGGGCCGAGCTGGCTATGGCCCACGCTGACGTTGCTGCCATGGTTGCATGTGCATCTGAGCACAAACCAGACTTGGGACCCAAGCTGAGAAGTTCTTACACCTTACTCTCAGCAAGTTTGACAGTGAAAATGTGGCATGTTTTGCATTCGAGTACTTTGTGAGGGTGCGTCTTGCTCCCTTCTATTTATTCACCTCTTTCATTTTGCCATCTGTGCCTAGATTGCAGAGGATGCCCAGGCTGGCCGTCGCATCCTCCATGATGATGGGGGGAGTCCGGATGCTGATGCTGTATGTGAACCCATTCAGTGACGTCAGTTATTTTTGTAGATTATCATTGTACATTGTGTCCGTGCTTGCCACTTTGGATTATCAGTAAATTAGTCGGGTATTATCTCAGTATTATCTCTCGGTAGTAATTAGTCGGCTATTATCTCTCGCTAGCGCGGGAGGTTTTTCCTGATGCACTACGGCGTTCGCCTCGTGAAGCTTGTTTAAGTCCGCTACAAGAGTACGTTTCGGAGGAGAATTATCGGGCCTACGCGGAGATATTCCTAGTAGGAGCATTTCAGCATTCCATGATCGCTTTGGGCGAACTTTAGGGTATAATTTAAATGCTCATGCGGGTGAGTTAGGAAATATCAGCGCTCAGCATGGAAACGAGGGGCCGCGCCAGGTTCTTACATTGGACGTCCCCACGCCCCCATACGTGCTGGAGAGGACGGAAGGTTCGTTTGCCCCCATCTCAGAGGTGCATTTCACTTAGAATAGTCGGTAAGTAAAATGTATCCACGAATTCCGTTCATTCCAGCGCATCACCGCTTTTTCACTCATTTCGGTGAAGACTACTTACTGCTGTATGTCCTCCTCACAATTCGTCCTGGAGGCGCCGGAGAAAAAAAACGGTCCCATCCCGACGGCCGTATCCAAGGCTCCGTTCAACATACCCAACAGGAAACGAGAACCTCTAAGTGGACAGACTGGTTTATACCTCCTCTTGGCACAAGTAAGTTTCCGAGAGAATAGAAGGCCTAAACCAAAGAGACATCCATATGAAACGCAGTCAGTACAACCATAAGTCAGTAGTCGACAATCTACACAAAAAAAATACAGAGAAAGTTGAGAGCAAGGTGGTGAAAACGGTAAATCGATGGTGACGATCCTGGATATGTAACGTGACCGAGGGTCAGGGGAAAAGGGAACGGAACTGGCGGCGGCGGCGACGTACAGTGTGTCAAGTGCAATTCTGTCAGTCTCGCCTAGACCACCGCACGTCAGACAACGGGGTATGGTACGGGAAGTTACGGTCCACACAAGCAAGCATGGTCAACGTTAGATACAACATGACAAAGAGTCCGACCGCTATTGAGACAGCGATGGCCACTGTCTTGTGGACCACGAAAAAAAATATCACGAGTCCGGTGAGAAACAAAAATAAAGAGGAGGAGAGTCACAGTCATCGCAACTTGGGGAAGCCGGTTACACTTAGGTGCCCACTGCTGCCTCAATGCTGCAAACAGGGCGGATGCGATGCTGAGCACAAGGCTCATCAGCCACATGACGTTGACACAAACAAGTGAGGCAGCAGGGGGGGGTGTTGAGCAGGCCTGCAGCGAGCCGACTGTGCCACTTGCGACACCAGCGAGCCCCCTAGAGACTTGGAAATTAGAGAGAGATGTCTGGTCTCCAGAATCAGATAACAACATTTTGTAGCTTTCCATGATGAACGACGCGACGATTGGGGAAAAAAGGCCGGTCTTTCGAATAAATCAATACGATGATCAACACGAGAGTCAGTCGAAGAGGACTCACAAACATGAGGACAGCTTTTGCGCCGGCATCTCCTTTCCAACTGTTGTTCACATGCCTGACATGCTCCGAGTCTCCGGCCTCTGTCCTACTTGCAGACCACTCAGATATTTCATTGCCAAATTCTTCCGGAGCTGTGACAGAGGCCATTATAGGACCAGAAGATCCGAGGCGAGCATGTGTGATGGTACCACTGGATGAATCATGGAACGTAGGAGGGCATCGCATAACTGGGGATACATTCCGATCCTCGGCTGTGAGAGGAGGTAAACCTGAACGAGAGGAAGCTAGTTTAAAGCCGATCAACGACGATAGCAGTAAATGGACCCACCTCTTATTACTACACGGTTTGTGGGTGTTACCCCATCCGCACGGCTGCTGTCCCCGCTGGGACTAATTGCGGAGTGAGCTATGCTAGGCCTTCGATCGGCTGAGAATGTCGAGGAACTACGAGAGGGTAGGACAGGAATGACGGCGTGTTGTGGACTTCGCCATTGTTTCTGACGTTGTACCTCAATCGTACTTGAGAAGGGACAATAAAGTGGTGGCTGGGGCGCGAGCGATGGTAGGTCGGATTCGGAATGATATTGAGAGAATGAAACTCGACGCTGCTGGGCATGAAACGACTGCTGTCGAGGAGAGAGGCTGTTGTTTTGTGTACGAAGGAAGTCCTCACCACGGACCGTATCGTGGAGGGGTTCGCCGGCGCCCATTGGATGCGGTGGTGACATTGTAGACGGAGGTCTCACGGTTGGAGCCAGAACTTGAAGGCTGGACAGGGCGTCGGAGGCGCCGACACAGAGTAGCGATAGGTCTATGATAGGCCGTTCAGGTGATCCTGTGGTGAGTGTCCGACTTGTCTGAATGAAATGGTGTCCGAATCGTAGCACTGGCACGGAAAGGAGAATGGTATATCCGAGTCGAGGAGCAAAGGTTTATTTTGGGGGCAAGGCACCACCAGGTGGTGCAGCCAAGAGGAGAGATGACAGGAGACAACCAAGAGACGGCCCAAGACTTGATACATAGCAGGATATAAGTACTCGAGGTTCGAGGTTCCCACAAGGCTCAGTCGGTAGGTAGTCAGAGTTGTTGACGAACGTCACGTAAGTGTGACACTGTGTTACCTATCCTGCTGCCAGTTGCGCAGTTTCCGATGACAATACCAGACATTCAAACTCCGATACTTCGAATCTCATCTCCATTTTTTTACTAATTTTATTTTGACAGCAAGAAGAAATGGTCGCCTCGAGGTTGTGGTGATGGCTCCGTTATCAGATGGTTCCTTTTTTTTTTTTCGCTTCTGTTCGATGTGGAGGGCATGGCAAAGGCGGGGTGAGATGGGTTTGAAAGCCGCGCTCCGCACCGGGTAACAAGTGACCCCTGCGCTTGCAAATGCCAACAACGCTAAACACACGCCCGACATGCACAGCTTAACTTTCAAAATTTCAACACCTCTCCTTTTTCCTCCATTCCTTATATATATTCCCTTTACAAGGTCTTACTCCCCGCCTACGGCGGGGGAGCAAAACAGGGGGCTTGTGCAGTATGATGGGCTGAAGAGAAGGGGGCAGAACATGTATTGAAACAAAAACTGAAACAGGTAGTATACAAATACATATGTAGTACTGAGCCTGTCATCAGCTGCTGGTGTTGTATTGCACACTATCAGGGTTTCATTGATCAAGCAGTAAAAACCATCATACATTATCACAGGTTGTAACATATATCAAGTAGTGGCATTTACTGCAATTAGCATGACACACAGTACAACCTGACATGTGTATCACAGTGACAAAATACTGAGGTGGAGCAGCAGGAGAGCTGGCATTTGAGAAGGTGGAGCTGATGAAGTCCTGCTACTCATTAACAGAACAGGAGGCCAAGGGTGAAAGAACATGTGAGAGAGGCCTGAGCATGGACACGGCCAGAGAGGTAAAGCGGCAGCTGTGAAAGTGGGCACTTGCTGGTACATGGCAAGAAAAGAGCATGCACTGTCACTGACTGACACATGGCAAGCAAAGAGTGTTGCCTGAGCATAGCATAGAGGAGGGCAGAGATGGGGCTGACATTGGTGTGGTAGAGGGTTTGAGGGAGGGAACATCTGGTGATAGCAAGGGTTTTTCTTTTCAAGAGTGTGAGGAAGAGAAGAGGCAACAGTGAGAAGAACAGGCACTCACCTGTATGCAGCAAGAAAAGAGCATGCGCCATGCATTATGCAGAGGAGGGCAATGTCCAAGACGGGGTCAGTCAGAGTGGTAGACATTGTCAGGGAGGGAACATCAGGCAACAGGGATGGTAAAAGAGCAGTGCGCAACACAGGGAGAACATAGCACCACTCACTGGTTACTGTGCTAGAGCACTGTTGTGAGCAGGTTAGAGAATGTGGTAAGGTGAGGTGCAGCAGGAGTGCAGCCAGGATTTGAGCCAGAGATCATCAGGAAGACACTGCAAGAGGGAGGAAAGAGAGGCACTCACTGGAATGTGCTGGTGAAAGAGTGCTGGTGACAGGCATGGGTGAGGGGTGACATGCAAAGGGAATTTGAGGAGACATTGGAGGACAGTGATGTTTTTTTTCTTTTGAGGGAGCAAAGGATTTGAACAGTGAATCACATGAGCAAGAGGGTAGGAGGAGAAAGCGCAGCACTCACATGGTGAGAGAAGACAGAGGGAAGACAATGGGGTCGTCATGGGTGCAGGTAAGGGCATGAGCGGGGGTACAATTGGGAGCTGAGAGAAAACTCAAAACAAAAAAGAGCAAGGAAGTGAGTAGGAGGTCAGGACACAGAAAGCAAGGGTTCATGGGGCACTCACTCCAAGGGTCAAGCTGGGGGAGGAGTGAGAGGAGAGAGAGGTCAAGGTGTGAATCAAGCCAGTCAGCATGAGCAAGAGGGACCACAACATGACAGGGGATGGTGGGGAGCAAGTGTGACATTGAGACTGGACAGCCCAGGTCATAAGCACAATGGTGGGAGAGGGAGGAAACAGACAGTTACTAGAACATGCCCATAAAAGAGTGCTGGTGAGAGGCAAGGGCAAGGGGTGATGTGCAAAGGGAATTTGAGGAGACGTCGGAGGAGAGAGGTAATTTTTTCTTTTGAGGGAGTAAAGGGAAGATGAAGGGGTCGTCATGGGCACAGGCAAGGGCATGAGTGTGGGCAGGATCGTATGCTGAGAGAAAAAAAGGAAAAACAGAGCAAGGAAGTGAGTAGCAGGCTGAGACACAGAGAGAAAGTTAGAATTTGTTGGGCAGTCACTGCAAGGGTCAAGTCAAGCTGGGAGAGGACAGAGAGGAGAGAGAGGTCTAGGTGCAAGTTGAGCTGGAGAGCATGAGCAAGAGGGACCATGACGCAAGAGGGGATACTGAGGTGCAAGTGTAAGAGTGAGACTGCCCAGGGAGAGTAATGTCACATGTAAGGTCAGGACAGAATGGAAAGAATTTTTCTACAGTAGGGGAGAAAAAGTGGGGGCTTGTGCAGTGTCGGGGCACAATTGAAGGGGGGGAGAAGGATGGTGTTGTGACGTTCACTTCACTGACAGTCCATAAGTTACCTAATCCATTCACGCACGTCTCTATCGTCTCAGCATGCTGGGGCGGACTCGTCGAGTGAGAGGGAAATGTGAAAGCAGAAAAAACCATTCACCAAAAACAACTGGAAAGTAGAATATGTACTATGGAGTGTGTCCATATTTACATAATATTGGGTGGCTCAAGGCCATGTATTTGTGAATGATGCCGCACTGGTGGGGTAAGAGAATGTCATTGGTACTATGCATTCTCCGCACACTGGCAATTGGACGTTGCTATACATCTTAGGAAAGGAAAAAAAAAAAGGGTGAGCAACAGGTAAAGAAAGACACAGCAAGAACTCACTGAAAATAACTTGAGTGCTGACCACAGGCTCCATGTGCAGACCACATGTGCACCGGACACAAAAAACAGGTGTTGGACATGAAACTGGGCAAGGAGCCCAGTGCAGCATGGAGTGCAAGACTTGCAGCAATGAAATAGGGGTCATGACAGGCACACATGTGGGGTGAGGCACAGTGAGGATACAACCTGGAGAAGGTGAGCAAGACAGGGAGCAAGAAAGATGGGAACTTGCCAGGTGAGGGAACAGGGAAGGAAGAAGTGGTTGCACACAAAACCCAGGCATTGCACACCCAAAAAACAAACCCAGGCATCGCATATGAAACTGGGCAGGAAGCACTGCCAAAACAGGGGGGCTCAGAGGTGATTGCAAGAGAGGGGCACTCCAAACCTAGAGGTATCAGACACCAAACCGGGCAGGGAGCACCACCAAAAGAGGGGGGCTTGGAGGGGATGGCAAGAAAGAGTAGCACTCACCTGAATGGCACTCACCTGAATACAGTGAGAAAATAGCGGCACTTACTGGTCAGGCGATGCCAGGAGTCGGGGCACAGGTGTGACTGGAAACTGTGGGAGGCATTCACCTGAGCCCATGCAAGGCATGTGCCATGTGGCCCAAAAGAATTTTTCGTTTTGCTTAGTACAGTTCTTGCATAAGAAGCCCCCCAAGTCAGGGCACAGGTGCGACTGGAAACCATGGGAGGCATTTGCCTGAGCCCATGCAAGGCACGTGCCATGTGGCCCAAAAGAATTTTTCGTTTGCTTAGTACAGTTCTTGCATAAGAAGCCCCCCAAACTGGGCAGCAAGCACCACCAAAAGAGGGGGGCTTGGGACTTTCTCCATAACACCAAACTGGGGTCGATGCTTCAATTACAATAGAGGATAATCCCCCTCTACCCCCGATCTCCCCGTGAGAATGTCACACTTCCCACACTTCCAAAAAGGAAGGTGACCCGAAATTTAGACTCAGAAAAATAAAGAGATCTTGGATTGTTTGATCTCCCTTTTCCAGCAATTCCCAATTTTTCCTTTTTTTTTTCGAATTTATGCAATGCAACCCATTTATTTTTCATTTCGGGCACATCACTCCCACATCCTTTCCCCCCTCATCCTGAGTGCCTACATGCCCATTGGTGTGACCCTTATGCACACCATCTTATTTTTATTTTATTTTATTTTATTTTATTTTATTTTATTTTATTTTATTTTATTTTATTTTATTTTATTTTATTTTATTTTATTTTATTTTATTTTATTTTATTTTATTTTATTTTATTTTATTTTATTTTATTTTATTTTATT
>Ga0307510_10003203_pt1 | contig 19014 bp, 12 predicted proteins | sample 12_EM_MG_FD_207224 | JGI IMG/M metagenome (GOLD analysis project Ga0307510, IMG submission 207224) | Populus trichocarpa ectomycorrhiza microbial communities from riparian zone in the Pacific Northwest, United States - 12_EM | ecosystem: Host-associated > Plants > Roots > Unclassified | place...
AGACCGGGCAAACCCTCGACATGAAAGATATGTATACGTCTACGGACGGCTTCTCCACTTTCAAATTCAGGAACCTGACAAGGACCGGAGGACCCGCACCACATGCGGACGCAGCCGGTAATTTTTCAGATATTGACTTTCCATTGTTCCGTCTCGGAGAGATCTACCTGATCTATGCAGAATCTGTATTACGGGGTGGCACCGGTGGTGATGCGGGGACGGCTCTCAATTATATCAACCTGCTCCGCAGCAGGGCCTATGGCAATGCGTCCGGGAATATTACAGCCGGCACATTGACCACGGATTTTATCCTGAACGAACGGGGCCGCGAAATGTATTATGAAGCGACCCGGCGCACGGACCTGATCCGTTTCGGGAAGTTTACAACCAGCGCCTATTTATGGGCCTGGAAAGGAGGGGTAATAGGTGGTACAGCCGTTGCGGACAAGTACAACATATTTCCGCTACCCAGCACCGATCTTTCTTCCAATCCTAATCTCATTCAAAACCCAGGATACTAATAATTAACTCAAGCTATATGAAAAATAGATTTATAAGCTGGCATCTGGCGCTGTTGGGGTTTGTCCTCTTCCTGGCGACGGGATGTAAAAAAGACCCGGCTTTTACGACAACACTGCATTCACCAACTGGTATCTCCGGATTTTCAGTGTCTTCCAATCAACTGGTATTGTCGGCCTCCAATGACTCGCAGACGGTAGCCACATTCAACTGGCAGGCTCCGAACTATGCTTATCCTGCTGCCATCACCTATACATTACTGATCGATCAGCCTTCGGATACCGGCGGTACCACAGGGTGGGCCAACGCCATTAAAGTGACAGTTCCCACGGGCAGTCTTCGTCAGTCCTGGCTCGGGACCGACTTTAACCATATGATGAATCAGCTGGGGCTTAATTTTGGTTCGCCCAGTCCGGTCGTGGTGCGTCTTAAAGCAGACGTCAACCAGAGTACGGGAACGGCCTCTACGGTGCCTACGCTGTATTCTGACATAGCCATGACCGTTAACGCCTACAAGATCCTGCTGATCTATCCCAAGCTATATGTGGCGGGGGATTTTCTCAACCCCAACTGGACGCAAATAGATCAGCCGGGCTGGGTACTTGCTTCGGTGAAAAGTGACGAAACCTATGAAGGGTATGTCAATTTTCCCAATGCAAGCAATAAATTTAAGTTATGTACGCAGCTCAGCTGGAACGGGACTAATTATGGCTGGGGCGGTTCGGGAACTACCATCAGTGGAGTCGGCAGCCCTGATCCCGGTAACTGTTATTTCGGTGGCCCGGGTTATTGCCGGGTCATAGCTGATGTAAAAGCGTTGACGATTTCCTACACACCGACGGCGTGGACGGTAGCTGGAGTATTCAATGGGTGGAGTAACACGGCTAACCCCATGACCTTTGATCCCACGACAAACCAGTGGACGGCCACAGGGCTCACTATGAATGCGGGCGACGAGTTCAAGTTCGTGGGTGATTCGGGATGGAATTATTGTTTTGGGGAGGATGCCAAGGGCAATTTTGTATTCGGCAATGGCAGCATTGGAAATATCAAGGCGCCGAAGACCGGGACCTTTACGGTGGTGCTCGATCTTAGTAAGGGAGCGGGCAACTATTCTTTCTCTATTAAATAATATGCGAGCGATGTTCAGGAAATCTTTTCTTCCGGCCCTTTTCTTTTCGTCTATTGTCCTGCTTTCCTGCAATAAGGGTGGCGGGACCTCACCTGCGGTGGTGGATACGACGGTGGTTAAACCTCCGGCTGCCGACACGCCTATCTATAAAGGTGCTGATATAAGCTGGCTGACCCAGATGGAATCATCGGGATATAAATTTTATAACCCGGCCGGCACGGCGATGGATTGTATGCAGCTGGTACAAAGTCTTGGCATCAATGCGATCCGCTTGCGGGTATGGGTCAATCCTGCCGATGGATGGAACAATACCGCCGATGTCGTCGCCAAAGCCGTTAGGGCAAAGAAGCTGGGCTTACGTATAATGATCGACTTTCACTATAGCGACACCTGGGCCGACCCTGGCCACCAGACAAAACCGGCAGCCTGGGCGGCTTATGACTTCACTACGCTCACCAATACCGTATATACCTATACGCAATCGGTTCTGGACACCCTGCAGGCACATGGCGTCGTGCCCAGCTGGGTACAGGTAGGCAATGAAACGAGTGACGGGATGTTATGGCCGGATGGGAGAGCTTCCGTCAACATGGCTAATTTTGCCGCCCTGGTCAACGCGGGTTATAGGGCTGTCAAATCCGTTCAGGACTCGATAAAGGTTATTGTCCATATTGCAAACGGATACGACAATAATCTGTTCCGCTGGATCTTCGACGGGCTAAAGACAAATAATGCCCAATGGGATATCATAGGGATGTCTCTTTATCCTTCGGTAAGCAACTGGTCGGCTTACAATGACTCCTGTCTGTCGAATATGAATGACATGGTGTCGCGTTATCACAAATCCGTAATGATCTGTGAGGTGGGTATGCCGGCAGATCAGGCTGCCATCTGTCAGGCCTTTCTTACCGATCTTATCCATAAGGTAAAAAAGGTGACGGGTGGTCCGGGACTGGGTGTGTTCTACTGGGAGCCGGAATCATACAATGGCTGGCAGGGATATGGGCTGGGGGCTTTTGATAATACCGGAAAGCCGACGGTGGCCATGAATGCGTTCAAGAATTAATCACTATAAAACGACTCGTTTGAAAGCTTTTACGAAGATCGCTCTGCTCCTGCTTTTCGGTCCAATGATGGTCATGGCGCAACCTCGCCGGCATATTTCCCTGGATGAGGGCTGGAAATTTCATTTTGGCGATGCGGCCGATCCGGCAAAGGATTTTAATTTTCGTACGGCATCCATCTTTGTCAAGTCGGGTAAGGCGGAAGGCACGGCCATTGCGCCCAACTATGACGACCGGAGCTGGCGAACCTTATCTGTGCCGCATGACTGGGCCGTCGAATTACCTTTTGTATATGCTCCCGATACGAATGTCATGGAACATGGATATAAGCCGGTGGGCGGACATTATCCTGCCACCAGTATCGGCTGGTACCGGAAACATTTTATGGTGTCGCAGAAGGATTCGGGGCAGCGTATCGTGATCAGTTTCGATGGTATATACCGGGACAGCAAGGTCTGGATCAATGGTTTTTATCTTTGCAACAACGCCAGCGGATATAGCGGATTCTCCTGTGACGTTACCGACTATGTCCATTATGGGAGAGAGAATGTGCTTGTTGTCCGTGTCGATGCCACACAGTATGAAGGATGGTATTATGAAGGGGCGGGTATCTACCGTCATGTATGGCTGGACCAGTATGATCCGCTGCACATTGCAGAAGATGGATTGTTTGTGCATTCTGATGTAAAAGGATTGCCCGAAGCACACTCCGGCGTAAAAGGATTGCCGGCAACAGGCCCGGGGGGCTCGGGCGGCTCGTCCGGTGTGACCGCAACCGTGACTATAGAGACGACTGTCTCGAATGACCTTCCGGTGGTAAAGGAAGGGACTGTGGAGGCTTATCTGACGGACAGGGCAGGTAAGGTATTGGGGCGCAGCGCGGGAGTGCCGGTATCTCTGCCGCCTTACGAAAGCAGGACAGTAAGCCAGACCATTGCATTGAGTCATCCCATTCTCTGGTCTCCGGAGTCACCCTATCTGTACCGGGCGGGGTCGGTGATCCGCTCCGGCGGTGTGGTCAGGGATGAAAAAAAGATAAGGATAGGGATCCGTACCATTCGGATCGATCAGACAGGCCTCTATGTCAACGGACAATATACAAAGATCAGGGGTGTCAACAATCACCAGGACCATGCGGGTGTTGGGACTGCGATGCCCGATTATTTACAATATTACCGGGCGAGATTGTTGAAGCAGATGGGGGCCAACGCCAGCCGAACCAGTCATAACCCGCCTACACCGGAGTGGCTGGATGCCTGTGACAGCCTGGGATTGCTGGTGGCAGATGAGAATAGGCTGCTGAACAGCGGACCGGAATACGTGGATCAGTTCAGACGACTGGTTTACCGGGATCGGAGCAGGGCTTCTGTTTTTCTTTGGATCATTGGGAACGAGGAAGGATATGTCCAGACGCGTCCCGTAGGACGGCAGATCGCCAGTACGCTCATTACCTGGCAAAAAAAATGGGACCCTACCCGGACGGCTACCTATGCGGCTGACCTGGCCAATGTTTACCAGGGTGTCAACGAGGTAATCCCGGTGCGGGGATTCAATTACCGGATCTTTGGTGTGGATACTTATCATGCCGACCATCCGGCGCAGCCTGTCATCGGTACGGAGATGGGCAGTACGGTGACGACACGCGGCATCTATACAAAGGACACGGTGAAAGGCTATCTTCCTGATGAAGATATGACGGCGCCCTGGTGGGCGAATACAGCTGAGCAATGGTGGGCGCTGGCGGCAGACCGCCCCTGGTGGATCGGCGGTTTTGTCTGGACTGGCTTTGATTACCGGGGTGAACCCACCCCATTCCAATGGCCTGTTATCAGCTCGCATTTCGGGGTGATGGATGCCTGCGGCTTCCCCAAAAATATTTACTATTACTATCGTTCGTGGTGGACGGATGAGGACGTCCTGCATATCTCTCCTCACTGGAACTGGAAGGGGAAAGAAGGACAGCCGATACCGGTCTGGGTGAATACGAATGCGGACAATGTCGAATTATTTCTGAATGGAAAGAGTTTGGGCAGGAAGGACATGCCCCGCAACCGACACCTTGAATGGACGGTACCCTATGAGGCCGGCAAGCTGGAGGCCATAGCTTTTAAAAAAGGGAAAAAGCTGACCGCAAGTATAGAGACGACCGGTGAATCGTATGAAGTGGTGGTGACGCCTTACAAGACCACCATGCCTGCGGATGGGAAGGATGTGACGGTGGTCAACATCAGCGTCGTGGACCGGCAGGGCAGGGAAGTGCCGGATGCGAACAACGAAATCAGTTTCAGGTCCATAGGCGATGTGCATATCATCGGCGTTGGCAATGGAGACCCGAGCAGTCATGAAGCTGATAAGGGGGAAGACAGCACTGCGAAGCGACATTTGTTCAACGGCAGGTGCCAGGTGATACTACAGGCAGGGGCACGTCCCGGGATGTATCATTTTGAGGCGACTGCAGAGGGACTGCAGACGGGTTCGACGGATATATCTCTGAGTCAGCCGGGTGAGCCACATTCGGTGCTGGACTGGAAGCCAGCCGTCGCCTTCACCGCGGGTACCGGCACTGCCGTCCCCGGGCACGCCGGAACCACGACCTCTAGCCCCGCTGCCCCCGCACATGCAATGGCGCCCACGCCCATTCGCCCCGTCGGCAAAATGCTGGGAGCGGATATCTCCTTTCTGCCGGAGCTGGAAAACCGCGGTATCCGCTTTTCCGATGATAAGGGACAACGGGATGCCATTCAAATATTAAAAGACCATGGCTTCAATTATATCCGGCTCCGCATATTCAATAACCCCGCCGGTGACAGCGGCTATTCACCGGGAAAGGGCTTCTGTGACCTGGCGCATACCCTGGAAATGGCCAAAAGGGTGAAGGCCGCGGGGTTGCAACTTCTGCTGGACTTTCATTACAGCGACTACTGGGCTGACCCGGGCAAACAATTCAAGCCGGCTGCCTGGCGTGGCGAGGACATGCCTGCCCTGCTGCAGTCTGTGTATTCCTACACGGCAGAAGTGATGGAAGCCCTTCGCAAACAGGGGACTTTACCCGATATGGTACAGGTGGGCAATGAGATCAATCATGGCATGATCTGGCCGGAAGGCAGTATCCGTCATCCCGATAGTCTGGCCAGCCTGATCTATGCCGGCATTCGGGGTGTAAAGGTTGTCGATCCTGCCTGTCCCATCATGCTGCACATTGCCCTTGGTGGGCAGAATGACGAATCGCATTTCTTTCTTGACAATATGCTGCAGCGGCAGGTACCCTTTGACGTTGTTGGACTGTCTTATTATCCCAAATGGCATGGAAGCCTCGCCGATCTGAAATACAATATAGACGACCTGGCCCGGCAATACGATAAGGATGTCATCGTAGTGGAATATACCCAGCGCAAACGGGAAGTCAATGACATCGCCTTTTCGGTTCCGGGTGGAAAGGGGAAGGGGACCTGTATCTGGGAACCGCTGAACACCTGGGAGCAGATCTTCGAAAAGGATGGGAAGGCCAACAGCTATCTTTATCTTTATGATGAGCTGCGTAAGGAGTTCATACCAAAATAGGGGGACCAAAAATGGAGAAAACCGGGGCGATTTCTTAATAAAATGTCAAAAAAATGGGTTTGGCGGCCCCAAAAACGCTTGAAAAGGCCAAAAATCAGGCTTTAGATTAAAGGAGCGTTAAATAATTTGCTTCTACAACTTCATAAGATATTATTAACAGTATTATTTGGACAGGGGGCGTAACTTTGTATCAACAAGAAGGAAAATTAAACTTTCTCATAAGCAGTCAATTTTCTCATAAGCAGTTAGTTTTGGTTACGACCCCTGTTTCTACAGGGGTTTTTTTATTAGACGACCCTAAGCTGCCTTCTTTTCCCCGTTTGGTGTACTCCTTTTGCACTTCACATGGTTGGGTAATAAATGTACTCTACATTGCAAAAAAGAAAAATCATGTCAAAAAAGAGGAAACAGGTGCTGAAGGGAAAGATCGTTCCCATTTATTTTATGTCGGATGAATTTGATAAACTCTTTCAACAATGCAATGCATCGGACTGTCGAAGTTTTTCTGAGTTTATCAGGAATATACTTGCGAACAAACCGATCATTGTCAGGGAAAGAAATGAGACGATAGATAACTATTTGGAGATTGCTATCGATCTTAAAACCGAGTTGCACAACATTGTACATTCTGAAGATCATTCTCTGCTTCCGCAGAAAATCGAGGAAATACGTGCACTGATGTATAAAATCTATTATCAATGTACGGAAAAATAGGCTCTTATACAAATGCTTACTATGCTATTTGGTATAATGAACGAAAGGTATCCGGAGGATTGGCCCATCGCCTTTATGCCGGACGTTTCCTTGAAGACGCCGAACAGTTGGACCTTCGGAGTATAACACACCGTTTTTCCCGATTGGAAGACTTGAACCAGCGGAGTTATGTCAAAGCTTATCACATATCTCTAAACTTTTCTCATGCTGAGCGGCTCTCTAATGATAAATATACAGCGATAGGGAAAGAGTACATGTCTTTGATGGGTCTCGGCAGACAACCCTATGTCATATACCTGCATATGGACACAGGGTATCCACATCTTCATTTTGTTGTGTCCCTGATTACTCCCTCGGGTCGAAGGATTGAATTTGAGCGTAAGCCTGCGACCATTTCAACAAATTCCATAGAGCTTATTATAGATAAATACCAACTTATCAAATCCGGCAGCATTCAAATGCCAAAGATCCTTACTCCGACAGCTCAAGAGCCACGGAGGCTGGATTATGGCCAATCTCCCACTACAAAGACGATAAGTGACGTGCTGTCCTATGTGTTGCCAAATTATAAATACACCGACATAAACGAGCTCAATTCGATTCTGATGTTATACAATATCTATGCGGATATTGGCCGGCCTGGTAGTCTCACAAACAAAAATAGAGGACTCGTTTATCAGGTACACGACAATAATGGAAAATTCAAAGGGGGCAGAGTCCCGGCCCATCGCCTGCCTTCAAAACCAGGCCTCGCCTGGTTGGAGAAAGTCTTTATTGAAAACCAGCAACGACGTCACTATGAACTTGACCGCATTCGTACCTATGCTACCCTTGCGTTAAAAGCCCGACCTGAAAGCTGGACGCATTTGTCCGAATACCTTCAGAGTGATCGAATACATCTTAGCCCTTTTATAAATAGTCAGGGCTTAGTGCATGAATTGGCTTTCGTCGACTTTCAGACAAAAACAGCCGTTACAGGAGCCAATCTGGGACTTGAATTTACCGCTGGAGCCATATTTGAAAAAATAGGACTTAGTCAACAATTTGAAATACCAGGAGAAACAAGAAAATATAGAAATAAAATACCCGAAGATTTCCGGCTCATGCCATCCGATTTCTATAGAGCCCGGATACATCTCGTTCTGCCCGCACAGAAAATTGAAATGCCACAACTGGCCATAAGACATTCTATAAATAGATAAAGCAGGAGATTATCTACGTAGATAATCTCCTGTTTAGTGAGGCGATAACATTAATGTGTAACGACAAAACGCCTGGATACAAGGGCTCCATGCGGCGCCTGCAACACGAGCATATAATTGCCATCCGGCAAGTTATTCAGGGACAGGGACAATGTGTTCGGACCCGCCTGGAAGTCTGCCGTCTTTTTCTGCATCACCCTGCCCAGCATGTCATAGATCAGTACATTGACATTGTGCTGTGCCGTTGAAGACATATAGCTGAGATTGATCTGGCTGCCGGCAGGGTTTGGGAACAGGGATAGAGCACTATTTGTGGCGGCGGCTTTCAGGCTATCGCTGGCGCGGGCCGTGGCGGCAGCTGAATCGGAGGCCGTCACCAACTTATTGCCCACGCGTGTTGCGACCGTGTCCGTGGTTGCCGTCGCCGCAACCGCTGTAATATTGAAGCTGACCGTATTGCTGGTATACTGCCAGAAATCACCGTCCTTGCCCAGGGTATAGACCGTATGAGCGCCAGCGGGAGGGTTGGTCCATTGCGCTATATAGGTTACGGAATCATAGGAAAAACTCTTTTTTTGAATATAAAGCCCTGTTATGACCTTTCCGTTGTCGTACCAATAGGTCGACGTAATGGCGTTGGCTGCATTTGGGAACTTGATGCCCATCGTCAGATAGATGACACCGGGAGTCTTTAAGTTGTTGCTGCTGGAAAAATTCAGCTTCATCACCGGATCACACCCCGCGATCTTTAAAGCCGAGATATCCGTCCTGTAGGTATCTTTATGTAGCCCGATGCGATTGACATGCCAGTCACGGGCGCCGGTCAATCCAAAAGCTCCTGTTGATTTCAGGCTGTCCAGCGTAAAGGGGACGAAGGGCTTAGTACGCGCACCATTGAGCCAGATATCATTTTTCCAAACGATATTCCAGGTAGGGAATACGGTCGCTTGCGCATAGGTTGTATTCGTGGTACCATCTTTATTAAAAAGGAGGCCGATATTGCTATAGGAAAGGACACCGGGATTCGCGGTAAAGACACAACCGGTAAAGGAAGGCCATATCTTTGAAGTATAAGCCAGGTTGGGACTGGCGGAGCCCACCATGTCGGCGCATTCCGGATAGGCGGCACGATAGGCGGCGCTGTTGGTCCAGATCGTTTTCAACGCATTGTAATGTGTGAGATACGTGGGACTGCTGGTTAGCTCGATATAGCTGGTGGCGGGATAGGTATCATTGACGCAGATGTTATTGGCATAGGCAGTGAAATAACCCTGGTGATTATACATAGCCATCGCTACACCCTCTATAATATTATACACGCTGCTGTCACCCGAAGCAAAATTGTCCGCATACAGGCCGTTGGCGAGAGGAGCGTCATGGATATAATTATGGTTCAGCCTGTTGCCGCGGCAAAGACCTACCTCACCCTGGTCCACTTTATAAAAAGCGCCCATGTCCGTGTATTTTTTTACTACATCGTAGACTTCGTTATACTCCAGCACATTGCTGTTGCCTCCATATAAAATTCCCACATGCGGGCAGTCATGGACTTTGTTGTAAGCTACATAGGTTCCGATGGCGTGCTGTAAGTTGACGGCGGCGGAGTAAACGAATGCTTCTCTCGCGTAACTATAGATATGGTTGTTGATTACCTGGTGCTTTGAGAGCTTTACGTTGAACTGATCGGTGGCGAAGTTGGTGCTGGAAATGATAACACCTCCTGCACCCACCGAGTCGATATCGTTACTTTGTACGGTACAGTAAGTGCCATCGGTTATGGTTATACCATTGCCGGAACAAAGGCTGATATGCGAGCCATCTATCTGCACGTTGTTGCAATTATGGAGCTCGATCCCATTGCCCGAACCGCCACGGACGGTAATATTTATGAACTGGGTATTGTTGACACTATTAAGCAGGATGGCGGGTACATTTGAATTACCGGCGCAGGTGATCGTCCCCGAGGCCGGGAGCCACATGTACAACATCTTTGTTTTGAAATTTATGCTCCACTGCCCTTCCGCTGCTATCTCCTCCACAAGGTTCATCGCATAATAGGGCTCGGCTCCGGATACAAGTCTGCCATAAGGCTGGGCGCCGAGACCACCCAGGATGCCGATGGACTGGACGATAAGACTGTCCGCGGTGGTGACGGACTGTGTTTTGATGACATCCATTTCAAACAGTGACTGCCAGTTGCCGCTTAAATACACCCCTCCGTCGTTGACAGCATTCATCCAGTATTTTGCTCTGTCATCCTGGTATTTGAAGCTCCCTCCGGGAACGGCCTTATAGCTGCTCGGATTTACTACCTGTCGCATGGGTATAGTTCCGCTAGCGGCGGGATACCGTGACATAGGCAGAGGCTGCCCGTCCTTGTAAAATTTTGGCGACTTTATGTCGGCGATCAAAGAGAAGGCAGGCCATTGGGCGGTATCAGTAAAACCTAATGAAGCCAATGGAAGCTGCATGACCTTGGTCTTTGCCGTGGCATTGATGATCCGGGATTGGATACTGGCTGGAATAGCTTGAAAGCTGGCCCGGTTCAAGGTGGCCTCCGGCTGAAATACCGCTCCATTTGGCTGCATCGAAACATACACCACGGGATAGGTGGTAGACCGGCTGTCGCTGGAGTTCAGACTCAGGGCAGGATATACGCCGCTTGCCAGGTAGATGATACAAGCCTGGCTTGGATGAGCCCTCGCAACGGCCTTTGCCTGTTCGAGATTGACTGGAGAGCCGGAACCGCTGCCCTGTCCTGTCGATGGACCGTTGGGCGATGCGTAAATATGAAGGTTCTGAGCAGACAAACTCCATGAAACAAAGAGAGTAAAAACTAACGTGTAAAATTTCGGCAGGTAGAAATGGGCTTTCATTGAAAATTGGAATTGACTTTTAATTGGATAATTATTTAAATATATGATCTTAGCACTTGAGAATGTCTTTTAGCGACACGAAATTAAAAAAATAAGATGTTTTATCATGTAAAGAGACGGTGATTTCCTTTATTTAACCATAATGTGACATATTACTTGCATGTATGTATGTTTGAGTTAATTCTTCAAATATGAAAATAGCGTTAGCTTCTCCTCCATTCCCGGCATCTATCAGCGATGGTTTGCACCTGCTGGAGGAAATGGTAAAAGATGCTGCAAAAGAAAAGGCAGCTATCATTTGTTTTCCCGAGTCATATCTTCCAGGCTATCCGGGAATGGGATATGCGCCGGAAGAGCGCTCGGCGGAAAGTTTGCAGTCGGCGCTGGACAGCGTATGTGCCATTGCAAAAGAGAATTCCATAGCGATCATTATACCCATGGATTGGCCGCAGCGGGAAGGAGTGCTGAATCTGGCGCATGTCATATCCGGCTCAGGAGAGGTCCTGGGTTATCAGACTAAAAATCAGCTGGACCCTACAGAAGATCATATGTGGACTCCGGGTACGACGCGTCGTATCTTTGAAGTGAGCGGTATAAAATTCGGGATCACTATTTGCCACGAGGGGTTCCGTTATCCCGAATCTGTAAGATGGGCTGCTCAGCATGATGCTAAGATCGTTTTTCATCCGCATTTTACCGGAAGCAATACAGAGGGCAGATTGCTCACTGAATGGGGAAGCAGGGATAATCCCTATTACGAAAAGGCGATGATGATGAGAGCAATGGAAAACACCATCTTCTTTGCCAGCTCGAACTATGCCTCGCGATATCCCGAATCGGCAAGCTCGATCATCGGCCCCGATGGAACTTGTATAAAACATGAGACCTATGGAAGAACAGGGATTATCGTTGCTGATCTTGATCTTACCCTGGCCACTGGCTTGCTCGCAAAAAGGTTTAAGAATGGTCTTTATACGGCAGTATAACAATAAAATACAATGCATTCGCGTTCAATAACAGCCATGAAACGGTACGAATGCTTGCTGCTTATATTGTTGAATGCTTACCCCTCCGCTATTTTTGCTCAATCCCGGCACATAAAATTTATTCGTATCGGACCGGAGACAGGTCTTTCTCAAAGTAATGTAACCACGATCTTACAGGACAAACAAGGCTTTATGTGGTTCGGAACTCCGGATGGGCTGAACCGGTATGACGGATATAAATTTACTATTTACAGAAATGACCCGAAAGTGCCGATGTCCCTGAGCGACAGTCACATCAAAAATATATTTGAAGATCAGGAAGGCCTCATATGGATAGCCACCTCGGAAGGTGGACTGGACAGGCTGGACAGGGAAAAGGATCGGTTTGTTCATTACCGGAATGACCCGCACGACCCGGCCAGCATCTCCGACAACTCGATAACCTGTATAACCGGAGATGATGCCGGTGATCTATGGGTCGGCACCCGCTTTGGAGGACTGAACAGATTGAGTAAAAAAGCAGGCAGATTTACGAGATATGAATACCATGCTACCGGCAACAGCATCAGCGACAGTACAGTAACTGCCGTAATGGAAGACAGCCGGCACCAGCTATGGATTGGGACGGAGAATGGCGGTCTGAACCTGCTTGAACCGGGAACCGGCCGGTTCATACATTTTCGGCACAGCGACAAGGATGGCGGATCATTATCCGATAACAGCGTTCAATGTCTGTATGAAGATCACTGGCACAGACTGTGGATAGGCACAAGGGGAGGGGGGCTTGACGAACTGGACCCCGATGAGAAACATTTTCATCATTTCAGAAATGACCCGGTGAACGCCAATAGCCTGTCGAGAAATATCATCTTGTCGATGGCGGCCGATGACAAGGATAATTTGTGGATCGGTACGGAGAATGGTGGGTTAAGCATTCTGAACCTCAAGGATGAAAGATTCGTCAATTACGGGCATGATGATCTGGATAATACTACCCTTAGCAATAATTCTATCTATTCGGTCTACAGGGATCCGCAAAACAACATGTGGCTGGGGACTTTTAGCGGTGGCGTCAACCTTTATAATAAAGAGGCCAACCAGTTTGCTGCCTACCGGCACAACAGCTCGATCAACAGCCCGGGCAATAACAATATTCTCGGATTTCATGAAGATAGTCATGGTTATATCTGGATAGGCACGGATGGTGGCGGAGTGGATCAATTTGATCCCCGAAAGGACAGCTTTACACATTTTATCCATCAGCCCGGGAATCTGCAGAGCATCTGTGGAAATTATATACCGGCTGTCTGCTCTGACGATATCGGCAACATATGGCTGGGGAGTGTTGCAGACGGCACCACCGTTCTTGATCCGGTAAAAAAGACTTATCGGCTTCTTCGGAAAAGCGCCGCAAAAGCGTACGGCATCAGCGGGAATAATATTGCGGCAATGATGCTGGACATGGATAAAGATCTTTGGATAGCCAGTTGGGACGGAGGACTAAGCTGTCATGAGTCACGGACAGGTCGATTTTTGCCACCGGCCTCTTTTGTAGCTGATGCCGGGGAGCGAAGCCCTTCACTTGTCGTCTGCATGCTCACCGACAGCAAGGGCCTGATCTGGTTCGGCACCTATGACAAGGGGCTGGACTGCTATGATAAGAAAACAAAACGGTTTACGCACTTTATACATGACAGCAGCAGGAACAGTCTGAGCAATAATGTCGTCAATTCTATCTGCGAAGACAAAAAAGGGAATATATGGATCGGCACAAAATCGGGTCTTAACTGCTTTGATCCTCAAACCGGGCGTTTCACTCTTTATTCCACCAGAGATGGACTTCCCGATGATCATATTTTGGGTATCCTTGAAGATGATAGTCGAAATTTATGGGTCAGCACCAACCAGGGGCTTTCAAAATTTGATCCCCGGACAAAGACAGCCACAAATTTCACGGATGCCGATGGCCTTCAATCCAATGAATTCAAGGCACATTCCTGTCTTAAAAGCTCTTCAGGGGCCATGTATTTTGGAGGTGTTGACGGCTTTAATATTTTTTTCCCCGATAGTATAAAATCGAACCTGTTCGAGCCCTCCCTGGTGTTTACCAACTTTCTCATCTTTAATAAGGAAGTGCCGATCTCGAACGAACAAAACAAGACCCCTCTTAAAACGGCCATCTCTGAGACCAATGAAATAACTATTTCGTATAACCAGTCGGTCATCTCATTTGAATTTGCCTCACTGAACTATGCATTGCAGCAGAGAAAGCAATATTCTTATAAGCTGGATGGCTTTGATAAAAGCTGGAATAATATAGGGACCAGCCATTCGGCAACCTACACCAATCTTGAGCCGGGAAAATATACCCTGCGGATAAGATGTCTGAACAGCCAGGGGAAATGGTCTGATAAAACAACCGAATTAAAGCTCGTTATCCTGCCTCCCTTCTGGATGACCTGGTGGTTCAGGATCCTTGGGTTAACTGTCGTTGTGGGCGGAGCAGTCCTGTTTATTCGTTTGCGCATCAACGGTATTAGAAGACAACAGGCATTGTTGGAAAATCAGGTAAAGGAAAGGACCGAAAGACTGGCCGAGTCCATGGAACTGGAGAAGAAAGCAAGACAGGAGGCAGAGACGGCAAGACTCGACGCGGAAAAAGCAAACCAGGCAAAAAGCATTTTCCTTGCCACCATGAGCCATGAGATCCGGACACCCATGAATGGCGTGATCGGCATGGCCGACCTGCTGATAGAAACACCGCTGAATACAGATCAGCGGAAATACACCGAGATCATACGCACCAGTGGGGAAGGTCTTTTAAATGTCATCAACGACATCCTTGATTTCTCAAAGATCGAATCGGGTAATCTCGAGCTGGAGAAACACGATGTCGGCCTTCAAACCTGCATCGGAGAAGTCCTTGATATCTTTGCGGGGAAGGCTGCAAAAGAAGGTATTGACCTGTCGTTTACGATCGACCCCGACGTCCCTCTGCATATCATGGGTGACCGGCTCAGGCTGCGTCAGATCCTGATGAACCTTGTGAGCAATGCGGTAAAGTTCACCCATCAGGGAGAAGTTGCTGTTCTTGTACAAAAAGATAGTATGCTGGGGAATGGACATCTACGATTTACGGTCAGGGATACGGGAATAGGTATCGAACCTGCACAGGCAGATAAGCTGTTCAAAGCATTTTCCCAGCTGGATGCTTCCACCACGAGGAAATATGGCGGCACCGGCCTTGGACTTGCTATTTGTAAGAAGCTCGTGGAAGTGATGGGCGGGACGATAGGGGTGACAAGTCAACCAGGAAAGGGAAGCTGTTTTTCCTTTACGATCCAGGCAGAAGCCAGTCTGCAGCCGCAGGGACCAACAGGCAGGAGGAAGGTGCCTGCAGGCAATGAGAATGCAACGACAAAAGCTGCCGAATCCTATCCCTGGAAGATCCTGTTGGCCGAAGATGACCCAATCAACCAATTCGTCGCGACAGCCATCCTGCAGCGGCTTGGTTATAATATTGATGTGGCTGCTAATGGGAACGAGGCTTTGGAGATGTGGAGGATGAACAGGTATGACCTTATCCTGATGGATGTACAAATGCCCGAAGCAGACGGCATGGAGACTACCAGGGTTATCCGGCAGACGGCGGGTGAACAGCCCGTGATAATCGCACTTACCGCTAATGCCCTGCATGGCGACAGGGAAGAATGCCTGGCGGCGGGGATGAATGATTATATCAGCAAGCCCTTCGATCCGCAGGAATTGCTGGCGCTTTTACAAAACTGGCATGGAAAATAAATTTGCGCAATCAATCGGTTGCTCATATATTTGCAACTAATTAGTTGCAAATATATTTATGAGACGAGACGTATTTCAGGCTATTGCGGACCCTACCAGAAGGGCGATATTAAGTTTGCTGGCATTGAATGCCATGACTCCCAATGCCATTGCTGAACATTTTGACAGCAGCAGACAGGCCATATCCAAACACATTAAGATCCTTGCTGAATGTCAGCTGGTCAATCAGAAGCAAACAGGCCGGGAGATCCATTATCACTTTAACCCACAGAAAATGAAAGAGGTTGATCTATGGATGGAACAATTCCGTTCGCAATGGGAAGATCGTTTTGGCCAGCTGGATAAATTCTTGAAAAATCAAAAAAATAAATGATCATGACAAAAAATGAGACCGTCTTTTCAAAAGACCTGGAAAAGAAAAAGCTTACTGTAGTAAGAGCATTTGATGCTTCATTGCCGCGGGTATGGGAAGCATGGACGACGAGCGATATACTCGACCAATGGTGGGCGCCCAAACCCTATAGAGCAGAGACAAAAACGATGGACTTCAGTGAAGGCGGCCGATGGCTTTATTGCATGGTTGGACCCAGTGGCGACAGAACCTGGTGTAGGGTAGATTATAAAACGATCCGACCGCTGAAAAGCATTACAGACTCGACCATGTTTTCCGATGAAGAAGGAAAGGAGAATCCTGAATTTCCTGTGATGCACTGGAACAAACAATTTAAAGAGACGGGTGACTCCACTACGGTAACGATCGATATTACTTTTGATAGGGAAGCCGATATGGAAGCGATCCTTAAAATGGGCTTCCAGGAAGGCTTTACGATGGGTCTTGGCAATCTGGATGAGTATTTGGGATAGTCGTTGGTAAAGGACGAAGGGATCGTTCTGCTTCAATTGTGCAAATTTTTTGCAAGATTGAACGATAAAAAATTTATATTTGAGTAACACTGCTTATGATCCCTTCGGACTATACCAATCAGTCGGATGATGAATTGTTGCTGCAACAAGTTGAACAGGGCAGCAAGGAGGCATTTAATTCCCTGTATGAAAAATACTGGGCAAGGGCCTATTCCGACGCCTACAAACGGCTGAAGGACATTGATTTGTCGAAAGACATCGTACAGGATATCTTCACCCATATCTGGCTTAACCGGGAATCCCTCCATATTCGTAATCTACCTGCCTATTTGACCACAGCCATTCGTAATAAGGTCATCAGACTGGTGGCCAGACAAAACCTGCACCACCCCTTTTTTAATATCCATGAGAGCCTGGCTGAAAAAAATTCTCAGGCCGACACCGATCTGCTTTGGAAGGAATTTTTCAGAACTTACGAAGCTCTTTTGGGTTCTCTCCCCTCAAAAAGACAAGCTATTTTCCGGCTTCATTTTCATGAGGACCTGCCCACTAAAGACATTGCAGAAAAGCTGGGTTTATCCAGGAAAACGGTCCAGAACCAGCTTGGTAAGGCAATAGAAAAGCTGCGTGTCTCCTTATTGCAGCTGCTTTCCTCTCTTTTACTCCTCCTTTCGATCCTCTAAAAAAAATAGTTGAAGTACGGATGGGACTTTCTCCTCTTTCCGGGTCATAACTATAATCAAAGCGTCAAAGCAAGCCAATGGACAAGCCTTATTTTATTGAATTGTTGCGGAAATACCTTAACGGAGATGCAACAAGAGAGGAAGAGCAATTCCTGATGAGCTATTACAACCTGTTCGAAAACGAACCGGATGTGATGGAGCTGCTCAGCGCCGAAAAAAGAGAGGGGTTAAAAAAAGAGATGATTGGTGCTATTTGGGATACTATTTCGAAAGAGGAAGGACAGCAAAAGAAAATAAGATCCATAACAAAAAGGAGGGTACTGGTCGCGGCCGCATCGGTGTTGCTTGTCGTATTAACCGGCAGCCTGTTGTTCTTTGTTCACACCAGTGCCGTGCGAAAGCAGGCCGGGCCTATGGTAAATGCGGTGGCCGGGGAACAAGTGGTTGGGGAACAAAAAGAAAATCATCTGATCGTTCTTCCCGACGGAAGCACGGTGACCCTGAGCTTTGGCAGCAAGCTGGATTATCCATCCTCTTTTGAGGGTTTGGCCAAACGGGAAGTATATCTGACGGGTCAGGCTTTTTTCGATATCAGACACAACGCGACCAGGTCTTTTGTTGTACACACCGGAAAACTGGCGACCACCGTATTGGGTACTTCATTTAATATAAAAGCCTGCCCGGGAGATGTGGACATTACTATCACCGTGAAAAGTGGTGCGGTAAAGGTTAGTGATCAGCATAAGACCCTTGGGATCATCCGACCGGATCAGCAGATCATCTATAATAAGCAACAGGCCAATTCAGTAGAAAAAGATGTAGCAGCCGACAACTACCTCGATTGGAAACAACAGGACCTCCTGTTTGATAATTTGACGGTAGAGGAAGCATCCAGGCTGCTGGAAGAAAGGTTCAATGTCAAAATATCCATTAGCGATCCATCGATCAGGAGCAGGCGGTTTACTACTACTTTCCCCAGGAACGAAAGTTTGGAAGAAGCATTGAAAAGCATTTGCGAATTCAATGAAGCCGTGTTCAACTATGATAAAGAGAAAGCTACCGTAGTGATCAGTGAAAAGTAAAGAAACCAAAACTCAACTATATGATCAAAAAAAAACCTCTGAAATCCATTTGCTATTGACGAGCAAAAGATTTCCAGAGGATTGTTGCTCTGTTCCGAAGGCCATCGGTTCAAAGCACATGTTTTAAATTTTAACTCGCAAAAGCGAGCTATTTCCTTACTTAAAACAACCAAAGCTATGATTTTTTCTGCAACCAAACGCATTTTGCGAATTGGGATCGGGATAGTGGGGTTATCTATTACCTCTGTCCAATTGTTGTGTGCCGGTTCGGTTAAAAGCCAGACCATCGAAGAAGTGGAGGTTAGCATCGAGCTTAAACACGCATCATTGGTACAGGCATTCTCAAAAATAGAATCCCAAAGTCCTTTCCATTTCATGTACCGGGATGACGAAGTAAAAGATATCCGCAATCTGAATTTACCGTCCGGCAAGCTCAGCGTGGCTGAATGCTTAAAGATCCTGTTAGGTCGTACTTCCCTTGTCTACCGACAGGTCGAAAATCATATCCTGATCACTTCCAGACGGGAAAC
>Ga0307510_10003204_pt1 | contig 19014 bp, 16 predicted proteins | sample 12_EM_MG_FD_207224 | JGI IMG/M metagenome (GOLD analysis project Ga0307510, IMG submission 207224) | Populus trichocarpa ectomycorrhiza microbial communities from riparian zone in the Pacific Northwest, United States - 12_EM | ecosystem: Host-associated > Plants > Roots > Unclassified | place...
ACTAAAAGAAGACAAAAAGATTTTTTTAGAATTTTTGAAATATTGGCCTAGTTCTCATGGCTTGAATAAACTGGTTATTAAAGCCAAAATGCATGCTAATACATATATCGTTTTGAAATTTCTTTTGCTGTGTGAAAATATGATGTTATAATATTTATATATATATATTGGAGAGACTAGGCCGTATTTTAAAACAAAACATTTTTTAAATATGTATTTTTGTACGCTTTGACGCAAATCGGGTATTTTAATACTGGGTTTGTAAAAAATACAACCAAACATTAATCCACTTTGATAAAATAAATGCAGAAAAATCAACAATATTTTAAAAGATATTGTTAGAAAATTTTTGAAAGCAAAAGACATTTTTTGTTTTGAAAATGTTTGATGTTTTGATGAAAACCGGGTATTTTAATACCGGATTTTGTATCTTTACAGTATAAAATACCAACCAAAATTAATCAAAATACAGTAATAAAATTACAACAAAATCACATATATTTTTCTATAATTTTTGCATAATTTTTATAATTTTTTCATGTATATATATATATATATATAAATAATACAAAATATAATATATATATAAAATATAATATTAAATCGGGCTGGGCCGGCCCAAACCACTGGGCCGGACTCAGCCCCAAAACAATGATGGGCCGAGGTCGGCCCAAAAATGTATTGGGCCGATCTCGGCCCAAAAAGATATTCTCTTCTGGGCCAGACCCGGCCCAGCAACAAAACGGGCGGGGGGAATTAATTTCCCCCCACCCCTGCATGCAGAACGCTATTCGTTCTGCATGCAGAGAAGGAAATAAAGAAACACCAGAATAGGGGAGGAAGAAAGGGTACCTGGCGCGGAGGAGGTGGTGGCGCTGTCGTTGCTGCTGCTGCTGGAGGCGGTGCTGGTGCTGGTGCTGCTGTTCACGGACAGCGACTCCCGGCGGCGCTGCGGCTGTTTCCGGCGGTTTGGTTCGTTCTCTCCGTTCCTCCCTTTCTCTTCGTTTTCTCGGTTTGCTTTTTTTCTTTTGTTTTCGGGTTGGTCCTTCCTCTCTTCCCGTTCCTCCTCTCTGTTTTTTTTGTTCTACTCTCTTCCTTCTCTCTCCTTCGTTCTATCTCTTCCCCTCTCTCTCCTCTGTTTTTTCATTTTCTCCTTGCTCCCTACCCTCTGTCCTCTTTTCCTCCTCTTATTTTTCTAACCTCCTTTGGCTATATATTTTTATATATATTTTGTGGGGACCCAAAAATAGGTTACAACAAACATGATTAGGCTTGCCTTGATGCAAATTGCAGGTAGCACATAGAAACTAAGGACATGCTCTATTTATCGAGTGATCATGATTAAGTTCTCTACATGGTCTCAAAAGGATCTTAGATATGCCCAGTGATGGTCTTTGTAAAGACAGTATCGGGGTGTTGTGAGAAATGGTTGAGGCACGTATATCCACCATTACCAAGTATGCATTCATATATAAGTTAGGTGTTTCATGCTTATGAACCCTAACCAATAGTCATAGGGCAAATCACTAATCCCTCACCTAACCTAGAAGTTCGTGTGTGCTTTCAAAAATTAAAGCAGGTGATGCATGAAGAATTAATCTATATCTAATATATAAATGCATGCGCGATATATATTAAAGCATAAAAGGAATGCATGTTAATAATAAGACATGGACAAAAAGTAGTAAAAATTAAAAAACAAATGTACAAAAAAAAAATCAAACACAAGAATTAGACAAACAAATAAAGCTTAATCCACTAGTTCCCAGTGGAGTCGTTATTCTATCATACATGTGCAATGTTGTGACGATTATTTTTCTGGACCATGATAATCAAGAATTGTGTGGGAGGAAATGACAAAGAATTGTTGTTCTTTATCAGTAAATAGAGGGAGTGGGAGTGGGAGTGAGAGTGGGAATGGGAGTTGCCACCTTGTATTTTGGTCACTAGAAACCCTAACTAGTCTCAGAATTCAGGTAAGAGGACTGATTGCGTAAAGGGAAGGTATTAGCACCCCTAATACGCCCTACCTAGTGTAAGCTGTATTATTTATTTGTCTGATATAAACAAAGAAAATATGGTGTTTTCTAACTGTTAGTCTATTTAAAATTGAAAAAATATCCTTTTTAGTAAGAAGGTTCATATCTTGAATGAAATAGATCAAACACAGTAAAAACAAATGCACAGTAAAAAAAAAACTCAAAAGCACAAAAACTCAAAAAATCTTGAATGAAATAGATCAATCACAAAAAAAAATGAAGAACATGAAGAACACCAAACATGAACATTAATGAACCAAACAACATGGGCTCCAAATCAGACCAGATTTCATGAAATCAAAAGCACAGAAAGGTTAAAAATCATTCAAGGATCAAGAATTAATGGTTTATTCACTTCAAGTTTTGTTAAATCATCATAAAGTGGCCAAAATGGGTTTCGATTCAAAACCGAAACCCTGGAATTAAAGATTATTATAAACATGTTATCAGTGCAAATAGACACCAAATTATTGATTATTCATGCATAAGGAAGGATTCTGTGCAAAGAAATGATTTTCTAAACCCATTTTTATGCATGAATAAGCTCAACAAGCTATGGATAAACACCTTTACATTAACATGCATAACTTAAACTAAACCAAATCTTTAAGCAACATTCATATATATATCAAAAGAAAAAAACTTAAACAAAAACTTTAATACATTAAAAATATATATATAGAAAAAAAAACTTTAAAATAACTAGATTAAACAAAAATCAAAGCAACAAAGAGGTGAATGCAACATTGCTTGTTAAATATTTAAACCTCCTTTTATGCTTCTAAACATAAACAAATCATATAAAAAACAATAAAGCCAGGCCATAAAGGACCTACTTTCGGGTCTGCAATGTATACCTAGAACAAGTTATTCTCTCTTGACTTTCTTTTGAAAAGTGTTGCCTCTCACAAGCTTACAAAGCTTAAGAAAAACTTGGTTTTTACTTTTGGATCTCTAACCTTATATTTCTTACTATTATTACTCTTCCTTTTATTATCTTTTCTTATCCTTTTTTTGCTTTATTTTCTTTTCTATTTTTTTCTACCCCCTTGAACATGCATAAGGGGGCATTTATATGGTTTTGGAAGGTCTTCAATCTATTTTTAACCTTTTGATATTGAGAGGAGTGTTATGAACCCTTGATAAGGATCTAATAAGGAACTTATACGTGTGAACACACGAAAACCAACTTGATTTTTGCAAGATAGTTGCACTATTGAGGATGACTGAGTTGCCCACTTTTAAGGTTTTGTTGGAGCAATTCTAACGTCATCATCGCCTAAGACCACCTGAAGTTGGTAAAGGGGATGTGCACCTTTCATTTGAATCCAAATTTGCTTAATTTGGAGGTCTATAGTTACACATTCATGTGTATGAAGTTGTCAACCTGATCAGCCCTAAATCTGAAAATTGAGTGATGGCTAATTAGGGACAAGATGTTAGAAACTTCCATGGAAAATTGGAATGTAAACTTCTAATTTCATGGAAATATGGTTGTAGAGGGGATGTTCCTCTTCCATTTGCAAAAAACTTCATGTCATTTGGAGGTTTAGAACTCCAGAACAAGCTCTTGGAAGGTACCAACTTTATCATCATGAACTGCCAAGGAAGAAAATGAAGAGAGGCTGAACGACTTGTCGTCTGGGTTAAAATTATAGAAATTAGGGTTTTCAATTTGGGATTCAGCAAAGTTTCAATTTAATCCTTGTTCTTCAAATTGTGGTATATGTACCCTTAATTGACACAAAAGCTTTTTAATTGCATGCAATTTAACTACCGCTAAACTCGATTGTCAGCCCCTAAGTTGAATGACTTTTTCCTTTTAGTCATTGGTTCTAAATTTGTGTATTTTAACCCTCAATTGACTAATAAACTTCTAATTTCTTTAATTTAGCCTCTGATTTGGTCAATTTCAGCCTCTATATTCACGTGGCTTTTTCTAGTTTGGTCATTGGTTTTGGATTTCTTCAATCAAGTCTCTAATTGCCAAATAAACTTTAATATTTATGCAATTAAGCCCCTAATTTGACCAAATTAACTCTTAAAGAATACAATTCGACCCCTAGACTTTAATTTGTTCCAATTAAAGCCTAAATTGACTTTCAAAATCAATTTTTCTTGCAATTAGGCCCTTAATAAATTCAAATAAACCTTGAAACATTCTAATTGAGTCATTACAAATCCAATTTTAAATTTTCCTCAAATTAAATTTTATTTGCCAATAAGGCCTTCGTTAGTCGAAAATATACTATTAAAATTTTCAATCTTGTATATTTAATCTTCCTCAACTAGTCTCCAGCGATTTCCTGGACATTATGGTATACATTTCTCACTTATATATATAAGATGTTGTGTCCACCCTAATCCTTACCATCTCCTTACATTTTGTCGGAGATCCTTCACATCTAAAAGACAAAAATACTGAACTTCTCTCCAACCTTCGATGCAAAAAGCTCAGTGACTTCCAGTGGTACAAAAATACCTTCCTTACTCGTGTTATGCTTCAAGAGGATTAAACCAGGCTTTTTGGAAAGAAAAATTTCTTGCAGGCTTACCAATTATCTTAGAAAAAAAGAAGGTAATCCCACCATCCTTTAAACTTGAAAGAGGCACACCTAGACTTGTGATCAATTACAAACCTTTAAATTCTGCTTTAAAATGGATCAGATATCCAATCCCCAACAAAAAAGATTTATTGCAAAAATTGCATTCTGCATTCATATTTTCTAAATTTGATATGAAATCCGGATTTTGGCAAATCCAGATTGCTCCCAAGAATAGATACAAAACTGCTTTTACAGTTCTTTTTGGCCAATACGAATTGAATGTCATGCCCTTTGGCTTAAAGAATGCACCATCTGAATTTCAACGCATCATGAATGACATCTTTAATGCACATTCAAAATTCTGCATTGTTTACATTGACGATGTACTTATTTTTTCTCATTCCATAGATCAACATTTCAAACATCTACATGCATTCTTTCATACTGCAAAACAAAATGGTTTAGTTGTTTCTAAAACAAAAATTTCTCTATTTCAAACCCATGTCCGTTTCCTAGGCCATTATATCTGCCAAGGTATTGTAACACCGATACAGAGATCTTTAACCTTTACTAACAAATTTTCATGATAAGATTACTGATAAAACTCAATTGCAAAGGTTTTTAGGCAGTCTTAATTATGTTCTAGACTATTATCCCAATATTAGTCGTCTTGCCAAACCTTTACATGACAGGTTGAAAACTAACCCCATTCCTTGATCTGACCTCCATACCAACCTTGTCAAACAGATTAAGAAATAGCTCCAAACCATTCCTCTCCTCCATTTAGCTAACCCGTTAGCTTCTAAGATCGTCGAGACCGATGCCTCTAACCTAGGATATGGTGGGATTCTTAAACAAGTACAAGATAATAAAATACAAATACTCCAGGACACATCCGCCCACTTGAATGATTGTCTAAAAAATTACTCCACTATAAAAAAGGAGATTCTTTCAATTGTTCTTTGCATTACAAAATTTCAAAGTGATTTATTAAATCAAAAATTTCTTTTACGTGTTGATTGCAAATCTGCAAAAGAATTACAAAAAGATTGTGGCAAGCCTACAAGAAATTTTTTTTTTCCAGAGTTGGTAATGTCAAGGATGGCGGCATAGTAAGATTGTGGTTTTGCTAAATTCCAGGGTTTGTAGTACTAATTTGGAGGAAATTTTTTTGAAGCAGCAATGGAAGGATTTTCATGATAAAATCCTTCTTCCATAGTTAAAATATTTTGGAAAGTAGTTTTGAAAATATATTTGGATTTGGTTTTTGGAAAACTGGTTTGTGTAGGTTGTAAAGAGAGGAGGGTTTTTGAAGCAGAAATGCCTCCTCGAGGTTTTGAAATAGGTTTGGAAACACTACCTGTTTGTGATATGGAGTCACTGGAGGCCTGTTGGGACACCTTTTGTAACGACAGAAGTAATTCTGGTGATTTGGATATAGTGTCAACCCAGTGTTGAACTGTGTCTGGTTGTACTTGTGGTGATTTTGTAATTTCATCTTCTTCAATACCTGCCTCATACCAGGATTTGATAGTAATCCCACCATCCTTTAAGCTGGCCAGAGATACCTGCAATAAGGAGTTCGGCTATGGCTTTGTCTGGGGTTCCTGTTTGGGTTTATAGGCATTGGTTGCCATGGTCATTTGTTGGAGGGTGTTTAAGATATTGTATTTAGACATTTCATCTATGTTCCATTCATAAAGGGAGGAGGCATTGTATTTATGTTGGTTTAGAACAATAGGTTCTGTAGGCGAGGAAATATCAGGAGCACTGGTTGTTTTGTGGTTTTTCCAAATAAGTTTGTTTATTTCAAGAGTTTGTTCTTGAAAAGTATCTGTATCGGAGGTTGATATGGGGTTATTTAGATGCATGTATGAAAATTTTATTTTCTCAAGGGGTTGTAACACAAACCACTCTTTTTTATAAAAAAAAATCCTTGTTTCCTAAAGCATATCTAAACCATCTTCACCTTATGCAAACTATATCAAAGTTGAAGTCAAATCCTAAACCTCTTTTTCGAAAACAAAAAATTGAAGTTTTAAAACATCATAAGATCTCTCCCTTGTGTATATCAAATTTAAAGTCAAATCCTCAACCTTATTTTTTTAAATCTAAAATTTTAAATTTTAAAACATCATAAGAACAAGTAGAAGAACTTGAAAAAAAGTTTATTTTCATTTTTTTAAAAAAAAGGCATCCTTTCCTTTTTATAAATCCTTAAGCTATTTTGAAATCAAGGTTAAATTATTTTTCAACTCATCACACATCTTTTTAAAAACATTAATGAAATCATTGTGGAATATATTATCATGAAGATTATTTACCACATCATTATCATTTTGTGCCATGAAACATTGTTCACTTATGATGTCAATATTGTCATATTCACCATGAGAAAAATATTGGCTATCTCATAAAGTTCAAATCCATAATAAATTTATCTTAAACAAAGTTTCTAATACAAACCTTATGGATATAAAGATCTAGAAACTCACAACCAAATTGACCATTCCCAAGAAAGCTAAGATTAGGTTTGGAATTGAGCTTCACACAACGACAACCTATTCTGAGGCACCAAGATTATAAGTAACCAACCTCCACCCAATGCTTATAATTGAGATATAAACAAGAATATAAGGAAGATGCCATGAACCTTGGTCAATTCTTCAATAAGTTAGAGTAGTTCCATGAGGAACCAAGAGTAAGATCAAACTCTCTCATACAAGTTTTATTTCTGAATAATCTATCCATTTCTTAATAATTTTTTAAAACCTAAATACAAGTCAAATAACCCTATTTATGCTAGGTAAAACATCCTAAGTAATTCTAGAAAAAAAAAAGGAGTTCTAAATAAAATATCAACTAGGAAACTAATACAATTCCTTCATGGTAACTTCTAGACCTTATCATAAAACCGTTCCAATATCTGATTAACCTGAAATTTTAACCAAATATGACTTTTGAGAACTTCTAGTAAACTTTTGGCCTGACTAACATTCAAATTGAAAATTATTCATATTAGAATTAAACTATGCATTAGGTAAAATAAACTCAATCTGCATGTAAATAGGAAAATAAGTTTTGGAAAATTTAACTCAGTGAATGCCTTTTTAACCTTCCTAGCTATTAACCTTGTAATAAGCTCCTTTAGCACATATAATGGATTCTTTGGTGTAGTTTGGATTACACTAGTTTCTTTAAAACAGTTCTCAAAGACTTCTTGTCTTTGCCTTTTAATTTATAGTTTAGCAATGGATAATCACCCTTGAAATGTCCAGATTTCTTACATTCATAGCAAAAATTGTGATCTCTTTTACTTGTCTCACCCTTGTCATCTTTTTAGTTTTGCTTTCCAGGGAAGTTCTTCTTTATCATGCTTTTGAATTTCCTCATAATAAGAACAATAACTTCGTCATCATCTTTATTATCATCAACATATAAAGTTTTGAGTGCACTAATGTACCTAATAAACTCGTTCTATTTGATTGACTCAAATCTTTTCTTTATTTAATCATCGTCACTTTAAGATACTAAGGTTTAGGTATAATCCTTCATATCTTGTTCACCATTTTAAGTTCTTTTATATTTCTAGCATAATTTTGTAAGCCACTCACAATGGTCACAAACCTTGTGCTTATCTCTTTCATGGACATAATGCATTTCTACTTTCACAAGAGAGGAACAAAGCCTTTTTGCAACCACTTGTTTTTCAGGTTTAAGAGCAACTCACTTGTTATAGACTCACTCTAACCAACTCAATAAAGAATGAAAGTAACCCAAATGATTATGCTCAATCAAATAGCACAAACTATAAGAATCCAATTAGTTAGGCTATGGAGAAAGATATTTATAAATATGCAAGATTTTCTTTCACTTTTATCTTGGTAAAATATTTATAAATATTTATAGGAAATTCAAAAAACTAGTCATTGTTACTCCATGTATGGAAGTAGTTGTTGCATAAAATTTTACCAAACGAACAAGAGTTCGGCCAAAATCTAACTCATTATAAGATCTTTTCAAGTATGATTTGAGAAAATTATGGTTGTCATCAAATATATTTACTTATTTTATAATGAAATGCAAAATTAACTAAAATAACTTGACCACTTATGTTAAAGGAAAGACATTGGACAGTTGTTGTCATTTGTAGATTTCCTATTGTGATTAGGTGAGATTGAGTGATGCAACCATATTATTTGATAGTTTTACCCACATTTACCTAGGGTTTTGCCTATGTTTTATACATAAAATGCCTTGATATTCTTTATTTTATTCTTTCATTGCACTTTTGGATGTAAGATTAAAAAAGAAGTAAATTGAAGATAATTGGCAGATTTGACCTCTGATCGATGTTTTGTGTAGAACTTGAGCTCTAGAGGTCGAAACGAAATGATTCCAGTGGCATTTGAAATCTAACATCCATACCTTTCTACATATATATGGCAAGAAAAATAAAAAAAGAAAGAGCATGGAAATCATAGCCTTTAAAGTCAAATCTTGTATTCTGCCAGTGTTGACCTTTTACCATTCCGACTTGAATATCTTGAGCTACAGAAGTCCATTTGATGCAACACATACCAAATAGTTACGAGCTGATGCTAAATATTATTTTTGGGACACTCCTTATCTGTGGAAATTTTATGTGGATCAAATAGTTAGGAGATGTGTACCACAAGATGAATTTCATTCCATTCTCACTTTTGTCATTCTTATTCTTATGGTGGGCATTTTGGCGCAAAAAGAACAACACACAAGGTACTTGAAAGTGGTCTTTATTGGCCTTCTATTTCTAAGGATGCATATCACTTTTGCAAATCTTGTGAAAAATGTCAAACAACAGGTAATATCACTCATAAGAATTAAATGCCTTTATTGAATATTCTTGTGAGTGAAATTTTTTTTGTTTGGGGTATTGATTTTATGGGTCCATTTCCTTCTTCTTTTGGTAATCTTTATATCCTTCTTATTGTTGATTATGTGTCAAAATGGATTGAGGCGAAAGCCACATGAACTAATGATGCTAAGATTGTTTTAGATTTGTCGAGACTCATATATTTGACAGGTTTGAAGTCCCTAAAGCTATCATTAGTGATCGTGACACTCATTTTTACAATCGTTCAATGGAAGCATTACTTCGCAAATACCATGTGACTCATCAGACTTCCACAGCCTACCACCCTCAAACGAGTGGCCAAGCTGAAATTTCAAATCAAGATATCAAGTCCATCTTGGAGAAAACAGTGCAACCTAACCGGTGAGATTAGAGTCTGCGACTTGGTGATGCACTTTGGGCTTATCAGACTGCTTACAAATAACCTATAGGAATGTCACCTTATAGGATGATCTATGGGAAAACATGTCATCTACCAGTGGAGCTTGAACACAAAGCTTTTTGGGCCATTAAAAAATGTAACATGGATTATGATGCTGCTGGGATTGCGAGGAAGTTGCAATTGAGAGTTGGAAGAGATATGGAATGATGCTTATGAGAATGCAAGGATTTACAAAGAAAAGACCAAGAGTCTTCATGACCGAATGATTACAAGAAAGGAGTTTCATGTTAGAGACAAAGTTCTTCTTTATCATTCCCGTTTGAAACTTTTTCCTGGAAAGTTGCGCTCTTATTGGATTGGACCCTTTGTTGTTCCTAATGTTATTCCTTATAGTGCAGTTGAAATTACAAGTTTAGAAACAAACAAAGTGCTCAAGGCCAATGGGCATTGCTTGAAACCTTTCTATGAAGGTTGGACGACAGAACTCACCGCTTCTGTGGAGTTAGCTGAACCAATCTATGAAGCATGAGCATGCGATGTGTCGAGCCAATGACATAAAACAAAAACGCTTACTGGGAGGCAACCCAGCACAAAAAGAAAAAAAATCAGATTTGCTTTCTTTTTCCCTTATCTTTTATTTTCCGTATTTTACTTTATTTTTGTCATTCTCCTATGTTCCTTTTCTTTTACTTCAACATTGAGGATAATGTTATGTTTAAAAGTGTGGGGGTATTGAGAGAATTTTGGTTTTCTTTGTTGTTTTTCAAAAAAAAAAGTCTTAGTTTTATCCTTTGAACTCTCATTGGTTTATGAGAATATAAGTATTATGTAGGAGAATGAATATAAGTATTATGTAGGAGAATTAGTTGAGAGAGATGACAATATAAATTGAATGAATGAGTGTGCATGCAAGTTTTAACGTTTAATTGGTTTAGGGATTGATTTTGAAAATATGTCATGTTGACTTTATAGTGTTATACCAATGCAAGTTTTTGAGCCTTCAACATTATATTCTTTGATTGTGCATTCTTTGAATTATATATATATCTCTAGAACCTGCTTGATATCTTATTGAGATTACATTCACATTACTTGCGTACATGAAGATAATAAAAGCATTAGGAATTTTAACCACTTAAGCCAAAAAGCCAACCTAAAGCATATTATCCTTAGTGAACTCTTTTGAGCTTGTTTATCTTTTCGTTGCTTTACCCATGTGTGGAGCATATGTTTTCCTTTTCTCTTGGCCAAAGATTAGTAGAGCATATACTTGCTGATATCTCATAGATCATGGTTGGAAATTATATGAAAAAGAAAAAAAAGTGATGTTTGATGAAAAGATGGGTAAAGTTTTCAAAGGTGGAAAAAAAAAGAAAAAGAAAGAGAAAAAAGAAAAAGAAAAAAAAAAGAAAAGTGTTCCTTTGTGTTCTTAAGATTCTATGTTGATGAAGCTTGAAATCAAAAGAAGTTAAGCATTGGTGCTTAAAGATGGAAAATTTGTGTGCTTTGATAGGATATCTTGTTTCAAAAGAATTATTTTTTTTAGAATGCTCTACTTCCTTTGGTTTTAACCTTTTCTTTTCCTTTCTTTATCTCACCTTAACCTTAGCCCCATTACAACAAAAAAGTAAGACCTTTTGATTCATGCATTGCTTGTAATATTTTAGTAATGGAGGTAAGATTGAAGAGAAAGCTTATGGTAGAACATATTCATTAATTGAATTTGAGAAATTTAAATACATAAGCCCTAAACATGTGAGTGTTGGAGTGTATATCAATGAGAGGACCTATCACTTTGACATGGCATAGATTTCATTTAAATCCCAACGATTAATTGAGTTTTAAAGTTTGCATGTAAACAAATTCATGAAAAATTATTTCTTTATCCTTTTTTATTGTATTCTTGTTTATAATGCTTGTACTCTTGGACATTGATGAGAGATTAAGAGATTAGTCATAGTTATTTTACTTATTTAATTTTAGTTTGATTTCATCTATCCTTTCTTAAGGACGAGCAAGAGCTAAGTGTGAGGGTATTTGATGCAACCATATTATTTAATAATTTTACCCACATTCACCTAGTGTTTTGCCTATGTTATATACATAAAATGTCTTGATATTCTTTCTTTAATTCTTTGAAGGCACTTTTGAATGTAAGTTTCAAAAAGAAATAAATTGGAGATAATTGATAGATTTGACTTTCGATCGATGTTTTGTGCAAAACTTGAGCTCTAGAGGTCCAAACGAAATGATTCCAGTGGAATTTGAAAGCTAACATCCATACCTTTCTACATATACATGACAGGAAAAATAAAAAAAGAAAGAGCATGAAATCACAACCTTCAAAGTCTAATCTTGCATTCTGCTAGTGTTGACCTTTGACCATTCCGACTTGAATATCTTGAGCTAAAGAAGTCCATTTGATGCAAACTCAATTTTGTTGGATTCCTGACTCGAAGACCTATCAGCCTACCAAATTTCAGCAGGAAAAGAGCTCATATGAGAGATATATGATTTTTCTAAGATGACACATGAATTTTACTAGCAGACAGGTTTTGTGAAGAAACAAATTCAAATTATGTCCCAAAGCATCCAAACCGACATCCAAGTCTTTATTTCGGCAATTTAGCTCCTCTAAGTCAAAAGTCAAAGCTTGAAGATTTTATGCAAGGCTATTTCTCCTTTTTTTAAAAAAAATAGTTATTTAAATGTAAATTGTCTACTTAGAAAAGGACTATTTTGTAGAGAAGGGATTAGGGTTTCCTAGGATATAAAAAGAAAGAGAGAAAAGAAAAGGAGGATTGCCAACCAAGAGAGAAAAAACACACATTCCTCCAACAGAACCCGAAATCATGTTTTCTTCCTTCTTCTTTTTATTAATTGTTCAGTAGACATGCAAGGCTAAACTCTTTTTCTTGGTTGCAAGAACACAGAAACCTTCGAATTTCAAGAACTATGAGATTTATTTTACCTTTTCTTTTTAGTTTATATGATGAATATGTTTGTTCTCCTATGCTTATTTTTCCTATGATTATTTATTTTAATTGTTAGAGTAGACTCTAAGTTATTATTGTACATAATCTATTGCTAAGTTTGATATCAAAACCAGAGTGGTGGTATATAAACTTGTGAAATAATTGATTTTAATAATTATGGTGGATCTATGTTATTAACCTTAGAGAGAACATTCAATTGATCAACTCAAACATGGACTGTGAACATTTATTTTGTCTAGATTAATCAACTTATATAGTTCTTAAGGCTGCCATTGAATTAAATTACTAGTGCGGACACTATGGTTGTTTGATGGTTAAGATTAGTTATACAGCGGATCTGTTAACTAATCAACAAAAGAAAAGATAAATATTCAGAGTATAAATTGACGTTTCATTTCCATGATTAGTTCTGATTTCTGTAGGTGGACGTTTACTTGCGACCAAGGTTTAGTTTTTCAGGATAAATTTCGGTTTTCTTTGATTTAACATTGATTGCTTCTTTTTGTTTACTTTTACTTTAACCTAGATAACCTCCAACCCCCCCCCCCACCTCAAAAAAAAAAATACATATCATCTAGCATAAAAATCTGACTTGAACCTTCCTCGTGGGATTGACCCCTTGCTTGCTCTATACTATCTTGTGTGTTGTGTTTTAAGTTAGGGTAATTAATTTGTGCGACAACGACATCGCAACATTGATTCAATCACAACTATTATGATTGACTTACTTAGAATAGATTTCCTACTTAGAATAGAATTCGCAATCTATATAAAGCTTGTACATTATAGCCCTCTTGATGATCAATATACAAAAACTATAGAATTCCATATTCTTTCATGATATCAAAGAACCAATATTGGTGACTCTGCCCAAACGTCTTCCATCACCACAAACAATCAACCAACACAGATCACCAACATGGGTGACAAGAAATCATCTGAACCTGAAATCAACATGTCCGACCCACTCACCTAGCCTTGTTCTCATTTCCAAGCCTCTCGAAGGACATAATTACGGTCAATGGACTCAATCGATGCGTATTGCCCTAAGTGCTAAAAACAAACAAGGATTCAATGATGGAACCATCAAATCTCTAGCATGCACCGATGCCAAATTTGTTATTTGGCAGATATGCAATGACATGGTGTTATTATGGATTCTGGAATCACTAAATCCTGATATCACAAGCAGTGGAATGATCTTAAGGACCGTTTCTCACAAAGCAATGATTCCAGGATTTTCCAAATCCGCTAAGAAATTGCCGAACATCGACAAGGGCACCTTATGATTTTGAAATATTACACTAAACTGAAGGCCCTATAGGATGAATTAGATTCCTATCATGAACCCATCATCTGCACCTGCAAGGGTTCTAAAACACATGCCTCAAGAGAAGAAAAGGAGAGAGTCATGCAATTTTTAATGGGTCTTAACAAACCTTAATCAACTGTACGTGGGTCGATTCTAAAGATGTCGTGTCCATGGCTTAATCCTCCAACATGAGTGGAAGATTGAAGTGGCAAACAACCAGATCGGATCCCATGCTATGCAAACCGATCGCTATACCAAGGGCGACACAAGATCCGGCAACTCAATGGCGGCGAAACCCCCTAGTGCTGGCTATGGGGATGGCAAGCATTACTCAAGGAGGTCTCTGCAGTGTTCTTATTATGATGGAGACACTCACACAGTTGAAAATTGTTATTATCTCAATGGTTTTCCTGTGGGCCACAAATTACATGGCAAAAATGTCAAGCCAAAAAATAAAAGGCTTGCTGCCTACACTGCCGAAAAGGATACAGTTCCAGAGCATGACACCAAACCCAACAAAAGTCCAACTTTCACTACCGAAGAATACAATCAATTGATCGTCCTTTTGCACAACCGACTCAGTAATTTCCCACTTGCAAATGCAACATGTATTGTTACATCCACCTGCAATCTTTCATAGCATGACCCACATTCAAATATATATTGGATAATGGACAGTGGAGCCTCAGACCATATTTCTTGTTTTGCACCTACACACAACATAATCAATACTCAGCATGATTTTGTTGGTTTACCCAATGGAGGAAAAACAACAATTAAAAATATTGGGTCCGTTAAATTGTCTGAAGTCTTAACTCTTGAGCAAGTTGACACGAGGATTGAAGTATATTGTGATTTTCTTCAATAAGTTTTTTATTGTGCAGGATGTAAACACGGGGAGGATGATTGGCCTAGGCAAGCATTTTAATGGGCTCTACTACCTCAAAGCTACCTAAAATCCACATTTGGCTCACCATGTTCACCACACCTCCTAGCTTTGGCACCAATGTCTGGGGCACTCATCCAACGCACCGACACAATTCCTTTCAAATAAAATTCTAGAAATTGTTTGTGATCCAAATCGTGTTTGCGATATTTATCCTTTAGCAAAACAAACTCACTTATTTTTCTCTCCATTTACCTCCACATCATCCCCTACACCTTTTGATTTAATTCATTGTGACATTTGGGGGCCACACAAAATTCACACTCACACTGGCGCATAATATTTTCTAACTATTGTGGATGATTTTACCCAATTTATATGGATTCATCTCTTAAATTTTAAATCAGAAACACAAGAGGTGATCAAATCATTTTTCTCTTGGGTCCAAACCCAATTCAATTATCCTGTCAAAACCTTGCGTGCTGATAATGGCAGTGAATTTCTGTCTCTCCAACCTTTTTTTCGAAACAAAGGCACCTTTTTCCAACACTCATGTCCATACACACCCTAATAAAATGGCATCATCAAGACGAAACATCGACATCTTTTAAATGTCGGTAGGGCGCTCCGTTTCCAGGCTAACATTCCCTTACATTTTTTTTTAGGGGGGGTTTACAAACTGCATGTTATCTCATAAATCGCCTCCCTACACCCTTACTCAAACACAAATGACCATATGAACTTTTACACAACAAATCTCCTAATTATTCTAATTTACGAGTTTTTGGGTGTTTGTGTTATGCTACCAATCTTCTTCCTAAACACAAGTTTGATGCACGAGCTCATCAATGTATCTTCTTTGGTTACCCACTTGGTCAAAAGGGTTATCGTCTTTATGATCTTGATACACAAAAATTTCTTTCCTCGTGAGATGTGGTTTTTCATGAAAATATATTCCTATTTTCTACATCCCTATCCGAAAATCAAAATGACATTATTGTCTTACCCACTCCATCTCCTGACCCATTACTCCTACCAGAACTCATTCCCCACCATGCCCCCCGACCCAAGCAACCCCAGTCCTCACCCTCTCTGATTCGCCTTCTACTTTCCCATATCATTCTCATATGGCCATAGACGATGCCCTCTCTTTCTCTCTTGATGTCTCGGAACTGTCTCCTCCACCTATCACACCACATCTTCCTTTTATTCCCTCCTCACCTTCCATGGACATCCACCCCCCACCTATTCACCAATCCACCTGCCCTACCAAAAACCCTTCTCACTTCAAAGATTACCAAGCTCAATATGTTGCCCTACTTGCTTTTGGCGCTCTTTCCCCAATCACGTCTAGCACTCGCTACCCCATCACTCAGTATGTAACACCACATCGAAATTTTATCAACAATATCTCTTAATTGGTTGAACCCAGCACCTATGAGGAGGCACAACATCACCCAATTGGGTTAAGGCCATGAATTCTGAAATTACAGCTCTAGAGGAGAACAACACTTGGTTAATAGTTCCATTACCATGGTCATTGTCCAATTGGATGCAGATGGGTTTTCAAAATTAAATACCAATCTAATGGTTCCATTGAGAGATACAAAGCTCACTTGGTCGCCAAAGGCTTCACCTAACATGAAGGCATCGATTATACTAAAACCTTTGCTCCTGTTGCTAAGCTCATCACTGTCCATTGTCTTCTCACTATTGCATCTGTCTGTAATTGGTCGTTACATCAGATGGACGTGCACAATGTTTTTTCTTTATAGCGACCTTCATGAAGAAGTCTACATGCTTCCACCACTAGGGTACCGTTGACAGGGGGAGCATATTGTGTGTTGTCTTCACAAATCTTTATATGGTCTCAAACAAGCATCTCAAAGCTGGTTCCATAAGTTCTCATCTGCTATACAAAATATTGGTTTCTTTCAATCCAAAGCAGATTATTCTCTGTTTACACAAGTGGTCAATCTTTCACTGTTATATTGTTATATGTTGATGATATGATAATCACTGGAAATGATGATGATGCCATATGACCTTAAACATTTTCTCGTCACCTGTTTCAAAATAAAAAAATTTCGACCATTAAAGTACTTCCTTGGAGTTGAAATTGCACGGTCCAAGTCTGGCATTTCTTTTTGTCAACAAAATTATACACTAGATATCTTGGAAGATGCGGGTTTACTTGGTGCCAAGCCTGAAAAAATTCCTATGAAAACCGATGTTGCTCTTATGCCTACATGGAGTGACCTCCTTACAGATCATACTTGTTATCGAAGACTTATTGAAAGATTAATCTATCTGAAAATAACAAGATTAAAAATCACATATGCAGTAAATACACTCAGTCAGTTTATGCATAGGCCCCGGAAGCACAATTTTGACACAGCACATCGGCTCCTTCACTACCTCAAAGGAGCTCCTGGCCAAGGGTTATTATTCTCTTCGAATGGACCATTCTCTTCGAATGGACCACTGCACCTGACTACATATTGCGATACGGACTGGGCATGATGTCCCTTTACAAGACGCTCGATTACAGGATATTGTATTTTTCTTGGCAGGTCACTCATATCATGGAAAAGCAAGAAGCAGGTTGTTGTCTCAAGGTCATCTGCAGAAGCTGAGTACCACTCCATGACAACTACCAGTTATGAACTCACTTGGTTGCAATACCTTTTACAAGACCTACAAGTGGAACATTGCCAACCCGCCACCTTACTTTGTGACAACAAAGCAGCACTCTACATTGCAGCCAACCTAGTTTATCATGAACGGACCAAACACATCGAATTGGATTGCCATACTATTAGTGAGAAAATTCAAAATGGAGAAATCCAAACAACTCATGTGCAAACAAAATATCAAGTTATTGATATTTTCACTAAACCACTACCTACACCCTTGTTCCAATCCCATCTTCGCAAGTTGGGTGTAATAGACATTCACACTACAACTTGAGGGGGAGTGTTAAAGAAACATTACCAGAAATTCGCTTAATACCAACGGAATTACCAACGGAATAATTCTGTCGGTAATTTCATCGGTACCTACCAACAGCCAAATTCAGTCGGTAGCTACCGACGGAATTATGGACAAAATGTTGAGAATATAAAAAAGGGTGGTTCGTTGACGTGGAGGTTATTTCTTTACCGATAGAATCACCGAGGGATTCAAAACGTCAGCTCCGTACGGTGACGTGACCGATTCACCGATGAAAATGCCGACGGAATCACTGAGGGATTCAAAACGGCAGCTCCGTACGATGACATGCCCTGTTTACCGTCAGACGAGCCGACAAAATCACAGACGAAATAGGTTCGTGGGTGAAGCCGTCGGCAAAAGTTAATATATCCCCTCGCTATCGAACCTCTCCTCCCCTATTTCTCCTTCTTCTTTCCCATCTCAACTCTCCCCTACTGCAAACAACCAGCCCCCCAAAAAAAAAATCTCCCTCTTCTCAGCACAACAAGTCACATTTCTTGAAGTCTTCTCGTCACAGCATCCGTGTTCTGATTTACCGATGGATTTTTATCAATTTTTGTAAGTAATTCTATCTTTTTAAATTTTAACATTTAAATGTGAATTTCATTGGTTTTTTAGTATATGTATTTTGTTAGTATATGTACATGTTTTATTGTTATTTCTCATACAAACTTGTAGTATATGAATGTATAATTTTATACTTGTTATGGTTTGTTTCGGATTTTGTAAGATTGTATTTGTTTGTAAATTGTTGAAACTTTATTGAATTACCGAATTACATGTGTTGTTTTGAAATAATTAATAGCTTGTTTAATGGGTCCATTTTAATTTTTATCATCAATGGTATTGCACAGTTGTAATTTCTGTAAATTGATATATATGTATTAATTTGTATGGACGTTGATAATTGATAATGAATATTTAATATTTATGAGAAGTTGTAATTGGTTTGTTGGATAATCTCA
>Ga0307510_10003205_pt1 | contig 19011 bp, 17 predicted proteins | sample 12_EM_MG_FD_207224 | JGI IMG/M metagenome (GOLD analysis project Ga0307510, IMG submission 207224) | Populus trichocarpa ectomycorrhiza microbial communities from riparian zone in the Pacific Northwest, United States - 12_EM | ecosystem: Host-associated > Plants > Roots > Unclassified | place...
GTTTAATCCCAAGTGTTGTAGCTTCCACAGCGCCTTCAGTTTTCGCCTGCACTCCGTGCAAGTCGTCTCGAACATCGTCGAGACTCTTCTCTACATCTTTCATTATCCCCACTAGTGTCTTGCACGCATGCAGACCACTCATACCAGCGTATCCAAGGGTTAGCGTTAGCCACCTGTCATCCCTTGAAGAACAAGTCCCGCCACCGTCATACAAACTTGTGCACGTCGCACCTTAGGGTCCTTGGCCCTTAACACCAACACAAAGAATGTTGTCTTGCTGGAAGCGTTGATCTGGAGGGAGATTGTAATTGAAGACAAGGAGGATCCACGCGGTCTGCTTCCACTTTTTGAAGGGAGCGAAGCTGTCGGTGGTGAAGCTGAGTGCAATGTCACAATGATCTGAGAAGTAATGGTGGGCTAGACGTTGGTCTCCAGCAACAACACGCTCTCCAAGAAGCAAGCGATAATGAAGTCTGTTGAAGATATCCATTGTCATTCCATTTTGGCAGGTCTTGGCATGTTCATCAGCATGGTACTGGAGATGAGTGGCATAGGCACAATTCAACATGAATGTGCAGAGACAAGGGATGAGGGGCATATAAGAGAACGTTCACCTTGCTTCGCCAGGCTTGTTCAGACATGATGTTTTGCACCTTGGGCATTCATTAAGGCTGGCATGCAGACCAGTAAAGCATACACATGAATTGACGCAACACTCAAGTTTAATGGGCTCAAAGTGGGAGAGATACTGGGCATGGGATCGCATCTTGGCAAGAGTCTCCATGCCTGCATTGGAAAAGGTGTATGAAATTTTGTCAAAGGACAAGGTGGTTAGATTGTTCCTGAGTATCATCGCAAACAGACACAGGATATCCAGATCATGGTCCAAGATAGAAGACCTTGCTAGAGCACAAAAACACCAGTGACTCACAGAGTATACAATAAATAATATTTGGACTTACCAAGTTCCTTGGCCTCTGCAAGAAACTCTTCAACCAAAATATCTGAATCTGGGACAATGCCCTCATGTGGGTCCACCTTGTCTTCCATGTCAACGTCCTCTCCATTCCAGAGGTCATCAGTTCCAGGACCAGTAGGGTCAGTAGCCTCAGCTGCATCCCCATTGAGAGCGTCTTCAGATTTGTTATTGCTTTCATTGATAGCTCAGCATGTCCTAGTATGGAGATTTAGAGGGACATTGTTGACAAATTGACCGGATGGTATAGAATGTGCATACCCTGGCAATTGAGGTAGATTCATCGAAGCTGCTGGTGGATCAAAAAATGGCAGGGAGGGATTGAACTTGGATGAGGGTGCATGGAATTGGGGATGGCCGCTAGAGGAAGAGCTGGCATCTGCCTGAAGAGGGGCAATGTGACACCACTTGGGAGGTGGACGGGATTCGGATTCACCCCGCATCATAGTGGTGATGATATGATCCTGCATTGTCTTGGGAAATACTAGACGATTGCATCTGCAATCGCACAGGACTTTCTTTGGCTTTTGCCTTTGGTGTTTCTGTGATGCTGGCATTGACAGGACGATCTAAGAGTCAGAGTGGGCCAAGACGAAGTCAGACTATGTGGATGTCCAGTTGGTGCAGAATGTGCAAAACTTACATGAAAAAAGAAAATCTGGCACAAGAGGGTTGTCAAAGACTTGAAATCGACGAAGATGATCGTCAGGGGAGGTGTGATGAAGTTGGGCGGCAGAATGCCAGTACTACTGCCATCTCAAGTTGGATGGCTCATAACCAGTGGCCTGAAGAAATTGCATAGAAACCCGAAAACCCACAATGGCATCAAGAATATACTGGAGTTGTTCCGGCAGCTGGTAGCTTATTGTGTGACATGAAGGGTTGACGTCAGTTCAGCATGAAAGGGTAGTGGTACCACAGGTCACATGATGTTTTCCGTGTTTTTTGGGCAACCAAACAAAGTTCAACTCACTTCAACATGTTCTTCCATCCTCAAGCTTGTGATCAATTGTTGATTTTCCATCCTCCCATCAAAAGTTCAACTCAATGCAGCGGAAATTTGGACATTGTCAACAAGACAGCACATATATCCTAGGAGCAGAATTTTTCATCCACTAGCTGGTGAGATGGGGGCTATATAAGGTCAGGCATTGGTGTGTCATGGGTACCCATCTCATCATTACGCATTGCACTCATCGGTGTGTTTTCCCCTCTTTCTCCATTCTGGCTTATGGTCTGACTGTTCAATAGAACATCTAATGCCTTGTGATACTGGAACCAGGTTGAAAAAACCTACAGAGAAGGCTCTTTTTGCTGAGCAGCAATTGGCCTGGCAGTTGTCATCTGCCACCTCTGGGAACTGCACCACTTCAGGTAAGAAGAACCCCCCTCCAGCAATGATATTGGCAAGTCCCTTGTCCCCCACACCTGCCTCAACCTCAGTGAGATGTGTGCCCACAGGTGCCCCACCTGTTGTTACCACCCTGGAAAATGGTATGCCCACTTGGTTACTACCACTCATGACTAATGCTCCAACAGATAATGGTGCCCCTGCAGCCACGGTTTCTGTGGCCCCTCAGAATCCAAGCCCTGCAAGGCCTGTTGTAGATCCTAATGTTGTTTCTGAAATGGTAAACTTGTATCGTGGGTACCTGTTTCCTTGTTTTGTGCACACATCAAAAATCTTATTTTAATTTTAATTTTTTAGTTCAGCTTGCTGTTGCAAAGCGGGAGCTTGAACAAGCTAAACTGGTAGTAGCAGTTGGTGCTGGTTTGGTTCCCACTAAAGATCTTCGAATCAAACATCCAGCCAAGATTGGCAACCTCCAACATGCAATGGGCCTTGAACATAACCATGGGAGGTACCTCAACTTTTGTGTAAGGGGGTTTTTTTTTTCTTGAAAAGCATACCATAACTGAAGCATGATTGTTATAGAACAATATCAGACACTATGCAGGAGTTGTTGCTGGAATCAGGATATGACGAGGGATGGGTACAGGCAGGAGAAGGAGGGTAATGACCGGGGATGATGCCAAGAGCACTCCCTTGTCTCACTTTCATTTCTAACGCCTCCGGCACATTTACTTTTCATTGGACTGATTACTGACATTATTCGATCTTATCTCCAAACAGGGGCAGCACCAATCGCATCTCCAGGGCGTTGTCCGCTCCCCTTTCAAATTCGTATTGTGCCCCTGAGCACAGACCCTCAGCCAGCGTCAACGGGCAATGCTGGCAATGCAGCACCCCAGGCCAAGTGCCCTTTTTCTCCCACATTGTCTCAGCGTCTTAGCAACGCTCATTCTCCTTTTCCCTTCAACCGCTTGATTACATTTTGCCTTCATATCCCGCAGTGGAGTCACTTGATAGTGCTCCACTATGCTTTATTGCCTCTTGGACTACTTAAACGCGCCCTCAATGGGCTGGTAAATTTATCTGTGTGACTCCCTTCTAGGTTGTGTGTGTGTGCATGATCTCTGCCCACTCCTGTTCACTCTCCACTGCTTGTCTCCGACTCGTTGTCCCCCTTGCGCCTGCTGCGCTCACTCGTTCGATCCCTCAGCAAGCCCTTAGCCTCTCTAGGTTATGGGCCCTGGCCTTAACGACAACATGCACTTCAAAGACAAGATCACCATCCCGAAACTCTCTGACGACGGTTCCAACTGGGTCGACTATCGTGACTGTGTTCTGTGGCTCCTAGAGTTGCAGACCATCAACGATCACATCGACCACGACTCCCCACCCACCGCCTACCAGAACCAAGGTAAAGTCGGAGGGGTAGAGTACGCCGATCGCTGGAAGAAGGAAGAGACTGCCATCAAGCAGGTCATCGGTCCCAGTATCCCTCGCGCCACCTTCTCTCGCATCAAGGGGCAGAAGCATGTAAAGGGGGTATGGACCATACTGAAACAGATATACAAGGAGAAGACAAGGGCCCTGGCGGTGGATCTCATGCAGAGGTTCCGGAACACTCGATGTGGTGAGAACGACAGTGTACGCACTCATTTTGAGAACCTGCGCAACCTCCGAGAGCAGCTGGCCGGGATGGGCAAGCTGATCAGCAACGAGGACTACACTGACATCCTCCTTGCCTCACTCCCTCCCTCCTATGACTCCTTGTGCTCTTCCATTAGTAACAGCGCACATCTTGGCAGCCAAGTCCTCACTGCCGATGTATTTGAAGGCCTCATCCTGGATGAGTTCACTCGTCGTGAACTCAAGAAGCCATCGTCAAGCTCCAAAGACGAAGCCTTCGGCGCTGATGCTCCCAGGTCCAAGAAGCAGTGCAGCAACTGCAATAAGCGCGGCCATGTCAAAGCCGACTGCTGGGCCAAAGGGGGTGGTAAGGAAGGACAGGGGCCAAGAAAGAACAAGGACAAAGACAAGTCCAAGGACACTTCGGCCACAGCGGAGGAGGTACCACTGGATGCGTGGGCCGCCATTGAGGAGATAGAGGATAGTGCTGATGAAGACTGGGTCGAGACCGCAGCTGCAGCAGGGAGTACCCTAGCGCAGCCTGGGCGAACGCATCGCACCACGACAGAGCTCTACAACTCAGGAGCGTCGCGGCACATGTCCCCATTCTGCGAACGGTTCCTCAACTACAAGGCAATCGAGCCACACGCCATTTCGGTGGCTAATAAACAAGCGTTCTATGCTGTTGGGACCGGAGATCTACGGATTGAGGTCCCTGATGGTGAGTCTTCCACTCCTATACTCCTCAAAGACGTCCTTCATGCACCCGAAATGGGACTCACTATAGTTTCCATCAATCAGATCACCAAGGCTGGTTACTTGGTCATATTTGAGGCCAGCACTTGCAAAATCAAACGCCCAAATGGTACAGTCATAGGCACCATTCCAGTGACTGCAAACGGCCTCTACAAGGTGGAGCATGCATACACAGCCTCCGTCGCATTGGAGCGTGTCACCCTTTCGACGCTGCACCGGCGCCTGGTCCACATCACCCCAGACACTCTCCATGTGCTTGTCAGCAGAGGTGCTGTAGAGGGCATTGAACTTATTGACAATCGGGCACCGCTGAGATGCAACTCATGCAAGCATGGCAAGTCCACGCGCAAAGTCATTCAGAAGGAGCGTCAGGCACCGCTGGCCAGGGCTTTTGGCGATGAGGTGCACACTGACGTATGGGGGCCCTTACCAACGCTGAGTCTGGGCAAGCGGAAATATTACATCACATTCACTGATGACTCCACGCGCTACACCCACATTGACATCTTGCACACGAAGGACGAAGCTTTGGAGAAATACAAGGAGTTCACCACATGGGCTCACACCCAGCATGGAGTGCGAATCAAGCGTCTGCGCTCAGACCGCGGTGGGGAGTACACCAGTGGTGCATTCACCCAGTTCCTCAGGGAGCAAGGTATGGAGCGTTGCCTCACTACCCATGACACGCCGCAGCACAACGGGGTCGCGGAATCACTCAACTGCCGCCTCGTGGAGCATGTGCGCACCCTCCTGCACCAGTCCGGACTTCCCCCAACGCTGTGGGCAGAGGCGCTGCACTTTGTAGTATGGGTGAAGAATCGCACCTTGACGAAGGCACTCGGTAATGTTACACCATTTGAGAAACTCACCGGGAAGAAGCCTTATCTTGCAGGGGTGCCCGAGTGGGGACAGCACGTATGGGTTCACACCAATGCGAACTCCAAGCTGGGGGCATGTGCCGAGCTCGCACACTGGGTCGGTTACAGCGGAGATAGCACTCATGCCCACCGCATTTATTGGGCTGGGGCGAAGAAGATCTCCACTGAGCGGGATGTAAAGTTCGCAGCAAGTACAGCGACAATATCCATCACCTCATCTTCATCCTCTACTCCGCTTGCTCCTGCACTCCCGTTACAGCATGCCGCATCGACGCCTAGCACCACATGTCATGGTCAGACCACCGTGTCAGATCGAGTCGGGGATCTCGGGGTTCAGCGATCTCGGGTGAGAGTGCAAAGATGGATTTCAGAGAGTGGTTGTTCTCAAAGAGGAAGTTGGTCACGTGAGGTGTCACGTGACAGACTGAGATGACAAGTGAAGATTACGCAAGTCCAGCGTGACTTGGAATCGAGCGAGACACTAGCACGTGATCTTGAGACATAGAGAGTCTAAGGCAATTAGCAGCAGCGCTGACTAATGCAAGGAGGGGATCGTTCGTTGGAAGCCGCACGTGTTCAGGTGAGGAGAGACTAATCAATAGTCTGATTGCACGAATAGAACGAGCTTAGGAAAGCTGTTCTATGCTATGGAGTACAGTTTATATACACGGACAGGCGAAGCTACTAGAAGACAAGGGAATGTTTCAGAAGGCAAGGGAACGAGATGGGAGCATATGGAAGTCTCTGGAAAACGCGAGATCAGTCCATAGATAAGTATGTAAGCGATGGGCAAAGCGGCCCGGAGTCACGGACGAACGCAGAACAAGACGACGAAATAGGAAGGAGAGAAGTTAGGTAAGCGGGGCAAGGTAAGCGGGGTAGTCCGGCAGTCTGTGACATTACCCCCTTGTTAACGTCCGTTAGACGTCAACGTTGTCGTCAACAGCGGCGCAGTACCCACATTCAAAGTTAGGATGAGTAGGGTACACCTTGCAGTCCCTGTACTCGAGACACATACAGTGAGGGTCCTTGCAGTCGATTCCAGTGTGTCCTTGACATGAGCAATGACGACAGAGGCCTATGCAGAAGCAGTCGTCAATGGTGTGTCCAACCTTTCTGCACCACATGCACTCCTTAGGGTGACGGGCGCGCTCCTCAGTGATGTGATTACGGATGGAAGCACAGATCTTCCTGACCCGCGCGCTTGAGAAGGAGGGGGCGATGTGTAGGGAGGAGTCAATGTGACGCTGGAGACGTCCGATGGCGTTGGCTCCAGTGAGGCAGGCCAAGCTGTAGTAGAAAGCTTGCCTCTCTACTTCTAAGGACTCGCGAAGTTGTCCCATGCACTTGGCAATCCAATCGCAGGCCTTCTTGTGCGAGCGGAAGTGTTGTACCTCACCTGCCAGAGTGGGGTTGTCCTTGAAGAGGACCGCCCAGTTGACGCCCCTGGTCAGTTCCAGATCTGGGTGAAAGAATAACTTGTTGCAGGGTGAGAGTGGGGAGGCGCGAGACGTCTGTGGAATGGCATGGAGAGGGCGAGAGTGGACGGTGCAGTGATGTCCATTCATAGCTAGGAGCTCCGGGAAGGGATTGCGGAGGTTGTAGCGAATGAACGGGGCGATGACATCTTCGTCGCCAAGTGGGATGACAAAGAGGTGGCAAGTCCCCGTGGCGTTGAAGTTGTCCTGCCAGCCAGGACCGGGGTGAGTGCTGGGCTGGGGGTCAGTTGGGGATGGCGCTAGATTCTCTTTGTTCTCTAGCAACTCCTTGATCGTTTCGTCTTGATCCGAGACCTGTCGGTACAAGACCATAGCCAATTCCTCATAATCCGTCGTATCCCCTAGAGGATGGGATACCTGGCGGATAGGCATTATGTCGGCAAGAGGGATTCGAGGTGAGGAGCGACGACCTATCATGGACGCTTCAGTCGGTGGGGACAGAGAGGTGGTCGGTGGCTTGGAAGGAAAATCGGGGTCGCTGTACTCAGCTAGCTTGGACCCTGGGTATGGTCCGATTGGGGATCCTGGGAGGAAAGGAGGAGAGGGAGTAGGTGGGACAAAGACAGGAGACAAGGCACAAGGAGGGGGAACATCGATGGGTAGGAGAGAGCGGTTGTCAGGAAAGTGGCGGCGAACTTCTTTGACGTCAACTCTGAGCATGATAGAGACGTGCTCTAGCATCATCTGGTGGGGCCAAGCTGCTTCGGAATTAGTAGGACTGTCCGGGGGGGGAGAGGCGACGACATAGGGAGTGCTGCCCGCGGATTCCTGGTTGGGCGATGGAGAGCGGGAAGGGACAAAGATGGCAGAACCGGTGTCGGTCATATCTTCGATTTGCTGGTTGAAGATCTGGGCAAGGTTATTGGCAAAGGTGGGATTGGTGCGACGAATGCTAAATAGGTTTTGTTGGAAGCGTTCGTCGTATCCGTAGAAGATGTCAAATGGGGAAGCCAGTGTAAAGGAAGCAGTGGGGGGTGAGGTGAATTGAGAGTTAGTGAGGGCGTCTTTATACTGTTGGTCGTCCAGCCGAAGCAGAGTTGGTTAGGTAAAAGTCAGCTAATGAATCTGGGGCATTGAGGTCCTTGTGATCAACCCATTGGTCGTCGGAATGAGGGTATCCTTTCCAGTGTACAAGGTACTGGAGTTTACGTTTCTTGCCAAATCGCCATGCTTCTAGAATATTCTCAATCTTGTATTCTTCTTCACTATCGATGATCGGAGGGGGGCGTGTATAGGGCGTGCCATATTGCTCCGTCTCCTTATATGGAAGAAGAAGATCCGTGTGGAACACGTTGTGAATCTTCATCAATGCAGGAAGGTCTAGACGCATTGCGACAGGGCTTATCTTTTGGGAGACTTTGAAGGGGCCATACCGCTTTGGGGAGAGTTTGCGATTACCGGCGATAGAGAGGTTGCGACCTTCGAGCCAAACTTGGTCTCCTTCCTTAATCTCCATTAGCTTCTTGTTATCCTTGCGGCTTTGTACATTTTGTAGAAGCTTCTGGGCCGATTGCCTGGATTCATCCAGGAGACGAAGGCGTGTTTCCGCGGCCGGTACCGGTCCCTCTAAGTGTTTCAGAATCACCTGTGGCTTGATTCCAATCAGAAGTTCATGAGGGGATTTGCGTGCTACGTCGTGTTTCCAGGAGTTGTGTGCAAATTCCGCGACAGGGAGAAGTGGACTCCAAGCGGAGGGTCTCCCTGAGGTCCAGGGTCGCAGGTATTGTTCTATCCACGCATTCATATGCTCTGTCTGTCCGTCTGTACAAGGGTGAAAGGCCATAGATAGATTTTGCTGAATTCCTAATGCCTTGCACATTTCTTTTGCGAATGCCAAGGTGAATCGGGGGTCACGATCCGATATGATCCGTTTAGGGAGTCCGAACCACGGTACAAGGTGTTTCAGATATTCGAGCACTACTCCTGTCCCATCGATCGTTTTGGTGCATGGAATGAATTTAGCTGCTTTGGAACATCCTTGATCTACAATCGTAAGAATGGAATTGAAACCTTGTGATTTGGGGAGGTCCGTGATTAGATCCATCAACACGTATTGAAAAGGCCCTTCTTCGACAGGTGTATCAAAACGTTGCAAAGGTGCCTTTGATCGGTGTACATTAGTTTTGGATTCTTGACAACGTGCACATCCCTTTACGTATTGTTCGACGAATTCTCAAAGTCTGGGGCCTTCATATTGTTCGTGGACGAGTTCCCAAGTGTTCGAAATGCCCAGATGTCCCGCAGCGGGGGAGTCGTGAAGGGTTTGTAGGATATCGCACTGTAGGTCAGGGTCGTCGTCAAGAAAAACTTTGTGTATTTCAGTGGGATTTGACGGAGCAAAGAGGTGATCAGGGAGTAGGATGCGTGGTTCGTTGGAGTCCACCCCCTTGTTAAGGTCCTTTCTTTGCGACAACAAATCAGCCATGGTGTTTGTTGATCCAGGAATGTGTTCAAGAGTGTAGTCGAAGTCCTGAAGGAACTCAATCCAACGTGCTTGGCGCCCAGTAATTTTCCGTGGGTCACGGAAGTATTGAAGGTTTTTGTGGTCTGTGCGAACGCGAATAGCGTGTGTAGCACCCAAAAATAAGGGACGACCGCATTTAAAACCAAAGATTACCGTGGCGAGTTCCTTGTCATAAGCGTCATAATTCCGTTCGGCAGGCAAGAGACTTCTGGAGTGGAATGCAATAGGGTGGACACCGTCTTCAAACTCCTGAGCAATGACGACACCCAAGGTGTAACCAGATGCATCCGTTTCTATAACGAACTGTTTGGACCAGTCGGGTGTGCGAAGGACCGGATAACTACCACAAACTTCTTTAAGACGTAGGAAGGTGTCATTGCGTTCTTTTGTCCAAATGAACTGTTCGTTTTTGTGGGTTAGGTCGTTAAGAGGGCATGCGATATCAGAGAAGTTTTTAATGAAAGCGCGATAGAAGTTGCAAAACCCTAAGAAGCTCCGCACATCCTTGACCGATAACGGAGTAGGCCATTCAGAGATGCCTTGAACCTTGACAGGATCCATTTTGACTGATCCATTGCCAATAAGGACTCCAAGGTATTCGACTTCATGTTGGTGAAACTTGCACTTTTCTGGTTTAAGGAATAGATCAAACTTCTCCAGTTTGTCCAAGATGTGATTGACTTGGAGTTTGTGGAGTGTCTTGTCGTCTTCAGTGGCAATGATCATGTCATCCATATAGATACAAAGCCACCCTTGTGCGACTTCCTCTTGGAAGATGTCATCCATCATTGTTTGAAAGGTAGCCGGAGAGTTAGTTAGTCCAAAGAACATAACTGTCGGTTCAAAGAGTCCCTCGCTGGTCTTAAATGCGGCTTTATACTTGTCGCCTTCTTTGATATGAATGTTGTTATATCCCCAGCGAATATCAAACTTGGAGAATAGACGTTTCTCTGCGAGGTCGTAGATCAATTCCGAAATGAGTGGAAGTGGATACTTATTGGGAATTGTCCATTTGTTCAGGTTCCTATAGTCCTGTACCGGGCAAAACTTGCCATCTTTTTTGCGGATGAGGAAGAACCTGCTTGCATAAGGGGATTTTGAGCGACGAATTCGTTGGAGACGCAAGTTTTGAGAGAGGAACTCTTGTTGTTCTTCCTTCTCCTTCGGAGATAATGGATAAACGCGACAGTTTATTGAGGTAGGGGCGTTGTCTTTTAGTTCAATAGCATGGTCCCAAGGTCTTCGGTCAGGAAAACGTTCCGACGCTTTTTCCAAGAAGACTTTACCATGTCGGTGATATCGTTTTGGGACTAGCTCTTGCCATGTGCGTTTCTTTTTGTCCGTAGCTGCTTCCGCAAGTTGTTGCGCTACTGTGGTTTTCGCGACTCTAGTTTGAAGCCAAACCTCGTTGCCTTCTTCCCATCCTGGAATGCATCGTACCCAAGCCGGGGTCGAGTCTCATTGTTTAGTTCCCTTTTTAGGGGGTTGCCAAGTGTGGGCGTTAATGGAGGAGATTGTCGTGAACCCTTCGATTCGTCCACCGCTCCAATCAACGTTTGGATTAGTGGCTTCGAAGAAGGGATATCCCAAGATGAAGTCATCTTGTCCAATATTTGCAACGAAGAAGGTATGAGAGGCTTTGTTGCCATTGTTGTTGACTAGAAGGTTGACAGCTTCCAAAATTTCTCCAGATTTATTGGGAGTACCATCGACATTCTGTACTTTTCGTGGCTTTGCCAATGTTCTTGTTGTCAGTTTAAGACGTTCTATCACTTGTGGGTGAATGAAACATTCTGTAGCACCACAGTCTAGTAGTGCTTTTTGATTGGCTCATTTTGTTTTGGTTCGTAGCTGAAAGGGGACTTGGATTGCATGATTTCGAGCTATATACATAGAACCAGAACTATTCAGAACCGCCCGAGTAAGAGCCGTAGTACTCAGGCGCCAAGAAAATCCATATCTTCCCCTAAGGAGCGCATTTCATCCATGAATGCTCCTCGATCGTCTTCGGTTAATCGTGCCACTCGCGCAGCGAGGGAAGGAGTCGGGGCGAAGGAGGAGTTGTCACTGGAAGTGGTCGACTGACTGTCTTCTATTTGGACAGTACAAGTGCATGTAGGTTTACTGGGGCAATCGCGTGCTAAATGACCTTGTTTTCCACAATGGAAGCATCCCCCTGTACGTCGATATTCCTCTTTTTCTTTTTCTGTAGTGGCCTTGCGGACTACTGACGTATCCATGGCATCGTCGTTTCGGGGAGGAAGTTGTGGGCGGGGAGGTTGTGCACGATTTCCTTGACCACACCAATTTTGATTACTGGGATTTGGGTTTCCTCCAGAGCGACGCCAAACCCAACCAGTGTTTTGCTTTTGTTGGGGGTTTTGACCAGCGTTTTGAGCAGGATTGCAAGTTCCATACTCAGAGTGTAACGCTTTTTTCTTCAGGTATATTACCTGTTGTTGTTGGGCTGCTGCTTTCCACTGTTCGTAGGTATCAGGGTTTTCCATGGCCAGACAAGCGTCGGCGAGTTGTCGTGGAAGTCCTTGGGCAAACATACACAAATTCAATGGATCATCAGGATTGAGTTCAGCGCGATTCCCAAGGGTTTCGAATGAGGCCAAGTACTCGTCGAGATTATCGCCAGTCATCCTCAATTTCCCAAGTTGATCCTGAGCACGCTCTCGTTCCGCATAGTCGGTAAAGGATACCTTGAATTTTGCTTCCATCATTTTCCAGGGATCAGAGAACCGATCGATGAGACTAGGATTGGCTTCGATTTCTTCCAGCCAGTTGAAGGCCATGTCTACCCATCCATTGACTTTTTCTCCGTCGAGAAGTGACATGAAATAAATGCATTTGGAAATGGGATCCTTGGCGATGTCTGCCTTGCGATTCATCAACATGAATCTGTTGAATTGGTTCAGAAATCACCTAGTTTTGGATTGATCTCCTTCGAATTTGTCTGGGTGAATCCCTTCTAGACGACGTCCTTTGTCTTTTGTTCTTTCAGGTTCACCAAGAAGATCTTCGAGTCCAAATGGGTCATCCCCAGTTCCTCGAGGGTGGTGTGGAGGAGGTCTGGATGGTTGTCTAGCCGTTTGAGAAGAACGCATCCTCCAAGACCCGAACCCAGCGAAAGACTTTCGTTTGGGTTGATCTATGGGATCAGGTGAAGAGGATCGACTTGAATCGCTGGCCGGTGCCTCTCTATTGTCCAGGTTAGTTTCATGAAAAACATCCCCGTCGTGTGGCGTGACCATAGTTGTGTCTAGTGGAGCCAATCGAACTGGAGATGTGGCCCGGGAGGGGGCCCTGGTGATGGGGAGGCTGGTGAGTTTCAATCGTGCGTAGTTGATTCCTTTCATGGGGCAGTCCTTCAGGTTGAGGCTGGGTTGTGCCAGTTGAAAGCATTCATACGTGTTCCCTGCTCGAAGTCGGATTTCAAACCAAACTCCATAAACATTAGACAAAGCAAGGAGAGCTCCTTTGTAGCAAGCATAATAAGCGGTGAAGGGCACTTTCTTCAAGACTTCTTTCCCATCTATACGAACAACGATGTCTTGTCCTCCAACAAGATGACGGACTTGCTGGGTAAACTCGGATGGGACGGTATCTTTAGTTTCAGGCTTTGTTTCGAATGGAAGGTCTAATACTGCTAATGATTCTTCTGTTGGTTGGTCTATCGTACGTACACACCAGTCTGTGGGGATGCCTAGTCCTTCAGGGGTTTTCTGCTTTTCTTTTGATCCAGAAGGAGTCGAAGTCATCATTGATTTGTCAAGGAAGGGAAGCTCATTCTAATGTCACGGTCAGACCACCATGTCAGATCAAGTTGGGGATCTCAGGGTTCGGCAATCTTGGGTGAGAGCGCAAAGATGGATTTCAGAGAGTGGTTGTTCTCAAAGAGGAAGTTGGTCACGTGAGGCGTCACGTGACAGACTGAGATGACAAGTGAAGATTACGCAAGTCTGGCGTGACTTGGAATCGAGTGAGACACTAGCACGTGATCTCAAGACGTAGAGAGTCTAAGGCAATTAGCAGCAGTGCTGACTAATGCAAGGAGGGGATCGTTCGTTGGAAGCTGCACGCGTTCAGGTGAGGAGAGACTAATCAATAGTCTGATTGCACAAATAGAATGAGCTTAGGAAAGCCGTTCTATGCTATGGAGTACAGTTTATATACATGGACAGGCGAAGCTACTAGAAGACGAGGGAATGTTTCAGAAGGCAAGGGAACAAGATGGGAGCGTATGGAAGTCTCTGGAAAACGCGAGATCAGTCCATAGATAAGTATGTAAGCGATGGGCAAAGCGGCCCAGAGTCACGGACAAACGCGGAATGAGACGACGAAATAGGAAGGAGAGAAGTTAGGTAAGCAGGGCAAGGTAAGCGGGGTAGTCCGGCAGTCCATGACACCACACCAGCTCCAACCACTCCCACTCAAGCCGCAAGTGCACCCCCGCAGCCTCCAGCCGCTACCGACAGTGGGGAAGAGGAGGTCGAGGTCGAAGACAAGCTCACCAACACATCACCTCCACCAGCAGCCTGGAGCAGGTCTGTACAGCAGCAGCCCGGCGCGCCGAAGAAATCCAAGTCCGGTCAAGCCACGCAGCCTACATGCCAGTCATCGCACGTCCACAAACCCTCGCAGTATGCCAGGCAGCTTGCAAGCAGAGAGGGCACAGCAGATGGGAGGACTCAGGGGCTTCCGGGACAGCACCTGGAGTTTGCTGAGGACTTCAGTGCACTGGCGGAGCTGATTGCTGACATTGATGCTCTTCAGGAGGAGGAGTGCAATGAAGATGAAGCTGCCTTCATTGCAGAAATTGAGGATGCAGTTGCAGCCGCAGTTGTCGATGCGCAAGGAGACCTGAAGACGCTACACGAGGCGCAGTCTTGCTCCGACTGGCATAGCTGGAAGGAGGCGATGGACCGCGAGATTCAGTCGCTGCAGCAGGCTGGCACATGGGAGACAGTGCTGCGCCCTCCGAACAAGAATATCGCCAGCTGCAAGTGGGTCTACTGACTGAAGCACAAAGCGGACGGAAGCATTGACAAGTACAAGGCATGCTTGGTTGCCTGGGGGTTCAGCCAGATATATGGCATCGATTACCTTGACACTTATTCCCCTGTAGCCAAGCTTGCAAGCTTCCGGACCATCCTTGCGCTTGCCATGCACTTTGACTGGGAGGTCGAATGCTTCGACTTCAACTCTGCATACCTCAACGGAGAGCTGGAGGACTCTGAGGAGATCTACATGGAGCAGCCGCCGGGCTATGAGGAGGGAGGAAAGGACTTTGTCAAAAGGCTGAGGAAGGCCTTGTATGGGCTTAAGCAGGCGGGGCGCAGATGGTATGATACCTTCAAGCGCGAGTTGGCTGACCTTGGTTTCCGTGCCAGTGCCGCCGATCCTGGAGTGTTTTATGCTCAGATCCGGGGCAACATCCTCATCGTTGCGGCGCATGTAGATGACTGCGCGATGACCGGAAACTCTGGCAGACTCATTACCGTCTACAAGGCCAAGCTCAACGACAAGTTCCCCCTCACTGACCTCAGACCAATTCACTCCCTGCTTGGGATTGAGGTCACCCACAACCGAGTGGCACAAACTATTTCCCTCTCACAGTCCACATACATTGACTCCATCTTATCCCGTTTCTCCCTCACTGATGCCAAATCTTATCCCACTCCAATGGTCCCTTCCGCCTTCTATTCCAAGCGTGATTCCCCCTCATCCCCATCAGACATAGCACACATGCGCAAAGTCCCATATCGCAAGGCCATTGGCAGCCTCATGTACACAGCAGTCGCTACCCGCCCTGACATCACCTTTGCGGTCTCAACACTCTCTCAGTTCTTGGAGAACCCAGGGGAGGCTCATTGGCAGGCGGTGAAGCGAGTGTTTTGCTATCTTGCGGGGACACGCAGGCATGCATTGACATATGGGGCTGAGCAGCATGATCTTCTCGGATACACTGACGCTGATGGAGCATCGCAGGAGCACCGCTGCGCAATCTCGGGCTACACGTTCCTCATTGATGGGGGCGCAGTGTCCTGGATGTCGCGCAAACAGGAGCTAGTGATGCTGTCCACAGCGGAGGTGGAGTACGTCGCGGCCATGCATGCCGCGAAGGAGTGCATTTGGCTCCATTGCCTCATAGGCGAACTATTCCCCTCACTACTCACTTGGACAACTCTTCACTGCGACAATCAGGCTGCACTAACGCTTGCGGTTGACGACAACTATCACGCGCGCACAAAGCACATTGACATACGATACCATTTCATTCGCCAGTGCATCATGCGGAAAGTCATCGACCTTGTATACTGTCCGACCGACAACATGACTGCAGACATCCTGACCAAGGCACTTCCGCAGTGGAAGGTAATATGCCATGGTCTTGGATTAGGTCTGCATCAGCCGTCCAGGGGAGTGCTGGAATCAGGATATGACGAGGGACAGGCACAGGCAGGAGAAGGAGGGTAATGACCAGGGATGATGCCAAGAGCACTCCCTTGTCTCACTTTCATTTCTAACACCTCCAGCACATTTACTTTTCATTGGACTGATTACTGACATTATTCGATCTTATCTCCAAACAGGGGCGGCGCCAATCACATCTCCAGGGCGTTGTCTGCTCCCCTTTCAAATTCGTATTGTGCCCCTGAGCACAGACCCTCAGCCAGCATCAACGGGCAATGCTGGCAACGCAGCACCCCAGGCCGAGTGCCCTTTTTCTCCCACATTGTCTCAGCATCTTAGCAACGCTCATTCTCCTTTTCCCTTCGACTGCTTGATTACATTTCGCCTTCATATCCCACAGTGGAGTCACTTGATAGTGCTCTACTATGCTTTATTGCCTCTCGGACTACTTAAACGCGCCCTCAATGGGCTGGTAAATTTATCTGTGTGACTCCCTTCTAGGTTGTGTGTGTGTGCGTGATCTCTGCCCGCTCCTGTTCACTCTCCACCGCTTGTCTCCAACTCGTTGTCCCCCTTGCGCCTGCTGCGCTCACTCGTTCGATCCCTCAGCAAGCCCTTAGCCTCTCTAGTTGTACACATCAAGGCCAGCACCCCTTGGCCATGTCAAGACACAGCCAAGATTGCTTATCTCTGTGACTTGGTGAGTAGTTTTCCTATCTGATTCTTGCAATGCTGACACATATTTTGTAGATGAGGTCAAAGTACTTGTATCTTAAGCCGTTTGTAGGTGACTGGGCCACCAAGGAATGTCTTAGAGATCATCTCAGTGGCAAGTGGAGCTATAGATGCCATAATGGTGCAGTTGAAGAGGATGACTCAAGTGACTTTGGCAATATAATAATAGGAAGTGAACCTGATGATGATGATGAAGGTGATGAGGGTGGGGAGGGGGATAAGGATGGCAACAGCAATGGCAACAGCAACGGTGATGAGGAGATTGAGTATAATTGATCTGTATCCATTCCCCTTCCCAATTAGGCAGACTTACCCTACTTGACTGAAATTCATAATTGTGATTGTCAAAATTTTCTGCTTGATGGAGTGCCAGACTGCCCCCATCCCCATTGCCACACTGTGCAAGTGGCCATTTTTTTGCTTCTAACTACAAGCATTGCCTGGTGAGTGCTGCCACACTCACTCGCTTTCCCAGCTTGTGACCAGGTCAAATCACAACCTTTGGCCACCCCCATCCCCGATGCCACGCTCAGCAGCTTATATGTTCTCCAGGTGCCATTTGAGCTTGCATTGAGTCGCCCTCTTCGATTTTGAACAAGTGATGACTCACTTTTTTTTTTGCTAACTAGCTACTCCACCCCATGGCAATGCACTCAACCCACCCCATTCAGCCAGCACACCACCAGACAAAAATTCGTTTCTGTCCTGACCTCACATGTGATGTCACTCTCCCCAGACTGTCCTCTCTTGCATGACTGGAATTCTCACTTTCTGCCTGTGTGTGCTGAGCCCCCTCTCACTTTTGCAGGCCTGTCCTTGCCATTGTGGTCAGTGACCCGAATTCTCACTTTCTGTCTCTGTGTGCTGACATCCCTCCCAGGGGATTTTTTTTTTTTCCCTTTTAGCTCCTGGTTGCCCCTGCCTGCTGTGTGCGGAACCGCCTCTCACTCTTGCAGGCCTGTCCTTGCCATTGCAGTCAGTGACCCAAGTTCTCGCTTTCTGTCTCTGTATGCTGATGTCCCTTCCAGGGGATTTTTTTTTTTCCCTTTCAGCTCCCGGTCGCCCCTGCCCACTGTGTGCAGAACTGCCTCTCACTCTTGCAGGCCTGTCCTTGCTGTTGCAGTCAGTGACCCGAGTTCTCACTTTCTGTCTCTGTGTGCTGACGTCCCTCCCAGGGGGTTTTTTTTTTTTTCCCTTTCAGCTCCAGGTTGCCCTGTGCCCACTCTTTCCCCCAGTGCCCTCTCTCGATCGTCCCTGTACAGTCTTGCATTATTTCTCACTGTCGCATCATCATCAAATTTCGCTGTATGCACAGCCACTCCTTCCCTCAATGTCAGCTCCCTCACATGTCAAATCTGGACCATCGCAGCTGCACCTGTCCCCATTGCTCCCTTCCTGTCAGTGGGGGACCCATATTTCTTGCAGTTGTGTCAGTACTTTGTCGCTGCATTCTGGTGAGTGCCTCTCTTTTCATCCCTGTCCCTGCCTATTGCTGACAATCGATGATCTCTGGCTCAATTCGCTCGATTCCTGGCTGTCCTGCCCCTCCACCTCACCTTGCGACATTCTCTTGCACACTACCCATATCACCCTCTCCATCCTTGGGCCTCTTTCATGTGTTCTTTTGTGCTTGATCTCAGTATTTCGTCGCCATGAAAACACATGTCAGGTCCCTCACAGGTCGAATCTTACCTTTATACCTGCACCCGTCCCCATTGGTTCCGCCTCTGTGGGAGACCGCTCACTCCCTCACTGTGGGGAGCGGGCCCATATTTCTTGTGCTTGCGTCACTACTTCATTGCTGCATTCCGGTGAGTGCCTCTCTCTTTTCCCTCCCCCCCCTCTTTAGCAGCATGATTTCGTCACCTTGACTTGCTCAAATCCCTGGCCCTGTCTGCTTGGATGGGCTGTCTCCTCACGCTCACCGGTATATTTCTTTCATTTGCATATATTTTTTGCTGACTGGCTGCCACTGCTCCTCCACCCCATTCAGCTGCCACCAGCAACAACACCGATATCGACAACGACATTCCCCCTCGCACCCCTCAAGCTGTCGACATCAACATCAGCAACAGCAAGCGTTCTGAGACCCCCAACAACAATAGCAATGCCAACACCACCCCCAAAAGCCCAACACAGAGATACTACTGGGTGTGTGTGCATGTGACTGTGCTCATGCTGTAGTACACTTGTGAATAAGTACCAAAATTTAGTACAATTTTGATGAATATTACAATTTTTTTCACATTAAATGCATTGAAAATAAGTAAAAAAAAACAAAGAATAATGTATGATTTCAGGTG
>Ga0307510_10003206_pt1 | contig 19010 bp, 20 predicted proteins | sample 12_EM_MG_FD_207224 | JGI IMG/M metagenome (GOLD analysis project Ga0307510, IMG submission 207224) | Populus trichocarpa ectomycorrhiza microbial communities from riparian zone in the Pacific Northwest, United States - 12_EM | ecosystem: Host-associated > Plants > Roots > Unclassified | place...
TATATATATATAAAGAAGGCTTGATCATGAAATCTTGATTGCTGCCGCACAAAAAAAAAAGAAAAGGAAAAAAAATCACTTTGTTTGAGTTTTGGCCAAATACATGCTTCAAGAAACCTTGATCATTAGGCAATTGGTTAGTCTTGATTCGTGAATCTTTTAGTAGTCTTGATTGTGTTCTAGAAAATTTGGGTAGTTAGTTGATTTCTTTAGTTTCTGGAATTTTCTTCAATTAAATCCTTAGTTCTTGATAATTCGTAATTATTTAGCTCTTTTCTGATTTTTTTTATTTCGTGTCTTCAAATCATCATATTATTCGTACAAATTTGCATTGCTATTCGTGAATTTTTCATTGAGTTTTGTTTTGTTAGTTTCGTAATTCTTTGCTTCTTGAGTCTATATTGCGTTTATAAATTCACTGCGTAGTTGGTTGTTTTTCTGAAATTGTTGCTAAGTGATCTTAAGAACTAAAGAAAGGCAATTTTGAGTGAAAAAAAAGGCGTGGTGAGCATATTAGAGTGAAAAGCCTATATTTTTGTGTGAAACACGGGTGTGCGAGGTATTGTTTTTATTTTTTTTATTGCTAATAATTTCGTGCAGGTATAAAAAAAAGAAAAAAAGAGATAATGTCTTCTAGTAGTGTGTCACCAAAAAAGAGAGGAGTTCTAGAGGATGGGCTATCTAAAATGCAAAAAACAGATGGAGTTCATGTTTGGAGAGATGATGAGTAGGTTTGAAAAATTGGAGACTAAGGTTGAAAGTGGGCTTGGGAAAAAGAGTAGAGAAACTAGAAAGAAGGAGAGTGTTGCTGGAAACTCTACAAAAGGAGCCGAAGATGATTTTAACCATGGTAGTGAGTTCCATGCACATAGGAATGACTTGTATGAGGCTCGACCAAGGAGGGGTAGAATTCGGCCAGATAGGGATTTTGGGCATAGGAGGAATTTTGATGATTTGGGTGATGCAGATCGAAATATGGGTAGTATTAAGTTGAAAATCCTAGCATTTAAAGGAAAAACTGACCCTGAAGCTTACTTAGAGTGGGAAAGAAAGGTAGAGATGATTTTTGACATTCATAGGTACTCTGAAGAGAAGAAGGTTAAGTTAGTTGTAGTGGAGTTTATTGATCATGCCATGGTTTGGTGGTAGAAAGAAGAAGGAATAGAGAAAGACCAGTTAGCACATGGGAGGAGTTGAAGACAATAATGAAGAAGAGGTATGTTCCTAAGAAATATTATCGGGAGTTGTTTAATCATTTACAAATGATTACACAGGGTAATAAGAGTGTGGAGGAGTATCGTAAAGAATTAGACATGGCTATGATTAGGGCTAATGTTAATGAAGATGAGGAAGTGAGTATGTCTAGGTTTTTGAATGGCTTGAATAGAAACATAGCTAATGTTGTGGAGTTGCAATCATATGTTGATTTGGAGGAGTTAGTACACTAAGCCACTAAGGTTGAAGGACAATTGAAAAGGAAGGGTAATACATGATCTGGAGCTTATATGGTGTCTTCTTCGGGTTAGAGAATGAATTATAGGAGAGAGGGTAGTGCACCAACAAAGCCATTCGTGACTTCCAAAAATGCCGAACCTACCTCCATGAAGAAGCAGGTTGTGGCCAATGATAAAAAACTTAAGGTAGAAGTCCAACCGAAGCATAATCGTGATATAAAGTGTTTAAAGTGTCAGGGATTGGGACACTATGCATCAGAGTGTGCAAATCGTCTAGTTATGATTATAAGGGATGATGGAGAGATCATGTCCACTAGTGAGGAGTTTGATTGTGATGACATGCGACCACTTGAGGATGCTAGTGATTTAAAGTATGCTGTTGGTGATAAAGTCTTTGTGATTAGATGGTCGCTTAATGTTCAGACTAAGGAGGATGATGTGGAGCAACAAAGGGAGAACATCTTCTATACTAGATGCCTAATCAACGATAAGGTATGTAGTATGATCATTGATAGTGGTAGTTGTAGTAATGTTGCTAGTGTTACTTTGGTTAGAAAGTTGGGATTGAATACCGTAAAGCATGAGACGCCTTATCAACTTCAATGGTTGAATGAATGTGGTGTTGTTAGGGTGAATAGACAGGTGATGATTTCTTTTTCAGTAGGCAAATATAAAGATGAAGTGTTATGTGATGTTATGCCTATGCATGCTACTCATTTGTTACTAGGGAGGCCTTGGCAATTTGATAGAAAAGTCAAGCACGATGGGTTTAAGAACATGTATTCATTGGAGATGGATGGAAGGATTTATACACTTGCCCTACTCTCACCAAAGCAAGTGTATGAAAATGAAATTCAATTGAAAAAGGGTTATGAGGAAGAGCAACATGTTTCGGCCAAAGTGGAGGAACAAAAAGATTCGGTCAAAATGGAAAAACAAGTTGAACAACATGGTGAGGATGTGAGGAAGAGAGAAAAGAAAGTGAGCCATGAGTTGAAAACAAAAGGGAACAAAGTTTCAGCCCTTAGGACATTAGGGGAGGGTCATGGCCAAGAACAAAAAAATCAAAGGAATGCCGAGAGTGGAGAGAAAATGAGTGGAGAGAAGAAAGAAAAAGTGAGAAAAGAAGAGTGTGTAGAAAAAGTGGGGAAACACCTTAATTTTTTTTGCAAAATCTAATGATCTTAAACATGTATATCTTTCTGACTTGCCTATGATTTTACTTGTGTATAAGGAGGCATTCTTTAACTCAGATGATTTAGATTCTTGTGTTCCTAGTGTTGTTAAAGTTCTTTTACAGTAATTTGAGGATGTCTTTCTGGATGACATTTCTAGTGGTTTGCTGCCAATTAGAGGTATTGAGCATCAAATTGACTTTGTTCCCGGAGCATCTATACCAAATAGGTCGGTTTATAGGAGCAATCCTGAAGAGACTAAGGAGCTTCAAAGGCAAGTGGGGGAATTGATGTCGAAAGGATACATTCGAGAGAGCATGAGTCCTTGCATATGAGGAAGGAAAGGTTTCCTGAACAAATAAGATCAAAGTTGATACCTCGAGTTATTAGATCATAGAAAGGATTAATGATAATGCCTACAAAGTGGATCTACCAAGTGAGTATAGTGTTAGTGCTACATTCAATGTTTCTGATCTTTCTTTGTTTGATGTAAGTGATAATTTGAGGTCGAATCCTTTTGAGGAGAGAGAGGATGATGCAATCCAACCATCAAAGGATCTATTGGAGGTTGTAGTTGGTCCAGTTAATAGGCTTAGGGCTAAGAAGTTCAAAGAAGCTTTTAATGGACTTCTTCAAGAGACATGGGCTAAGGTGAACTTCAAAAGGATTTCTAATAATAAAGAGCAAGCTTTGATTAATCTGATTCATGTTCAAGGGGGGCTTGTTGGTGGAATTAAGACCATTACACAAGGATTGGGAGAAGAAGACTAGATTCAGACAATTTGACTTTTCAGTACTCTATTGGTCATAACTGGAGTTCCAGATCGCATTTTCTTATGATTCTAGCTGGGCTGGAAACTAGACTTCCATAGATTTCCAACAGTATATGGCACGCCTTCTAATTCATTAAGAAAAGAGAGAACCATCCATTTTAAGTTAGGTTTTTGCTACTGCCAGACAGAATGCGGAAACAACAAACTTGTCTTATTTAATTAGTTGGACTATCAACTTTATTTATTTTAAGTGGAGACATTTTATTTGGGTCTTAGACTTGTTTATTTTGTTTATTTTAATTAGTTTGAGCTAGTTTTAGCTTGGGTTGGTTATTATTTAAATTGGGCTTATGTGATGAGACCTATTAGGAAAATTAGGGTTTTGGCTTGGAGTTTAAATACTCTTTAGGAATAATTTTAGGGTAGACTTTTTTTTATATTTTCAGCATTGTAGTCGACTTCTTGGTTGTTCAATCTTGGTTCTTGATTAAACTTTCAACTCTTCAAAGAACTGACCATTCTTTGTTGTGAATTTATACTTCCTTTACTCGTCTCCAGGTGTAGGCGTTGTGATCGTGTTGGTTTATAGTCTTGTTGCCTTGGAGCAAGTTTTCCATTGTGATAAACTCATTCAAATCTCAACAAACTTGAATTAGATTGATCTTGGGGTCGCGAATTCCATTAAATTCCGCTAGGGTTTACATCAAGAGATGTTGTCAAGAACTTCCAAATTGAAGACATCAACCTAATAAAAAGAAAGCTCGACAAGGGAAATATCATAATAAAACATCTAATGGAGAAGAATATGATGCAACCATATTATTTGATAGTTTTACCCACATTTACCTAGTATTTTGCCTATGTTTTATATATAAAATGTCTTGATATTCTTTGTTTTATGTTTTGAAGGCATTTTTTGATGTAAGATTCAAAAAGAAGTAAATTGGAGATAATTAACAGATTTGACCTCCGACCGATGTTTTGTGAAGAGTTTGAGCTCTAAAAGGCGAAACGAAGTGATTCTAGTTGAATTAGAAAGCTAACATCCATACCTTTCTATAAATATATGGAAAGAAAAATAAAAAAAGAAAGAGCATGGAAATCGCAGCTTTCAAAGTCAAATCTTGCATTCTGCCAATGTTGACCTTCGACCATTCCGACTTGAATATCGTTAGCTACAGAAGTCCATATGATGCAAACTAAATTTTCTTAGACTCCAGACTCAAAGACCTATCATCATACCTAATTTCAGCAGAAAACAAGCTCATATGAGAGAGATATGATTTTTCTAAGATGACATATGAATTTTGCCAGCAAACAGGTTTTGTGAAAAAACAAGTTCAAATTACATCCCAAAGCATCCAAACCGACATCCAAGTCTTTATTTTAGTAATTTAGCTCCTCTAAGTCAAAATTCAAAGCTTGAAGATTTTATACAAGGCTATTTCTCCTTTTTTAGGAAAATAGTTATTTAAATGTAAATTGTCTACTTAGGAAAGGACTATTTTGTAGAAAAGTGATTAAGGTTTCCTAGGATATAAAAAGAAAGAGAGAAAGGAAAGAGGGAGCAGCCAGCCAAGAGAGAGAAAAACACACTTTCCTTCACAAACCCAAAATCATGCATTCTTCTTTCTTTTTTATTAGTTGTTTAATAGATATGCAAAGCTAAACTCTTTTTCTTGGTTGCAAGGATACAGAAACCTTTGAATTTCAAAGAACTGTGAGATTTATTTTACCTCTTCTTTTCAGCTTATATGATGAATGAATATGTTTGTTTTCCTATGCTTATTTCTTAGGATTGTTTATTTTAATTGCTAAAGCGGACTCTAAGTTATTATTGTGAACAATCTATTGTTAAGTTTGCTATCAAAACTGGAGTTGTGATATATGAACTTGTGAAGCAACTAAGTTTAATAATTGTGGCGGATCTATGTTATTAATCTTAGGGAGAACATTCGATCAAATAAAACATGGACTACGGACATTTATGTTTTCTTGATTAATCAACTTATCTAGTTCTTAAGGCTGCCATTGAATTAAATTACTAGTGCGAACATTGTGGTTGTTTGATGATTAGGATTAGTTATACAGCGGATCTGTTAACTAATAAACGTAAGAAAAGATAAATATTCAGAGTATAAATTGACGTTTCATTTCTATGATTAGTTTTTATTTCTATAGGTGGACTTTACTTGTGGTAAAGGTTTGTTTTCTTGATAAATTTCAGTTTTTTTTTATTTACCATTGATTGTTCTTTCTGTTTTCTATAGCATAGCATAGATAACTTCACAATCCCACCCCCAATAGCATATCGTATAACATAAAAATCTGAACTTAACCTTCCTTGTGGGATCAACTCCTTGCTTGCTCTATACTATCTTGTTTATTTAAGCTTGGGTAATTAATTTGTGCAACCGCGTCATCGCAACAAATTTTGGCATCGTTGTGATTTTAGTTGATTCTTGTGCTGTGATTGTTATTTATTTTGTTGAAGAAAAAAAAGAGATTTTTGCTTGCGGCGGTATTGTATAATACGATACAGTTACTATTAAAAACCAATTTTTTGGTGGAATTAAGTATTAGCCTTTTGTTTCCTGAAGGGAAACGGCATTATGAACGAGACTAGTCCCCATAGGCCACTAGCCCCACCCTATCGAGGCCAAATTCCGCTGTTTTCTAGGGTTTTTAGGCGGGTTTTGTTTTCTAGTGTAGGATTTTCGTTCAATTTGCATTATTTTAAATCTCTTATGTGGTTGGTTTCTTTTGAGTTTTTTTGACAATTTATGGTTGTAACCCGTTCTAGTAACTAGAGACAAGTGCAGGTAGATCACGAAATAGAAAACAGTTTACGCAGGTTACGAAAGCAAGCTCGCGTTAACACCATGTGTAAACCTCTAGTTATAATTTTTCTAGGTTATTAAAATATGATAAATTTAACCAATAGTAAAATGGGTTAAATTAAATTAAAGAAACATAAATCAAGATAAAAATGGTGAAATTAATGAAAGTAAAAAATGAATATAATGCTAAATTGTTAGAAAGAAAAATTTGTGGGGATAAAATAAATACGTAAGATCAAGAGGGGTCAATGTTCAAATAACAGAAGGTTAGGGGTTTATGTACAAATGATAAAATGACCCCAGGGTTAAGAGGATTAATGTATATGTTTTATAAAAGGGTTAAACAAGAAAATTTAGATTTTTCTTACGTAAAAATCATCTATTGAACAATTTACCGCTATTAGGCATAACGCTCAATCAAACCATCAGATCAAACTGAACATTTACGAGGGCCTCCTTCATATATAGTTTCATATACAGTTAAAACTTTAAAGCAATCAGAGTTCGGTAAGGCTGTCAAATAATGTCGACAATTAGACTGAAAAATAGCATGAAAATCATTAATGGCAGTTTTGTAAATATGCTTGATCAGGTGGAAAATTCCAGTAACTCTCTTCTTCATTAAACCACGACTGGACAGAAAAATGGGAGGAAAAAAAGAGAGAAAAAAAGAGCTTGGGAGAGAAAGAGTAAAAAAGGCAAGGAGGAACTCAAAAATTGTGTTAGAAAAAGTGTTTTTAGATAGAAATCAACAAGAAACAAGAGAGAAAAGAAGGAGCAAGGGAACTTAGGAGACAAAGAGAAGACATATTGATGGCAGAAATTCCAAAAGCTATAACTCCAACTTCCACGGTTGGATCAGAACGATATTTGGATATGTTGTTCTCCTTCATATCTTGTAGATTGTCATCAGAGGAATCTTCTATATCAATCTTCGTTTGAGAGATATCACAGGAGGCAAACTTCTGGGAAAATACACTTCAAGACAGTCTCAGTCGCCAACCTTTGCTCCACCTTCCATTATTGGATCGGGCTATAATTTGGATATGTTGTTTGTCCTGATTCTATCTAGATTATGAACGGTGGAGATCAGAACCAACCACTCCAAACAGAAGTTATGCTTCTTATATAGAAAGTCTACAAGTTTTAGGTAAGTTCGGTTAAACCTTTGTTTCTGGAAATTTCACCGTTGGATGGAGTTGATATTTAGATATGTTATACTTATAATAATGAATTATAATTTGACCGTATGAATTGCTTGTAATAATATTCGTTTGTTATTTATGGTTGATTGAAATTGTAGCCAAAATTAGTTTTATGTGAGCTGAAACAACCCCAAAATTAAAAGGAAATGGAGCTATAGAGAGACTTAATTTTTAGGAGACTTTGGGGCTGCTGTGACAGCCCTGAAAGTCTATGTTTAGGGGAAACTAGTCTTACTCAATTTGGAGCTATATAAATCCAGTTATGGGTCACCAAACGAGACTGGGTCATAACAAACCCTATAGGGTAGTGGGTTTGATTTGTCGACGAATAATTTCGAGTGTCTTGGGGGCAGAACTGGGTTCTCTTCCCTTTATGGGACTTGTAGCTCCGTGTCTTAGATTTCCAACGAAACCAATCTTGCTTGAAACGGACTTCTAGAACTCTAGATATAGTCAAAACTCTAAGGAGAGGTCGGAATACAACCTCTTCCGGTAGATTTGGAAAGTTGCTAAAGCGACTATTTAGACGCGTTAAAGGGTGAAACTTTGGGTCCTTGCCTTTTAGGGAACATGTGATATAATATCTTAGCTTCCAAAAGAAATGAGTTATGTTCGAAATGGAAATTTGTAATGATAACTATGGTCGGACAAAGAATGACAATATTAATGGGGAAAATTAGCATGGACTAGAATACATTTAGTGTATGTTAGGATCCCGGGTAAGGGGATCACCATGCATCGATGCCTATAGGTCATGGACTAGCATACAGTTAGTGTATGTTAGAGTCCCGTGTAAAGGGATTGTTATGCATCAACACCTACGAGGTGATGATGATACTGATGAAGTTGGTATTGGCAATGAGTTAGGCAGAAATAATTGTGGTTGATCTTATGGAATCTTGAATGGAAGTTGAAAATGGAAGATGAAATGGTTTTAGTAGTTTAATGAGAAAGAGTTCCAATGAAAACAAAAATGGACAAGTGAATAAAATATGAATACATGTTTGCTTTTTAAAATTGTTGGATATTTATTTTACTATACTTATTGTGATATTCGTGTTTCAATAATATGTATTTTGTTTTAGGACCATCACATGCACGACAGGAGTAGATCCTAGTTTTTGTTCACTTTTTGTTATCTAGTTCTAGTTCCATGTATGAGTGTTTATCTCATTTATTCCTATCTAATGATATTTGTTGTTCAATGTATGTTATAAATATTATGGTTGTGATGATAATGATGTATGTAGGATTGAGACCCAGGACGATTGGGTTGTGATTGAGTTATGAGATGTGAAATATTAGAAGTGTAAACAGGGTATATGTCGATAACTTAGGACCTCCCGGTATAAGGGAGACTCTGCCGAAATTTTGGTTGAAATTTTGGTAGACTTTTATACGAAACTGTATAAAAAAATTACTCGTATAAATAACTATAAATACATATGAAAGTATGGGGCATTACACCATGGTTGTTGCACGACAACAGACACTCAAAGAGCTCGCTGCTCCTAACATGGAGAATCAACCATTGTGCAAAAACATGGACAACAATGTCAACTTCGAGCTCAAGTCTGGTTTTACACACTTACTGCCAATATTCAATGGACTGGCTGGAGAAGATCCTCATACTCATCTCAAGGAGTTCCACATGGTTTGTGTTGGCATGAAACTGAACGAAGTTGACGAAGAACAAGTTAAGTTGAAAGCTTTCCCTTTCTCTTTAAAAAGGGCAACAAAGACATGGTTTTTCTCTATTCTCCCAGGTTCCATTGGAACTTGGAATGGCATGAAGAAGATTTTCCTTGAAAAGTATTTCCTAGCATCTCGAGTTGCCAACATAAGGAAAGAAATATGTGGGATTCGACAATCTCATGGGGAGACACTTTTCGAGTATTGGGAAAGATTTGAGCAACTGTGCATTCAATGCCCTCATCATCAAATACCTGATCAGCTACTCATTCAATATTTATATGAAGGAATGATGCCTACTGACTACAGTATCATTGATGCGGCAAGTGGAAGGGCATTGGTAGATAAGACACCCGAGGCTGCACGCCAATTGATAACAAATATGGCAGCCAACTTGAAACAATTTGGCACACGTGGAGATTTCCCAAGCAAATGAGTAAATGAGGTAAGTATTTCTAACCTTGAGAATAAAGTTAATGATCTTACTTCTCTTGTGCGTTGTTTGGCTTGTGGCAATGTACAACAGGTGAAAGTTTGTAGCATATGCTCCTTACAAGGACATGCTTCGGAAATGTGCCCAAAAATGCAAGAAGATTACAATGAATAAGCTAATGCAGTTGATGGAGCATTCAATGGACAACTCCAGCATAAGTATGATCCCTTTTCCAACACGTACAATTATGGATGGAGAGACCATCCAAACTTACGCTATGGGAACCTGCCTCAACAAGGCAATCAAGGTCGATAGTTCCATCCCTATGGATTTCAACCCCAACAAAATTATCAAGCGAGGCAGCCCCCTGCATTCACAAATTCTAATGTTATGGGGTCATCGAGTGATGATCTTCATGAGATGATGAAAACCTTGGCTTCTAACACAATGACCTTGCAACATTCCTTTTATTGATGTTATCAAGAAAATTCCCAAGTATGTCAAATTCTTGAAGGAGTTGTGTACTACTAAGAGAGCCTATAAGCTTAAAGGCCATGAAATGGTAATTATAGGTGAAGTTGTATCTGTTGTTGCTCAAACAAATATGCCTTTGAAGCAAAAAGACCCAGGTGTGTTTACTATCCCATATGTTATTGGTAATGCTAGTTTTAAAAGAGCCTTACGCGATTTAGGTGCATCCATTAGTGTTATGCCTAAACATGTTTATGATTCTCTTAGTCTTGGAGCTTTTGAATAAAACTAGTATTGTAATACAACTTGCGGATCGTAGTTTTGTTTATCCACTTGGTGTGATAGAAGATGTCCTAGTCAAGATTGATAATTTGGTTATTTCATGTGATTTTTAAATTCTTGATATGGAATTTGATTCTTGTCATTCGTCAAACAACACTCCTATATTGTTTGGGAGACCATTCTTGAAAACTGCAAACAAAAAAATTGATTTTGGTAAGGATACTTTGTCCATGGAAGTAGGAGATGAAAAGATTGAATTTAACTTTCATAATGCAATGAAATATCCTTACAACAATGTTTATTCTATCACATGCTATGACCAAGTTGATAAGTGTGTGCATCAAGTTTTTTATTTTGATTGTGAGGATGGATTAAGCGTGACTTTAAGCTATGTTTATGATTTTACTAAGATAAAAGAGATGGAGAGGCACATATGTGTTCCCTAAAACATGCAGGAATCAGCATTGGCTTTGCAAGCTTTGCAAACCATTCCATATGGTAATGTCTTTGTTGATTTAGTACTTTCACATAAAAAGCTTTTACCATCTATTTTACAGGCCCCCGAGTTAGAGTTGAAACCTTTGCCTGATAATCTGAAGTATGTATTCATTGGAGACAACAATACACTTCTTGTTACCATTGCAAAAGTGTTGACAAGTACGCAAGAGGAAAGACTTGTGAAGTTGTTATGTGATCACAAAACAACAGTTAGATGGACTTTAGCCGACATTAAGGGCATTAGTCCCTCGATGTGTATACATCACATACTATTGGAGGACAATGTGAAACCAACGAGAGAAAAAGGAGGTTGAATCCACCTATGATGGAGGTAGTGAAAGCTAAGATTTTGAAACTATTAGATGTAGGAGTCATTTACCCCATCACAGATAGTAAATGGGTGGCGCTAATCAATGTGGTGCTTAAAAAGACCGGAATCATGTTGGTAAAGAACAATTAAGGTTTTCATGGATGATTTCACGGTGTATGGTGATTCTTTTGATACGTGTTTAGAAAGTTTATCTTTGGTCTTGAAAAGATGCATTGAAACTAACCTTATCTTGAACTATGAAAAGTGTTATTTTATGGTAGAATAAGGGATAACTCTTGGGCATGTTGTGTCTTCACGTGGATTAGAGCTTGATAAAGCTAAAATAAATGTCATTTCATCATTACCTTACCCCTCATGCGTGAGGGAAGTTCGTTCTTATCTCGGCCATGCAGGTTTCTATCGATGCTTTATCAAAGATTTCTCGAAGATCACAACACCCTTGTGCAAATTATTAGCCAAAGAAGTGGATTTCGTATTTGATCAAGCATGTAAAGATGCCCATGATGAGCTTAAGAGGCGTGTCACATCTGCCCCTATCATCCAACCACCAAACTGGGATGAGCCTTTTGAGATAATGTGTGATGCGAGTGACTATGCGGTAGGTGTTATGCTTGGGTAAAGAATAGGGAAGAATTTGCATGTTATCGCCTATGCTTCTTGCATGTTGGACAGAGCGCAATGCAATTACCATACAACTGAAAAAGAACTTTTTGTAGTGGTGTTTGCTCTTGAAAAATTCAAGTCATATCTATTTGGTACAAATGTTATTGTTTTTACTTACCATGCAGCTTTAAGGTATCTTTTGAAGAAAAAAAGGAGTCTAAACCAAGGTGTTGAAAACTATGTGGTTGATCACTTGAGCCGACTGAGGACAAAAGATATACAAACCGAAACAATAAGAGAGACATTCCTCGATAAGTAGTTGTATGTGTTACATTCCTCTACAAGACCATGGTATGCTAATTTGGTGAACTATTTAGTCACTAAAGAATTCCCTCCAGGTTTGTCTACATCTCAAAAAGACAGGTTACAAGTTGATGCTAAATATTAATTTTGGGACACTCCTTATCTGTGAAAATTTTGTGTGGATCAAGTAGTTAGGAGATGTGTACCACAAGATGAATTTCATTCCATTCTTAATTTCTGTCACTCTTATTCTTGTGGTAGGCATTTTGGAGCAAAAAGAATGGCTCACAAGGTACTTGAAAGTGGTATTTATTGGCCTTCTATTTTTAGGATTCATATCACTTTTGCAAATCATGTGAAAAATGCCAAAGAACAGGTAATATCACTCATAAGAATCAAATGCCTTTAATGAATATTCTTGTAAGTGAAATTTTTTATGTTTGGGGTATTGATTTTATGGGTCCATTTCATTCTTCTTTTGGTAATCTTTATATCCTCCTTGCTTATGATTATGTGTCTAAATGGATTGAGGTGAAAACCACATATACTAATGATGTTAAGGTTGTTTTGGATTTTGTCAGGACTCACATATTTGACAGGTTTGGAGTCCATAAAGCTATCATTAGTGATCGCGACACTCATTTTTGCAATCATTCAATGGAAGCATTACTTTGCAAATACCATGTGACTCATCGGACTTCCACAACCTACCACCCTCAAACAAATGGCCAAGCTAAAATTTCAAATCGAGAAATCAAGTCCATTTTGGAGAAAATAGTGCAACCTAACCGGCAAGATTGGAGTCTACAACTTGGTGATGCACTTTGGGCTTAACGGACTATGTACAAATCACCTATAGGAATGTCACCTTATAGGATGATTTATAGGAAAGCATGTCATCTACCAATGGAGCTTGAACACCAAGCTTTTTGGGCCATTAAACAATGTAACATGGATTATGATGCTGCTGGGATTGTAAAGAAGTTACGATTACAAGAGTTGGAAGAGATACAAAATGATGCTTATGAGAATGCAAGGATTTACAAAGAAAATACCAAGAGTTTTCATGACCGAATGATTACAAGAAAGGAGTTTCATGTTGGAGACAAAGTCCTTCTTTATCATTCTCGTTTGAAACTTTTTCCTGGAAAGTTGCGCTCTTGTTGGATTGGACCCTTTGTTGTTTATAATGTTTTTCCTTATGGTGCAGTTGAAATTATAAGTTTAGAAACAAACAACGTGCTCAAGGTCAATGGGCATCATTTGAAACCTTTTTATGAAGGTTGGACGACATAACTCACAACTTCTGTGGCTGAACCAATCTATGAAGTATGAGCATGCGATGTGTTGAGCCAATGACATAAAACAAAAGCGCTTACTGGGAGGTAACCCATCACAAAAGAAAAAAAATCACATTTACTTTCTTTTTCCCTTATCTTTTATTTTTCCCATTTTACTTTATTTTTGTCATTCTCCTATATTCCATTTCTTTTATTTCAACATTGAGGACAATGTTGTGTTAAAGTGTGAGGGTATTGAGAGAATTTTGGTTTTCTTTGTTGTTTTTTAAAAAAAAAAGAAAAGAAAAAATGAAAAAAAGAGTCTTAGTTTTATCTTTTGAACTCCCATTGGTTTATGAGAATACGAGTATTATGTATGAGAATTAGTTGAGAGAGATGACAATATAAATTGAATGAATGAGTCTAGGGATTGACTTTGAAAACATGTCATGTTGACTTTATAGTGTTATACCAATGCAAGCTTTTAAACCTTCAACATTATATTCTTTGATAGTGCATTCTTTCAATGATATGTATCTCTAGAACTTGCTTCATATATTGTTGAGATTACATTCACATTACATGCGTACATGAAGATGATAAAGGCATTAGGAATTTTAACCACTTGAGCAAAAAGTCAACCTAAAGCATATTATCCTTAGTGAGCCCTTTTGAGCTTGTTTATCTTTTCTTTCCTTTACCCATGTGTAAGCCTTAACTTTTTATATGTTTTCCTTTTCCCCTAGCCAAGGATGAGTAGAGCATATACTTATTGATATCTTATGGATCATGGTTGGAAATTATGTGAAAAGAAAAAAAAAGTGATGCTTGATGGAAAGATGGGCAAAGTTGCCAAAGGTGAAAAAAAAACAAAAAGAAAAGAAAAAGAAAAAGAAAAAGAAAAGAAAAGAAAAGAAAATAAAATAAAAGTGTCCTTTGTGTTCTTAAGATTTTATGTTGATGGAGCTTGAAATGAAAAGAAGTTAAGCATTGGTGCTTAAAGATGGAAAATTTGTGTGATGCGAACCCTAGCGGAATTTAATGGTATTCGCGACTCCAAGATCAATCTAACCCAAGTCTATTGAGATTTGAATGAGCTTATTACAAAGGAAGACTTGCTCCAAGGCAACAAGACTATAAACCAACTCGATCACAATGCCTACACCTGGAGACGAGCAAAGGAAGTATAAATTCACAACAAAGAATGATTAATTCTTTGAAGAGTTGAAAGTTCAATCAAGAACCAAGATTGAGCAACCAAAAGTCGGCTATAATGCTGAAAATATCATCAAAAGTCTAACCTAAAATTATTCCTAAAGAGTATTTAAACTCCAAGCCAAAACCCTAGTTTCCCTAATGATTCTCATATAAACCCAATTTAAATAATAATCAACCAAAGCTAAAACTAGCCAAAACTAATTAAAATAAACAAGTCTAAAACCCAAACAAATTGTCTCCTCTCAAAATAATTAAAGTTTGATAGCCCAACTAATTAAATAAGACAAGTTCGTTGTTTCCGCATTCTGTCTGGCAGTAGCAAGGCCCAACTTAAAACGGATGGTTCTCTCTCTTCTTAAATTAAAAGGCGTTTATATACCTTTGGAAAGGTATGGAAGTCTAGTTTCCAGCCCAACTAGAATCACATCAAAATTCGATCTGTAGCTCAAGTTATGACCAAAAGAGTAACGAAAGGTCAAATTGTCCGAATCTAGTCTTCTTCTCCCAATCCTTGTGTAATGGTCTTAGTTCCACCAACAAGCCCCTCTTGAACATGAATCAGATTAATTAAGGCTTGCTCTTTATTATTACAAATCCTCTTAAAGTCCACCTTAGCCCATGTATCTTGAAGAATTCCATTGAAAGCTTCTTTGAACTTCTTAGCTCTAAACCTAGTAATTGGACCGACTGGAACCTCCAATGGATCCTTTGATGGTTGGATCGCATCATTGTGTGCTTTGATGGGATATCTTGTTTGAAAAGAATCATTTCTTTTAGAATGCTCTACTTCTTTTGGTTTTAGCCTTTTCTTTTCCTTTCTTTTACCTCACCTTAACCTTAGCCCTATTACAACAAAAAAGACCTTTTGATTCATGCATTGCTTGTAATATTTTAGTAATGAAGATGAGATTGAAGAGCAAGCTTATGGTAGAACATATTAATTGATTGAATTTGAGAGATTTAAATACATAAGCCCTAAACACGAGAAAATTCATTGAAAAAATAAATTGAAATCCCAATGAGAGGACTTATCACTTTGGCATGACATAGATTTCATTTAAATCACAATGATTAATTGAGTTTTGAAGTTCGTATGCAAATAAATTCATGAAAATTTATGTTCTTTATCGTTCTTGATTGTATTCTTATTTATAATGCTTGTACTCTTGAACATTGATGGGAGATTAAGAGATTAGTCATAGTTATTTTACTTATTTAATTTTAGTTTGATTTGATCCATCCTTTCTCGAGGACGAGCAAGAGCTAAGTGTGGGGGTATTTGATGCAACCATATTATTTGACAGTTTTACCCATAATTACCTAGTATTTTGCATATGTTTTATATATAAAATGCCTTGATATTCTTTGTTTTACGTTTTAAAAGCACTTTTGGATGTAAGATTAAAAAAGAAGTAAATTGGAGATAATTGGTAGATTTGATCTCCGATCGATGTTTTGTGTAGAGTTTGAGCTCTAGAAGTCAAAACGAAGTGATTCTAGTGGCATTAGAAAGCTAACATCCATACCTTTCTATACATAAATGGAAAGAAAAAAAAGCATGGAAATCGCAACCTTCAAAGTCAAATCTCGCATTCCGTCAACATTGACCTTCAACCATTTCGACTTGACTATCTTTAGTTACAGATGTCCATTTGATGCAAACTTAATTTTGTTGGATTCCTGACTCGAAAACCTATCATCCTACCAAATTTCAGCAAAAAACAAGCTCATATGAGAGAGATATGATTTTTTTAAGATGACATATAAATTCTGCCAGCATACAGGTTTTATGAAGAAACAAGTTCAAATTGCGTCCCAAAGCATCCAAACCGACATCCAAGTCTTTATTTCGGCAATTTAGCTCCTCTAAGTCAAAATTCAAAGCTTAAAGATTTTATGCAAGGCTATTTCTTCTTTTTTAGGAAAATAGATATTTAAATGTAAATTGTTTACTTAGGAAAGGACTATTTTGTAGAAAAGGGATTAGGGTTTCCTAGGATATAAAAAGAAAGAGAGAAAGCAAAGAGGGGGCGGCCAGCCAAGAGAGAAAAAAATGCACTTTCCTTCACAAACCCAAAATCATGCATTCTTCTTTCTTTTTTATTAGTTGTTTAATAGATATGCAAGACTAAATTCTTTTTCTTGGTTGCAAGGATACGGAAACCTTCAGATTTCAAAGAACTGTGAGATTTATTTTACCTCTTCTTTTCAGTTTATATGATGAATGAATATGTTTGTTTTCCTATGCTTATTTCTTAGGATTGTTTATTTTAATTGCTAGAGCGGACTCTAAGTTATTATTATGAACAATCTATTGCTAAGTTTGCTATCAAAACCGGGGTTGTGATATATGAACTTGTGAAGCAACTAAGTTTAATAATTATGGCGGATCTATGTTATTAATCTCAGGGAGAATATTCGATCAAATTAAACATGGACTGCAAATAGTTATGTTATCTTGATTAATCAACTTATCTAGTTCTTAAGGCTGCCATTGAATTAAATTACTAGTGCGGACATTGTGGTTGTTTGATGGTTAGGATTAGTTATACAGCGGATCTGTTAACTATTCAACGTAAGAAAAGATAAATATTCAGAGTATAAATTGACGTTTCGTTTCCATGATCACTTCTGATTTCAGTAGGTGGACGTTTACTTGTTACCAAGGTTTGTTTTCTTGATAAATTTTGGTTTTCTTTGATTTAACATTGATTGTTTCTTTCTATTTTCTATAACATAGCATAGCATAGATAACTTTACAATTCTCCCCCCCCCAATTGCATATCGTATAGCATAAAAATCTGAACTAAACCTTTCTCGTGGGATCGACCCCTTGCTTGCTCTATACTATCTTATTTATTTAAGCAAGGGTAATTAATTTGTGCGACCACGACATCACAACAAAATGGGTTGCTGGAACATCACAATCAAATGATCGATACCAACAACCATTAACTGACTAGAAGCAACATGATACTCTCAGAAAAGATAAGCAACACGGACAAGCAGATCAAACGAGCTTCCATGTTTGCCAGAAGGGTACGTCTTAACTCTCAGCAAGTAGGAAGAGATCTTCATCGATATTAGCAAAGTATAGCCAAAACTGATGCTTTCCTTAGAGATATAGGGAATAAAGGCTTTGCTTTTCCCCTGTAAACGATGATGAATAAATGTAACAACTAACATCGGATATTAATGAAAGGGTTTAAACCCAACCTTTTTGAAAAATATATTGCATTCATGAGTACAAATGAAAAGACTTGGACCCAACCTTTTGAATAGTATTAATAAGTACAAACTTATTGAGCATTGGCTCGGGATAAATTCCCTCGACGGCTATGAAAGGATCGGAAAGCTCACCCAAATGGAGACCATATAACAGTCTGAAAACTTACATAACCCATATTGAAACATACATCATACATAACTATGCATCTATGTGCATTTGTATTTGTGAGTCTTGAAATATGCCTAAAACAGGCATTCAAAATGTAGGTCTCCCTGCCAAGGTCTACAACACAAGGCTTCGCAGAAAAAATGGAGAATGAGGGGAAGGTACATCTAGAAAGAGGCCCACTACTAGAAAGAGTTGGATGATGTCAAGAGTAAAATGGCCCGGATGACTAGCTTGCTCGAGCAACTCCTGCGAGCGCAATTAGGGGAAGGTACATCTAGTTAATAACCGACTCTACCACAACCATTGGCAACCCTAGTCATCATGGACCCACAAAATCTAAAGCCAAATCCCGTCACCAGACCACAAGGAATAATGAGCATTCTGATGGCTCGCCTATCTACACCCGTTCAAATGCCAACCACCATAGACTTGATTATGGGAGAATCCCATGAGATTGAAGCTTCTGGTCACCACGAATAGGATAAGTGGGTTGTCTGGGAAGAAAGGTTGAGGGGAGTCGAGGGTTTTGACATCTATGACCCGGTCAGGGTAGCTGACATATGCCTGGTACCAAATGTAATAGTACCCAAAAAGTTTAGGGTACCAAACTGTAACATCCCCCATTCCGGGATAAAAACAACAATCTCATGTCAACCGAAAAACATAGTAATTAATTTATTATATATATGTATGTATGTATGTATGTATTCATGGTTTTTGTATTAAAATCTACCGAAATTTCGACGGAGTCCCCCCTATACCGGAAGGTCCCAAATTATTGACATATAACCTGTTTACACTTCTAATAACTCGCATCACATCACTTAATCCCAACCCAATCATCCTGGGTTTCAATTCCACAAATATTCTCACACCTATCAACCATAATATTTATGATATACATTATATAACAAAATATCATTATGGCTGGATAAAAAAAATATAAATACATAGACATGAAATATGGTTATATGAACTACATAGTTAAGTTCATTCAATCAAGTTTAAACATTAATTATACAAATTAAGTTATACAAACATTTTCATGTTTACAA
>Ga0307510_10003207_pt1 | contig 19009 bp, 19 predicted proteins | sample 12_EM_MG_FD_207224 | JGI IMG/M metagenome (GOLD analysis project Ga0307510, IMG submission 207224) | Populus trichocarpa ectomycorrhiza microbial communities from riparian zone in the Pacific Northwest, United States - 12_EM | ecosystem: Host-associated > Plants > Roots > Unclassified | place...
CCGGAGAGCATGGCGCCGCGCAGGTCCGCACCTGAAAGATCGCAACCGTGCAGTGACGCCCCCTCGCGCACCCGCAGCAACAGCCATTGCCCGATCGCCGTGGCCACGGCCGGCTGCAGGGGCAAGCCTGGAATGTTCGGTTCGGGTGAAGCCAGTCGCCCTTTGCGTTGCAATTCGTGGATCTGATCGACCGCCGCCGGTGCCACGCCGGCGAGCGAACTGAGCTCGCTTGCCGCGCTCGCACGGCCGGCCGCGCGTGCGATTGCTTCCTCGATGGTGATGGCCGCGGCGGGTGGCATTTCCGGCAGGTGGGCAAGCTGCCCGGCGGCCTCGTCACGTCGCGCCTGCGCCTGATCGCGGGCTTCCTGGGCCAGGCGGTCAGCGGCGTCGAGCATGCCGCCCAGGTCAAAGTCGCCGCGCCGAATCGCGGCTTCGCCGGGGACAGGCAGGTCCATCGGCATCGGCTGCGTCGCCGGCGGTGGTGCGCGCATGCCCGTCGATGCCTCGAACTCTGCAGCCAGGCCAGCTTCGCGAGCCTCGCGTGCGGCCCGGCGACCATCGTGTTCTTCCTGTGCCTCGTCGTGCCGTGCGGCGCGCTGGATGGCGTCGGGCTCCGGGGTCAGCTGCGCCTCGTTGAAAACGTGGCGTGCGGCGGTGTCGCGATTGAGCCGAAGCGCCAGCACTTCGCCGTAGTGCGACAACGGCCGCGGCGCATCGGCAGCGTGTTCATAGGCCACCATCAGCGCTTCCACGTCCAGCGCGAGGCTGTCTTCCACCGTGATCTCGCCACGATGGATGGTCACGCCAAGCTCTGCGTCGGGGAAGAACCACACCGTGTCGAACGACAGCGCGATTTCCTCCACCGCATCCGCCGACTGGCCGGCGCGATGAGCGAAAGCGCGTGGCCGAAACTCCGGCAGGTAGCCTTCGATCACCGGCAGCCGTGGATGCATGCCTTCCAGACGGTAAGGCTCGCCACCGACGAAGAAGTCATCGATGCGCTGGTCGGTTGGCGCTGCGTTGAAGAACTCCGCGTTCGTGTCATCGGCCAGTCCCGGGTACGACTCGCGGCGCCAGCGGCGCCCGTAGCTGCCGATCCATTGCCGCCGCGGCATCCAGCCCACGTCCAGTTGACCAAAGCCGGCCGGTGGGTAGCGGCGGCTGGGCACATGCACGGGCCGGCGCGGATCCTCGAGATTGGGCATGTCACCGTGGTTGCGCCCGAGCAGCGCCGCCAGCGGATTGCGCGTATAACCGCGCCCTTCCGGATTGGCCGGATGGCCCGCGCCGCCATAGGCGCGGTTCCAGGTCAGCGGCATCTGCGTGAACGGCAGCGGCTCCGTGACCTGCAACCAGGGCAGCATGCCGTACATCCACTGGCGGTCACCGATCACGCGAAGTTGCTTGTCCACGCTGCCCACCGCCAGACGCACGGTCTGCACGGTCACGGCCAGGCCATGAGCGGCGTGCGCGTTGCCGGCCAAGAGCACCTCGCCCCGCGCCTTGGGCATCAGTTCATCCAGCGGGCGTCCAGGCGGCAGCGCCGACATCACCTTGCGCCATTGCAGGTTATCGCGCAGCAAAGCCTCGGGCCGGCCGCCCAGCGTGAAGAAGCCCAGGGTCGCAACCAACAGGCGGTCCCTGCCCTGCCAGCGGTACGGGCGGTGCATCAGGCCGAGGGTCATCGGTTTGACGATCTTCATGTGCGCCTCATACGTAGATGTAAACCACCGGGATCGACACGCTCAGGCCGACGATATCCAGCGAGATACGGGCGGCGGCGATCGTGACCGATGTGCCCACGCCGGTAATGTCCACCGAGGTGGACGAGCCGTGGACGCCTACCCGCATTTCATCGCCTGTCACACTGACATCGGTGCTGCTGCCGGTGACCGACACGCCGGTGCTGCTACCGGTGACATTGATGCGCGTGGTGCTACCCACCACACCGATGTCAGTGCTGCTGCCAGTGAGCGACACACCGGTGCTGCTGCCGGTAACGTTGATGTTCGTGCTCATGCCCGTGACGCTGGTCTGGCTGCTGACGCCGGTAACCGACGTCATATCGCTGCTGCCGGTCGCTGAGATCTGCTCGGCGATGCCCGTCACCGACGTGCTTTCGCTCATACCCGTTACCGATGTATCGGTGCGCATGCCCGTCAGCGATACCTGGGTGGCCAGGCCGGTAAGCGCGATACCCGCGCTAAGGCCGGTGCTTGACATCGAGGTGGTCATGCCCACGGTATCCACCGCGTTGTTCATTCCGGTCGTGCTGATGCTGCTCTGCTCGGCGGTGGTCGTGAGGTTGCTCACCACGTTTTGCGTGGTGATGCGCGTGGACACGCCTGCCACTTCGTCCTGTGCGAAGGTATTGCCCGTGACCGTGCTGTAACTGGTGGTACTGCCGATCGTGCTTTTGCTCCAGGTCTCGGCTGATTCCTGCGTGCTGTAGGTGCTGCCATAGGACTCCGAGCGGCTGAGCAGGCCATCGGCGCCATTCTCGGAGGTGGAATAGCTGTAGCTGGCACCCTGCGAATAGCTGGTGTCCCGATACTGGCCGCTCTCGTACGTGCCGTTGACGATACCCACCGCGCGGTCAAGGTCGTAAGCGGAGTGCAGCCCGAACCGGATGTTCTGCCCGTCGCCGTAGCTGGTGGAGTAATTGCTGCCGACGTGCGTGTTGGCCGTCCAGCCCGAAGGCGTCACCACCAGGCTACCGTTGGCTGCGATGATCTGCTGTACCTCGGGGAGCTCGGACTCGTCGCTGGCACGCGTCACCAGCACGGTGACACCGATTTCGGGCACCGTGGCCATGCTCGCCGACAGTTTTACCCACACGGGCCCCGGCGGCGCGCCGGGACTGGAGAACTGCACATACACGCCCTTGGCCATCAGGTTGGGCGGTGCAGCCTGCGTGTCGCGCAACCGGCTGCTGGCGGGGTCGAAATTGGCCGGCTCGTAATAGCGCCAGTCGGTAGGCCCGCGCCCGGCCACGTCCACCACCTTGGCCAGGATCCCACCCTGTTGCGTGTCCTGCACCGAGAATGCGGTGAGCATCGCCGCCGCATCAGTGGCCTCGAACTCGTTGGTATAGCCACCGTCCGCGCTGGCCTTGTGCGTGACTTTTCCCAGCACGAAGGCCTTGTTCTCCAGTGACGGGCGCACGGGTGCCGGCGATACGCCTTCGGCCATGTCGCCGCGCAGGGTGAACTGGCATCCCACGTGGAACCCCGCGCACGTGCTGGAGCCGGATAGCTGCCGCGCGGAACCGGCCATGCTCGATGCGGTGGTGCGCACGTACTCACGCACCGTGCCGCTGCTCATGCCGTACTGGTAGGTTCGGTACTGGTTGAACGGAAGCTCGCCCAGGTCGGCCGGCGTGAATGCACTGAATGTCTGGAAGGTCGGCACTGGATCTTCGTCCGGTGCGTTTTCCTGGTGCGCGAAACGCCCGCTCACACCGGTGCTGGTAAGCGATTGTTGGTAGCTGTACTGGAACACCACGTCATCCTGCTGAAGGCCCAATTCATCGACAGCGGTGTATGTGTAACGAAGCGGGCGGCCGAATGCCTGCGGATAGGCCGGGCGATTGGCGAACACCACCGTATGTCCATTGCCGGTGTGCTTGAAGTAGTAGTAAATGTGCGCCTTGGCCATCATGCGGCGAAGGAACTCGAAATCGCTTTCACCGGCCTGCAGCCAATCCTGGATGCGAGCCACCGCGATGTTGTCCTCGCCCGACACCGCATCGAGCGAATAGTCGATGTAATGCCTGCGCATCAGGTCCGCGATCACGTCGCGCACGCTCATCTGCGCCTGCACGGCATAACGGTTGGTGAGATTCAAGCGCCACAACGCGGGCTTCATGCCAACGCGGTACACGCCCGGCTCGTCCATGGCGAAAGAGCTGACGATGCCGTTGTACAGCGTCATCGACGGTGCGGAACCCGATTGCAACGCCTGCACGAAACGCGCGGAAGCATCCGGCGACTCGCCGACCATCGGTCGATTCAGCCCAACCGTGACCGGGCGCCCGAGCAGCGCGTCGAAGTTCAATGGGGGATTGAGTTTCGGCGCAGTGTTGCCGCGCAACTGCAACTGGAAGTCGAACGGCTCGGACACCGACTCCTGCCCTTCGAAGGACAGCAAGCGGAAGGTCTCATCGCCCAGCCAGCGATTGCTCGCCAGCGAGATGCCGCAATGCAGGTACAACAGCGGCGAATCGGACTGTCCGGCATGCCCGATCGTCCGGATCGCGGTGCGCCCTGCGGTGTCGGTGGGCAACGCGCTCATGCGGTCTCCTGCAGATCGTCGGCGCCGATCGTGAAGCGCACCGTTCGCGGTCGATCCGGGCTTCCGCTGAGCCATCCCGTCTGGCCCAGGCGCAGGCCCTGTCCACTGCCGAAGCCCGCCAGGCGCCGCGGCCTGCCCAGCCATGCCGGTGGAATGCCAGCGTGCTCCACTTCGATCGATATCACCGCGTCGACGTGACGGTCGAACAGGTAATGCACCATGGCCACCAGCCCCCGGTAGCCGTCGCCGAATGGGGCGTCGTGCGCCCCGTCGGGCCGATGCGCGCGGTCGGACAGCAACAGGCACAGGCGGGCGTACGATACGGGGCCGATGTGCAGGCCGACCGCGGCATGATTCACCCAGACCCGGCGTCCCAACGGCGCGCCGTCGCCGAGCACGCGCTGGCCCAGCAGCGTGCGGTCGCGTTCCTCGATGCCGCGCCATGTACCTACCAGCGCCTCCACTTTCACCGGCGCCCGCAGGTACACACTCAGCACGATCTGCGCCTGCGCCGCGCTTTTGCGGCCGTTCGCCACCAGGCCGGAGAGTGCCAGCAAGGCCCGCCGCGGCAACGGCACGCGGCGCGCAAGGATCGCCGCGCCTTCCCCTTCGAACGCCGACAACCCCATCAGCGCGCCCGCCGCGCCGGCCTGGTGCGTATCCTCCGGCTGTACCGCATCGAACGCCGGCGCACTGGCCGCCTTCAGTTCGTAGCGCAACGTGCTGAGCCGGTGGTTGAAGATGTCCAGGAACTCCGCCATGACCGGATCGCGTTCGGCAAGCCGCTGACGCGTCCATTCGGCGAAGCTGTCCGGCAGCGGGCCGAGCACGCCCGACAAGGCAAAATTGGCTACAAAAAGCTCCAGGCGTTGATCTGCCGCCGCCTGGCGGCGTTCGGTGCGCATGCGCCCCCGCGAGATCTCGCTACCGGGAAACACCGGCGACATCTCGCCGCGGAAACGCAGGCATGCCGCCACCGAACGCGCACCATTGCGGCGCACGGCGGCATCCCGCCGAGGCCACGATTGCAAGCGGACCCACTGGAAGAAATCGAAGCTGGCCGGCCGCCGCAGCAGCCGATCAGCTAGAGACTCACCTGTGCGCCAGTCAGGGGTGGCCATGACTTGAGCTCTCCTCGGCGGTTGGAAGATTCCAGAATCAGTTCGATAACAGTGTTGACCTCCGCGTAGAGCGCCAGGAAGCGATGCAGCACACTGCCGAACAACACCGCGCTGCCTCCCTCAAAATGGCCAAGGTCCACCTGCAGGCGCATCTGCAGGCAATCGACGAAGCCGCGCCATGTTTCACGCCGCGGCATCCGTTTCTGAACCCGGCGGGTGGAGATCGCACGCAGCCCGTCGATCTGCCGGTATCCGGTAAGGCTGGCCGGCCCCACGTGCAGCCGCAGCATGTTCTTCAGTACCGGCGGCCCGCGCTGGCCATCCACCAGTGACAGATGGTTGAGGCATAGTTGCGACACCAGCGCCCATGGCCGCTCACCGACCATCTGCGGTGGCTGGTTGGGGGTGGGCTTGCAGGCCACGCGCAGCGAAGTCACGGGGCCTGCCCCTTCCAGGTACAGCATGGTGTCCACCAGCAACTGCGATGGCAGCCTGCGATTGGTGCATAGCGCAGTGCCACCGATCATCTCCTCGGCCGGCAGCATCGGATCGAACTCCGGATCCAGGAAGGACACGTAGGTTTCGGTGCCATGCACCACGCCGGTCTGGTTGACCTCACGGCGGGTGGCGTAGAAGTAGTCGATCTTGTCCAGCCGCTGCATCTCATCCAGCGCGAAGTACGGAGCGATCGGCCGCGGGCTGCGATCCGGACGGATCGAGACCAGTTCCTCGAGGCTGTATATCTCGCAGTAGCGATGGTTCTGCTCGTCGGCCACCAGGCGGTATTCATACTGCTGCTGGTCCAGCACGAATGGCTCGATGCGCTGCGGGAACAGATTGACCAACGGCAGGCAGTTGAGCCGGAGCAGATGGCGGTCGTAGTAGTGGTCTTTCGATGGCGGCACGTCGAGCAGGAACAGCAAGTCGAATTCCCTGTCCACGCCCGACAGATCCATGCCGGCCACGTCAAAAAACAGGAATTTCTGTGGGAACGCAAAATATTCCTGTAGCAAGCGGTAACCCGGATGGGTCAGTGGATTGGCGCCCAGCACAGCCTCGTTGTCCTCGAAACCACACCAGCTCAACTGCCCGGCGTCGAGGTAGCGCAGCTCACCGCTGCTACGGACGCGTACGGCCATCCGCACCAGATGCATCGCGAGCGCGTCATACAGTGCGTAGGCGTGCTTGTGGTCGACGTGAATGCAGAATCGCAACGACGGCATCTTCATCGCATGCACGGGCTCCTTGCCCATGCACTGAATGGTCGCGCTTACAATGGACGCGGTACGGGTATCGGCCGGATCCAGCGGATAGGCATTTGCCGCCATCGCTTCCACATGGGTCACCTTCAGTGGCCACAGCGGCGTGTCGTAGCAGGTGCGGAAGCGGCAACGAACCTGCTGGCCGAACTCGTTGGTGGCCAGTGCATAGACATAGCGGCCGCGCTCCAGCGTCGCGCCGTGCGCAAAGTTGGCGCCATCCGGGCGCACCTCGATCTCCCCCACCACCATCGACGGAAGCGGCGCCTCCAGGTGCGGGTACAAAAGGCCCAACAATGCGTTGGGCAGCACGGCCTGGTCGGTTTCCAGCTGGTAGCGAAGCCGGCTCGCCATCCAGGCGAAGGACTGCACCAGCATCTCCACGTGCGGATCGCTGCTGCGTCCGCCACTGAGCTCCAGTGCCTTGGCGATGGCCGGGAAGGAGGCACCGAAGTCGGTTGCCTCGCCACGCAATGAGGCCAGCTCCTGCTCGAACCACATCTTCAGGCGGGGCGTCTCGGCATTCATGCCATGTCATCCGGGCGAGGCAACTCGAAACGAAACGCGTTGGGCTCGCCCTCGATCTGCACGCTGCCGTGCACGACCAACGCGTAAGGCCTGATCGCCTTGCCGGTCACCAGCCATTCCAGCCGGGGCATTCGCAAACGCGGCTCGAAGCGGGCGATCGCCGCCAGCAGACGCTCGCCGTAGCGCTCGTGCTCGAGCAAACCGATGCCGGTATCGACGATCGGCGGCATACCGAAGTCGCACACGCGCGCTCCGCGCGCCGCCACGTAAGGCCGGCATTCGACGATGCGCTGGATCTGCTCCGCCACCGCGGCGATCGGGTCGAACGGAGGCGCTTGCCCCATGTCCGGCTCGCTGCGGTTGACCAGCCGCTCCATCAGGAATTGCATAGCTTCCTCCCCCGCATCCCACGTGCCGCGATCGACCGCTTCAGCTGGTGAACTGACCGATCGGACGATTTCGGGCGATAGACCAGCCAGCCGCCAGGTTGCCCGACGTATTCAGGTCCGCCTGCTGTACCGTGTAGGTCCACAGCACTTCGGTGAAGTTGAGCTTGAACTGCTCGGTGGGCATATCGTCCGGATTGGACTGGAACTGGATTTCGCTGATGATCGCGTCGCGCAGTTCGATGGTGAGGATGTTGGCGGTCATCTCGCCGGAGTTTCGCGCGATGTATATCTTGGTCGGGTTCTTTTCACCCTTGCCAAGCGGCATGGCGCGCAGGCAGTACTCGTAGAACTTCACCGAGGTCTTGTCCACGTACTTCACGCAAGTGAATTCGGTGATGATCGGGCGGCCCGACGTACGCGCCGAGTTGCTCACGTCGGTGGTGATCTGCTGCTTCATGCCCTGATGCACGGAGACCAGCTCCAGGCATTGACCGAGCTTGAGCACCTCGTCGCGCCACTCGTTGTCGATAAGGCTGCCACCGCCCTTCCAGCCGTTAGGGCCGCCGAAGATCGATGCATCGCCTGGCTGCAAGAGAATAAGGTCCATGGTCGCTCCTGGTTAAGATCGAAGTCCGCGCTCGCGGTGTCAGCCCGCGGGCAGATCCGCCACCAGGCGAATCGATGTGGTGAGTTCTTCCAGCTGGAAATGCGGCTTGATGAAAACCGTGGCCTTGTAGGACCCCGGGGACCCGGGCACATCGGTCACGGTGATCTGCGCGGCACGCAGCGGATAGCTGGCCTTCACCTCCTGCGAGGCGTTGTCGTCCAGCAATACGTATTGCGAAATCCAGGTGTTGAGGTAGGCCTCGATGTTGCCGCGGGTGAGGAACGCGCCGATCTTCTTGCGCATGATCACCTTGATGTAGTGCGCAAAGCGCGACGCGGCCAGGATGTAGGGCAGCATCGCCGAAAGTTTGGCGTTCGCGTTGGCTTCGTCGCTGATGTACTGGCGCGGCAGATTGGCAGTCTGCCCACCAAAGAAAGCCGCCTGCCCAGTGCCCTTGCAGTTGCACAGCGCGATGAAGCCAAGGTCGTTGAGCTCCTTCTCTCGACGATCGGTGATGGATACCTCGGTTGGGCAGATCATGTTCGCCAGATCCGCGTCATCGCGATACGTGAACACCGGCAGACCATCCACCAGACCACCACCCTCCACGCCACGGATGGCCGCCGTCCAGTGGTACACCGCGAACGAGTGCGTGACGCGCTCAGCCAATGCATAGGCGGCATTGCCCCACAGGAAGGCGTTGTGATCCGGGCCGTCGGGGCCGGTCACGGTCTCCTCATAGCGCAGGCCCTCGGCCGGGCGCGCATCCTTGCCGTACGGCAGCCGCAACAGAATGTGCGGCAGAGCCAGCGCCACGTAGCGCGAGTCCTCGCTACCGCGGAATTCCATCCATTGCGCCAGTTCCGGCGACTCGAACAACTGGCTCAGGTCGCGCGGCTTTGCCAGCTTGTCGAAGCTGTCCAGGCCAAACAGCCCCGGTGCCGCGGCCGCAAGAAACGGCGCATGCGCTGACGCGGCGATCCTGGTCAGGTTCGACAGCAGCGACATGCAGGCCGGCGAGTGATCGAACTCATAGCCGCCCAGTAGCAGGCTATACGGTGAGCCGCCGTAGGTGCCGAATTCGGCCTCGTAGATCATCTTGAAGATGCAGCTCTGGTCGAAATCGGCTGCCTTCTCCAGTTCCTTGCGCAGGTCGTCCATGCTGGCGTTGAGCACGCGCAGCTTCAGCAACCGGCCGCTCTCGGTGCGCGATACCAGGTAATAAAGACCGCGCCAGGTTGCCTCGAGGTCCTTGAAGGACCGGGTGTGCAGGACCGCGTCCAGCTGCCGACCGATCTGTATGTCGATACCGCCAGCGCGCTCGTCCATCAGGCCATTGGCGCCCAGCGCCACCTGCGTGAGGTCCTTGTTGCCCAGCGGCGCCAGGATTTCGTTGGTGAAACGCCCGGCGAGGCGGCGGGCCTTGCTCAGCGGATCGATCGACAGGAATGCCTGCTGCCTTTCGGCCGCCCGTGCCGACTGGCGCTTGGCCAGTTCATCGGTCGCCGCGGCCTGAGCTTGTGCGGCAAGTACCGCGGCATCGGCGTCGTTCTTGTCCTTCTGTGCCTTGACCACGGCGGCGTTGGCATCGGCGATCGCCTGGTCGCCCTTGGCCTTGCCCGCCGTGTCCTGCGCCTTGACGAGCGCGGCGGCGGTATCGGTGGCGGTCTTCTGAGTCGAGACGAGTGCATCTGCCGACGTCTTCACTGCCGTCGCCGCGCTGGCCGCCGCCGCCGCAGCAGCATCGGCGGCCTGCTTGGCGGACGCGGCGGCCTGGGCATTGCCGGCCATCTGCGCGGCCAGCAAGCTCACCAAGGCTACCGGCACGTCGGCACCGTTGGCATTCGCCGGCGGGTTGTCACGTGCATCGACACTGCTGGCGACCCAGGTATCGGGTGACGTATCGGCGAACGCCGCCTTCAGTGCAGTGATGGCGCCGCCATCGAGCGTGGCGTGATCAAGCAATGCACCCAAAGCGTCGTTGCATTCGCCCATCGACTGCAGCGACCGCAGGTCGGCGCGCGCGTCGTAGCGCTGGCGCAGGCTGGGTATGGCATTGACGATCGCCAGCGGCTCGAAATCCGCCAGGGCATTGAAATACAGCTCCCCTGTCAGGGTCTTGCCTTCACCCCTGATGGTGTCCGCAATGCCGTTCAATTTGATCATGGGCGAGCTGTCGGCCAGGATCTTGTCGAACGACTCGGTATCGATGTCTTGCATGCGCCGGTCCTTGAGCGCAGGCAGCGCGCCGGCGTCCAACTCGCCCGACAGATTGGCGAACATGCCGACGATGAAAGCCAGCTCTACCTTCTCGCTCGAGCCGCCCGTCTCGACATCGTACGTGATACGCACGCGAGGCGGCCGCACACGCAATAGCTTCTGTTGGATGCTCTCGACAGTCATGTATCGGCCTCGTCTCAGTAGGCGGCTGCAAAAGTCCTGCGCTTCGAACGCTGCCGCACGCGTTGCGAAGTACATGAATCAAAAGTCGTGCCAACCAGGGGAAATGGCGTCGTGGCGCGGATTGTGCGCACAAGCGCAACGAGGCGGACCGATTCGCCGTGTGTTTTTCCACACACTCTTGGCGTGTCGCGCGAATCGCCAAGCGCGAAGGCGAACCCCTGAATCCACGCACTGGATGTCGCACGGTGCACGGGCGAGAAAAAAACATCACACCGTGTATGGATTCGCACGCCAGGTCAAAGAACGAGCATCACCCTTCACCGCGATGCGGGCGCCAAAGCTCCCTCGCCCCAACCCGCAGGCAATCCACCGTCTTCTCGGTTTCAAGCAGCCGCAACGCATCGGTAACCACGTCAAGCGGCACGTCCACGCCCGAGGGACGCAACCACCACTGCTGGATACCTTCGGCGGAATCGGCACTGCCTGGCCGTGTTGCCAGGTAACGGGCAATGGCATCGGCAACGACACGTACGGAATGGCTGGTCATTCGCCCGCCTCGCCGGATGGTTTCATTCCTCGAAATCTTGCACCTTTTCGGCAACGGAAGCGAGCTTGTACTTGCTCACCAGCTTGCTGAATGCGCTGCGGTCCTGGCCGGCCATGCGTGCGGCCCGGGTGATGTTGCCGCCCGCCCGTTCCATGGCCGCAGCCACGTAGTTGCGCTCGAAATCCGCGACGGCGCGCGCCTTCGCCTGCTTGAACTCGGCATCGTCGCCGGTGGTGGGAAAAGGCCGCGGCAGATCCTGTGGAGGGCTCCCCAGGATCATATGCCCGTCGCACATCAGGTACTCACGCTGCACGAAGTGCTCCAGTTCGCGCACATTACCCGGCCAGCTGTAATGCTGCAGCGCGGAAAGAAAGCCGGGACCGAAACTCTTGCGCACCGTCTGCGCGCCGTACTGCCGGTTGAGCCGTTGCAGGAAGGCCTCGGCCAATTCCACCGCATCGCCGCCGCGCTCGCGCAACGGCGGCATCACCAAAGGCATCACCTTAAGCCGGTACAACAGGTCGCGGCGAAACTGCCGTGTCTTGACCAGCTCGTCGAGATGGGCATTGCTTGCCGCGATCAGCCGCACGTCGGTCGAGCGCGTCTGCGTGCCGCCCACTCGCCGGTACGTGCCATCCTGCAGGAAGCGCAGCAGCGATGCTTGGGCCTTCAGCGAAAGGGAGTCGACCTCGTCGAGGAACAGCGTACCGCCTTCCGCCTCGCTGATCAGTCCCGGCGCCGCCTGGCGCGCATCGGTGAACGCGCCGCGCTCGTGCCCGAACAGTTCACTCTCCACCAGCGAGTCGGCCAGGGCGCCACAGTTGACGGCGATGAACGGCCTGGACGCACGCGCACTAAGATAGTGCACCGCCCTGGCTGCCAACTCCTTGCCCGTTCCCGTCTCGCCGCCGATCAGTACAGTGACGTCGAATCTCGCGATACGGCGTATCTGCGCGATGACGTGTGCGAACTGCGGCGAAGAACCCAGAAGGTTGACTTCCGCGATATCGACCATGATGCCCCCTGTACGGGGAAGCGCGTCCTTTGACGCCATCGCGATTCCCCGGACGGCCAATGTTGCACTTCACTCCTGGCAATCACAATATGTACACGTGATAAAAAGTCGCTTATGCAGCTTTTTCATATGAAGAGATCGGCAGCCACGCCCGGCTCGCTTCGCAACGGGGAGATCATCCACTCATGTTCGCCAAACTCGGCCTGATCTTGTTGATCGCGCTGTTTGGAGCGCTGGCCTTCGTGGGCGGCATGATGGCGCCCGGCCAGTGGCGCGCGCCCATGCAGGAACTTGCGGCGTCCTGGCGCGCTCATGCCGCCGTTCCCGCGGCACCTGTGCCTGTATCGGCGGCGACCGCCGCCACGCCGGCACGATCGGCAAGCGCCGTTTCCACTCAAGCGTTACTGCTAGCCACCGATGTGGGCGCGCCGTCGCCGGCGGCCGGCCAGCCCGCCTACGCCTTGCAGTTGGGCCAGTTCGTGGCCGCCGGCGACGCCGACGCGCTGGAAGGCCAGGCGCAAAGGCTAGGCCTTCCACTGTCGCGGATTGCCGCCGTCGATCCCGACCACGCATCCTGGACCGTACTGGCCGCAGGCCGCTTCCCCTCGCCCGCCGCAGCGCAGGACGCGGCGGCACGAGTGCAGGCTGTGCTCAAGCTCGCCAGCACGCCGGTGATACGCCTGCCGGCGGAAGGTAAACCGTCATCGTGAAAACAGTCCCGGCCGCGCCCTCGCGGGATCGCGCCACCCGGCTTCACCCAGCGTCGGTACGAAACAGACCTTGACCTGTGCCATCCCTTGCGAGGTGAAAAACACCCGCTTGGTGGCCGACTGCCGGTCGGACGTGACGAACCAGCGTTCGTCGCCGACGGCGAGTCCCCATGAGGACACACGGCAGACCCAGAGGTCGGCGCTGCCGCGCGTGTCGACGATGGCCACGCGCACCTGCGCCTCGCCCATGGTTTCCGTTACATAGATACGTGCCATGTCATCGCCTGATGGCCGCGGCGTGCCGATGGTGAATGGTAGCGGGAGCTGTGTTTGAGTACATGTACTGCACAAAATTCTGTCAATACAATAGCTTGTTATCAGTATCTAGCTTGGTTTCGAGAGCACCTGCCCCCAGCGGCCAAGCGGCCTTCCGTCGGATAGCCAAGCGACGTCTTCAGGCTTTCCAGGCGCACAGGCCCCACAACACCAGCACCACGGCAACGGTAATGGCCAGCGAGCCGCCCGCGATCAATACGGTCACCACGCCTTCGCGCCATTGGCTGGCATGGTGACCGGCGCCGGCAATGGGCAAGGAACGGCTCGCGCCCCATAGGGCGGCAAGCAGGATGCTGGCAAAAATGGCATAGAGGCCGACGATGGCCAGTAGCTGCGCTGTCCGCTGTACGCCATCGGGCAGTGCCAGGTATGGCCACATCAATCCCAGCGCCCATAACGCCATGCCGCTTTGCAACCCGGCCACGTGTACCGACACGCCCATGCGTGGGTTGGGCAAGGCGGGAATGGCGAAGGCGATCAGCAGACTCAGCAGGAATAGCACGGTGCCAGAGATCAACAACTGATGCGGAATCGGGTTCATCGGCGTTCTCCATCCTATCTTGACAGTGACAGGATTGAAGTCTATCAACGTAATCTTGTCAACGTCAAGATGCTATGCTCCGCTGACAAAGGACATGTGCGGAACCGTCGATGCCAACCAAACGAGCCGTTGCCCCGTATCACCACGGCGACCTGCATGCCGCTTTGCGCCGTACGGCGTGGGACATCGTCGGCGAGGCAGGCGCGCGCGGCGTGACGCTACGCGAATGCGCGCGGCGCGCCGGGGTATCCCATGCCGCCCCGGCCCATCATTTCGGCTCGCTGGCCGGGTTGCTCGAAGAAGTGGCAGCCGATGGCTATGAGCGCATGAACGCCATGATCGAAGAAACCATTGCCACGACCGACCACGCGGTGCTGGCGTGCGGCCTGGGTTATGTTCATTTCGCAGAAACATGGCCGCAACAGTTCCGGCTGATGTTGGCCACCGATATTGGGGAAAGCGCTTCGCCACGGCTGCACGAGACCGCCGGCGCCGTGTTGCGAGGCGTTCGTGATGTGTTGCGCAAGGCGTGGGTTGCCCGTCATGGCAGCGAACCAAGCCGGTCCGTCCTTAACGAACGGTCGGCGCTTGCCTGGAGCGCCGCACATGGATACGCATCGCTGATGCTCGACCACCAGACGGCCAATATCGTACTGCCGCCCGCATCAAAGGTGTTCGCGCCACTTATTGATGCACTGCTAGCGCCGTAGCCAGCCCTTCAGGTAGCCGATCACCAGACGCGCGGCCTCGTCGATCAGCGCTTGCATCTTCTCGTCCGAAAGCATCTGGGGATGGTGCAGTACCGCGTTGTGCGTCAATGCCTCGATCGTGGTCACACAGACGTATGACGCGAGATCCAGGTCATCGACACGAAGTTCGCTTCGGCGGCTTTCGAGGTATGTCCTGAACAGGGTGTAGTTCTCGCTGCTGAATGCTTCCACTTCCTCCAGCTTGCCCACGCGCGGAATCTGTTCCGCCAGCACACGATGCAGTTTGGGGTCCACGCGGTGCGCCTTGACTGCAAGGGCGACGATCTTGCGCACGCCCTGCTCCACTGGCTGGGTCAATATCTGTACCAGTTCGCCGCGGACCGTTTGCATGACCTGAAGCTTGTGGCGGTCGATGACGGCGGCCACGAGCGCTTCCTTGCTGGGGAAATACTGGTATAGCGATCCGACGCTCACCCCAGCCACTTCCGCGATGCGGTTGGTGCTGGCCTTGTCGAAACCTTCCTTGACCAGAATGCGAGCGGTCGCTCCAACCAGGGCGTCCACCGTCGCTCGCGATCGCGCCTGGGCGGCGGTTTTCCTGGGTTTTACGAGTGGTTTTCGCGCCATTTTTTCGTGCCACCAATGCGAGTACAAAAAGCGAATGATCACTCGTATTCTGCTTGCTCGGGGTCAGAGTAATTACTCTGACCCCGGACGCGCAATAGCCTTCGCAACGGGAGATCACGACATGCACAACACCATGCAGCGATTGTTCCACTACAAAGCCTGGGCGAACGGCGAGCTGTTGACCTCGTTGGCCACGCTTGGCAACGACTCTCCCATCACGGGATTGGCCATCAAGGCCCTGAGCCATACCTATATCGTCGACCGGATCTTTGCCGCGCATATGAAGGGAGAGACCCACTCGTATACGTCGGCCAACCTGGACGAGATGCCGAGGCTGGAAGAATTGTCCGCGGACATAAGAAAAAGCGATCGGGCATACGTTGACTATGTTTCGACGCTCGATCCAGGTCAATTTGGCGAGCGGATCGACTTCGTGTTCACCGACGGCAAGCCTGGCCGTATGTCACGCGAGGAGATGCTCATGCATGTGATCACCCATGGCATCGGGCATCGTGGACAAGTCAGCGCGGTCATGTTGCTCAATGCCCTTCCGGCGGCGAGGGATGGCCTGACGACCTATCTGCATGAGGCAGAGGCATCGACGAGAGGCCGGGGGACGGCGTGAATTTATCCGGATGAGTAGGGCTGGGCAATGGCATGCGACATATTTCGCCATGCCGGCATTGAACCGACGGTGATTGAGTATTTGAAGACGCCCCCGGACCGCGAAACACTGTTGCGTCTGCTGGCCGAAGCGGGCGTCACGCCGCGACAGGCGGTGCGGGAGAAAGGCACGCCGTTCGAGGAACTGGGCCTGGGCGATCCATCCGTCAGCGATGAGGCGATCATCGAAGCCATGCTTCGGCACCCGAACCTGATCCAACGCCCCTTCGTTGTTACCGAGCGCGGAACGCGCCTGTGCCGGCCGTCATCGGAGGTGGTGTTGCAGATTATTCCTCCGCTCGCCACGCCATTTACCAAGGAGGATGGTGAGATTGTCGGAGCCGGTGGGTCTCTGTAACACGCGTGGAAAGTTCAACGCTCCGACACAACCGCCCGCTTCATAGCCAGCTTCGGCTTCATCACACCCGAAACTCGCGTGTCCATTCCCAGAGGTTGTAGCGGGCAGCCTGGGTGACGACTTCTACGACTGCCCGGCCTTCGTCCCAGTGGATTCTCCCCTGCATAGTGACGCCCGAGTAATCAGAGGCGAGAGCCAGACGGGCAAAAATTGCCTCCAGGGAGAAATTGTAGTGGCGCGCTGTACCCCGGAGGATCACCCGCGCCTCGCCCTTGGCCAGTCCGGCTTCGCCAGCGCCATCTCCCACCCGTATGACTTTTTCTTCCATTCGGCGGGGCGCGAGTAGACAGGTGCGTAGCTCCATCACCTGTCCGGATCTCCCGGCAAGTTCACGCACCACAGGCATTAACGCCGACGCCAGGACAGCGTCCACGGTGTCCTCCATCGAAGGCAACGCGCGCAGCGAGGTCAGGTGGTCCATTGCACGCCTGGAAAACGGCAGACACGACCACCCGACACCGCGATGGCGGCATCGACACGAGAATTAAAAATCACTCACTCCCCCAAGCGTCCAATCCTGGACGCGCCCCAGACCTGCTCCGCACCCTCGCACGGAATGCAAGGCACTCTAGCTAGAGCATTTGGAAAGTTGCAAGTGAAATTTCTTAATTCAGGTTTCCCTAGGCGCAAGAATTTACGGACCCTGGTTGGGGGTCAGAGTGATTACTCTGACCCCGGTTCCACGGTTACTGCTCGGCCGTCGACTTCGACACGCCGATTGAGGGCAAGGCACGCCACCAACCGGGCGCGGGGACCGTCCGGGCAATCCTTCACCGCATCGCGTTATCCGACTACGTGGACGCTCCGCACCTGGTCGATGTGCTTGCGCAGTTCGGCCGCCATGTTCGCCAGCGCCCTCCTCCCCTCAGGCTTGATATCCGCCAGATCACCCTTGTCGAACGGGAACAGCGCGTCGGCGGAAAAGGTAAATATCCTGGGTGTTTCATCCGTGGGTTGAGCCACAGGAAGCATGTCGCATTATATTTTTTTGACAACGGGAAGGTTATTTTGCCGCTTATGTCTATGGCGTTATTTGTGGAGTCACCGCAGTATTCTGCGAAGCCGCAACACGCCACACGCCGTCGCGACGTTGATAGACATGCTTCATGCGCGTCAGCAACAAGCCCGGCGACGTTGCTACCGCACCTGGCGGTAACGCATGGAACTGCGTCACGCGGATGTCGGTATCGACGATGGCGACGTCCGGACCAAGGAACAGGATTCGCCGTACCGTGCTTTCGAAGTGGCTGCCCTTGAAGGGGCCGGCCAGGACGGCGGCATGGCGCTCACGGATGGCCGCGGGATTGGGCATGATGCCGCCGAGGATATTGATCAGCTCGCCCTCGGGCCAATACTCATTGGCCCACATCTGCGCATCGGCGGTATTCCAGGCCTGCGCCAGGTGATCTAGCGACTGCCGAAGAGGCTTCTCGGCCGCCTCATCCGCGTAGCCGGGTGCCGCGATGGCAAAGAACAGGGCGCTTGCTGCAATGAAGGATAAGAAATACCTGCTTGTCATGAGTAATCTCCCGACAACCGGTTAAATGAGGCGGATGATGGTGGCCCTGCCCGCACCGCGGGAATAGCGGCATCGGGCGCCGCTATTCCCACCGCCGCCGACTATAGTCCGAAGCGGCTACCGACGGCCGTCGCGCAGCCCGTCGTCAACAGGTTGCCTGCCGGATCGAAGAATTCGATCTCGGCCTTGGGCGTGGTGAACTTGTTCTGGCCAGGTCCCATGTCGATGACCTGGGTAATCGTCTGCGTCTTGACGAGGGCGCCGTCCATCGTGATGAAAGCCATGGTGACCGCGCTGTACTCGCCTTTATGCCGGCCGCGACTCCAGGCGCCGTGACCCGGGCCGCGTATCGCCGGAAAGAACATGGAATTGGCCGTGGTCTCGGTGACCGTTCCGCCGTCTGCAAAGCTAAGCAGCGAGTAGAACGGGGCGCCAACCGGCGCGCCTGTCGCACAGTTGCGCAAGGTTATTTGCACCTTCCATGTCCCGGCCAGGTCACCTGGGTCGCCCCGGTCATCCGAATCGTGGGCCGCAACGCCTGCGGCACAGGCAAGGGCAATAACACCGGCGAGTGCCAGCGCTACCGGCGTGGCTCGATAGTTCGTGATCATGATTTTTCTCCGCAGAGTGAATTCGACGACCACGAAACGGCTGTTTCGTGGTCGATCCCACTAGTCACGCCATTGCAGCGAGAACCCATCCCATGCCGATCGATCCACGGCGTTACTCGCCCTGGGCGTCCGTGCCGTTACGTCATCATGGTGCCTTTATGGCACTCTAGTGCCACGAACATTAGTGCTAGAATCTGGCCATGTCAACGTCCAAATCGAATGATTTTTCGGCAGCTGGCTTGCGCAAGGGCCGTGCCAACCAGAAGCTGCGTACGCGACGCACCCTGCTGGAAACCGCCGCGGCCATGATCGCGAAGGGGCAGCGCCCCACCGTCACGGAAGTTGCCGATGCCGCGGAGGTTTCGCGGCGCACGGCCTACCGCTACTTCCCCACGCAAGTGAAGCTGATGACGGAGGCGTCGCTGGAAGGCCTGCGGCCATCGATGGAGGCTGCGCTCGATGCGGCGCCGTCGGGAACGACCAGCGGCGCGATCGAGGCGCGCGTGGATGCGTTGGTTGAGCAGATGCAGCGCCTGGCGCTGGCCAACGAGCCACTGCTGCGCACGATGATCCATGAAACGGTACTGCATTCACCAAGCGATAAGCAGCCGCCGCGAGGCACGCGCCGGGTCGAGTGGATCGAGTCTGCCATCGGGCCCTTGCGCGCACGCCTGGGGCCGGCCGCCTATGCACGCCTGGTGTCGGCATTGGC
>Ga0307510_10003208_pt1 | contig 19008 bp, 12 predicted proteins | sample 12_EM_MG_FD_207224 | JGI IMG/M metagenome (GOLD analysis project Ga0307510, IMG submission 207224) | Populus trichocarpa ectomycorrhiza microbial communities from riparian zone in the Pacific Northwest, United States - 12_EM | ecosystem: Host-associated > Plants > Roots > Unclassified | place...
TCTTTGAGGTATTCGAAGAAATCGTCACCCTTGTTGAAACCTTGCACTTGGGTGAAGCGCATGTCGTTGGTGTCGAGGGTGTACGGGATCACCAGATGCGGCTTGCCGGTCGGGTTGTTCGGTTCCCAGTAGGGCAGGTCATCGTCGTAGGTGTCGCAGTCGTAGAGGAAACCACCTTCTTCCATAACCAGACGACGGGTGTTCGGGCCGGTGCGGCCGGTGTACCAGCCCAGTGGGCGCTCGCCGGTGATTTCGGTGAGAACGCGGATCGCTTCGAGCATGTGCTCGCGTTCCTGCGCTTCGTCCATGTACTGATAGTCGATCCAGCGATAGCCGTGGCTGCAGATTTCGTGGCCGGCATCGACCATCGCACGGATCACATCCGGATGGCGCTGGGCGGCCATGGCCACGGCGAAGATGGTCAGCGGAATGTCGAATTCCTTGAACAGTTTCAGGATCCGCCAAACGCCGGCACGGCTGCCATACTCGTAAAGCGATTCCATGCTCATGTTGCGCGCGCCCTGCAGCGGCTGAGCGGCAACCATTTCGGAGAGGAAGGCTTCGGATTCTTTGTCGCCGTGCAGAATGTTGCGCTCGCCGCCTTCTTCGTAATTGAGTACGAACGACAGGGCGATGCGGGCATTGCCCGGCCAGTGTGGGTGAGGAGGGTTACTGCCGTAACCGATCAGGTCGCGTGGGTAGTCAGCGCTCACTGCAGTCTTCCTTCTTGTTCGTTGACAGATGTATGTGGCGGCCTGGCAGGCTGGCGTCACAGTGATGGGCTGATTGTATACAACTTTATTCGCAATTTGTAAGCCTGAATTTTCGCATTTTTCACCGACTGTCATCTTTTACTGCTATTGGCGTGAGCCTGCAAGAAACCTGCCTGACCAGTCAGCTAATGGATAGGAGGTGCAATGAATTGGCGTGTTGCTGGCAGAACGCGAGGAAACCCCCGAATGGCGGGGGTGATGTGAAAAATGTCGTTTTTATTGTGTACAATTTTTTTGAAAAGTGTCTTAATCAATCGCTCGCCGCAGCTTTTCGTGCTCCGAATCGGTGCGGTCTCCTTTTCAACTGACTTCGGGAGGCGCGAAGTCTGACTGCTTCCACGCAGGCAGGCGCGCAGAATCAATGGGACGTTTGACAACACACGTTTTGGACGCTGCACACGGTTGCCCGGGCAGTTCGATCAAGGTCGAGCTGTACCGCGTTGAAGGTTCGCACCTGGAATTGGTCGCCAGTGCCGTCACCAACAGCGATGGCCGGGTCGATGCACCGCTGCTGCAAGGCGATGATTATCGTACCGGCGTTTATCAGGTTCAGTTCCATGCAGGCGATTACTACCGCGCCCGTGGCGTTCAGTTGCCGGAACCGGCATTCCTCGACGTGGTTGTGCTGCGCTTCGGTATCTCTGCCGAACAGGATCACTACCATGTTCCTTTGCTGATTTCGCCGTACAGCTATTCCACGTACCGGGGCAGCTGACCCCCAAGCAGCTGCCCCCACCGGGAAGCGACTGCGCATATAGCTTCTTTGGTCTTTCGCCCGCTCACACTGCGGGCTTTTTTTATGCCTGTATTTTGTGCATGGCCGCGCGCCCCGGAGAACTCTGGAACGCGCGGCTTCGCGTTCGGGTAAGCATTAACGATAAGGTTATTCAGCTGTGTCGGCTGACGACAAGGTTGTATTCGTGAGTTGGGAGAGGCTCGTTGGTGCCCAGCAAAAAAATTATCCTGTTCGTGTGCAAATGTTCCATCAGGTCGTCGTTGATCTGGGCGTCCATGTTGTCGACAAGGACTCTTTTTTTGAGCCAGGTAATTGGGTCGGAGAGAAAAACAGTTTTGTTCTGAATCCTGTCCATGAACATGATGAAAATATGGTCGACACCCGTTCGCTTGATCAATAAGGCATTCCCCTGGCTGGCGCCAAAATCATGGGCAATGTAGTAGCCATGTGCGCTGAGAAGATCTTTGAAAAGTGTCCGCGTTGTTCGGCGACCCCTTTGATGTTGTGAGCCGGATAACAGCTTCGGATTGAAGTCGATTCTTTGCAGACCTTCAGCGGACGGGAGCGGCACACGCGTGTAGCCATTTACGTCGGCTGCAAGCGGCGAGAGAAGCATCAGCGGGTCGCTCAAGTCTTGACGAACGACTCTGTTATCGCCCACGAACATAGAACGATTTTCCCAGTACTTGAAAGTCTCGACCAGTGCACTGATCCCGGACCCGGTCAGTTCATTGGAGTGACTGGCCCGATTGAACATTTCCTGTGCGGCTTTGCTTGCAGAGTGATCAGAAAGGAAGGGGAACTGATCGCTGACATATTGGGCCAGGCTTTTTTCAAATGGCCGACTCCCTACAATTTTCCATGCTTCACTGCCTTGCGCCGTCCAGTCCGCCGACTTCACCACCCCCCTGGGTTGTAACTCAGGATTGGTCAGCAGCAACTGTTCAAAAGCATCGAAACGATAAGCAGAGAATTGAGGAGGCTTGATGAAGGCAAAACCGTCAGAGGCGTAGGTAGGCTGGTCAAGTAGCGCAAAGTGCTTGCCGCTGATTTCCACGGAGACGCCGGCTGGCGGTTTCGTTGTTCCCCAGCCTTTCCATAGTTCACTGATGCCCATAAGTACGAAGGGATCCAGAGGATCACTGTCTTCTGGCAGTCGAGGGCGCTTGCTTGGGCTGGGGCCGGGTTTTTCTGGCTGAGTGAGGCCTGGAGAACTGTCTGGCTTCGGATCCTGCTGCGTATTGGCGAAGGCCTGCAACTTGCGGCGCCAGACGAATTGCCCTGGAATCTGCTCGAACGTTATATCCGGCACATTGGTCGTCGTTGCAGACGCCAGTTTGTATTCGCCTTGTTCATTCCTGCGAACCAGGATGGTTCCGTCGGCGATATCGACATAGATTCTCCCGCGCGGTCCTTTGCGGATGCCGTCCGGGGAGCCTTGCGCGGCAGGAAGAAGGGCCGCCAGGTGCGGGTCGACGAGGGGAATCGCGTGTGACGGTTCGGTAATCCGTTGCGCCGATAGCTTCCTCTGTCTGGATTGAGCCGTGTACCACTGGGCCTCGACTCGCCACAGTGGCAGGCCAACGATTTTTTTCAGAATCGGTGGTGTCACGCCTGGCGCTGCTGGCCAGGGAATCTGATAGTCACCGGCTGCGTTGCGTTCAATCCGGTAATGGAGGCCATCTTCCAGGTGCGCGTAAGTCTGACCGCCCGGGGCCACGAATAATCCGTCGACGGACTCGTGCGGCCGCAGCAGATGGGTTTGTAAAACCGGCAGGGATATTTCGGCCAGTCTGGCATTGGCTTCGGTGATTACCGGGTCGGTGATGTGACTCACCACTATATGTGGGTAATCAGTTACTTCGCTGCCAGACGGAGTGGAAGTGGATGGCCCCGGCAGTCGATTCGTACCTGGCGCAAAAATGTTGGAGCCGCCAGGATTCGTTCCGCTGCCATTGCCAGCGTTAGACCTGTTGGTCGTCGAGGTATCGGGCGACGCAGGGCGAACCGTGGTCTTTGTGGGTCTGGTCATTCAACTTTCTCTGAGCGATTCATGGTTTATTCCTCACTGTTCTGCTCAATCACCGGTCTTTGAAAATGAACAGCGTTGTTTGCCCCAGAACATCTGTCTGGGTTCCACCCAGCAGGTAGCTGATCTTTTTATCTTTGCTGTAAGCCGACAGCGGCTTTGGTTCGCTGCTGGATGTTTGCACCACGGCCTCACTGCGCTCGAAACGCTCAGGCTGAAGTCGCTGCAACCTCCCGTTAATAAGAGGAGGCAGTTTCAGCACAAATACGTGGTCGATTCTTTCCCGGTAAAAGAGCAATTCGTTCTCGGCAAGCGTGTTTGTCGAGTGGTTCAGCACGTACCCGTCATCCTTCAGCAGCTGACTGAACAGCGTGCGCAAATTGGGCCCGGTTGGCGCCGCGGCGTACTCGTTCCAATGCCGGGAAAAGCGTCCGGGATCAAAATCCAGTCGCATCAAGCCTTCACCCAGTGAGGAGGGAATCGCCAGGGTTTCTTCCGGTCCGTAAAGAGGCCGTAACATCAGTAACGGGTCAGCCAGTTCTCGACGCGGCGCTGTGTGCTGATCCCTGTTGGCCCAGTAACGAAACACTTGATTCATGAGCGCCAAACCGGGGGCAATGATGATTTCAGATCGGTTTGCCTGATTGAACATGGCTCGGGCGAGTGAGTTGACCGATTGATCCGACAGGTATTTGAAGGTTCTGGAAATGTATTGAGTGAGCGGCATCTCAAAAGGCACGACACTGTCCAGCACTGTCCATTGGTTGTTCTGTTTAACCGCCCACTTGGGCTGCAACGACGGGTTTTCCCGCAGCATGTATTCGAAGGTGTCGTACAAGACGGGTGAGAACAACGGATGTTGCAGATAGACCAGTCGCGGGTTGGCACTCATGTTCTGTTGCATCACCCGGTAATACTGCCCGTCTATCTCGATATGATGGCCCACCTGTGGACGGACACTCTGTCCCCAGTTTCGCCATAACCCGAAACTCAAGTTGATCGCCTCGGGATTGGCGGACAGCAAGCTTTCGGTCAGCGCTTGGCTGGCATCTGTCCCTTCTTCCTGATGCAGACGCTTGCCCGGGACGGCCATGGGCTCCGGCGTATCGTTTGAGGCTTTGCGTTTTTCCTGTAGCGAACGCTCCGGTTCAGAACCGGTTTTGCGGCGCCACAGTCGCGTCCCGGGAATCTGTTCGAACAATAATGCGGAGGCATCGCGCACGGTCGCAGAGCTTTGCTGATACTCACCGTTGGCGTTTTTTCGCACCATGACGGTTCCTTCGGCCGTATCGATATAGGTTTTGCGGTGCTTGTCGTAGCGGATTCCGTCTGGCGTCTGCCGGGAGGGGGAGAGCAGGGCCGCTGCATCGGGTGCCAGGTAGGTCGGCTGTTCCGCAGCAAGACTCTCGGCGGCGGCTGCATTTCGCCGGTCACTTTCCGAGTTGTGCGCCAGCCAACCCGGCCGTTCGAACGTCCAGACGGGCTGGCGTTCTGTTCTGATCAAGAAGGGGCCAGGCAGACGCGGGGAGAAATTGAAGGGAATCTGATAGCGGCCATCGTGCTGCATCTCGACCAGCAGATGGCCTTCATTCTCAACACGGGCATATAACTTGCCATCCGGACTGGTGAACAGACCGCTGTCGTGATCCAGCCGTTGTAGCAGATGGGCTTGATCGGCAGGCCAGGTGATTGCTCGCAGTGCTGACGCAACTTGCGCTGAGTAGGATGCAGGCATGTCGTTGACCTGCACTGACGGGGGCTGCGCCGAGGCGTCCGGCAGCGCTGCGGGGAGTGTTGTGGTTGCCGGTAGTCGGGGAGATGTGTTTGCCATATTTGGGCGAGCATCGGGCGCAGTGACCCCGGCCACGCGCTTCGGTGGTTTGACCATTGATTTGAACTCGGTGTATGGAACAAGAGGTTTTATTGAGGCTTGTCCACAAAAATCTGCGGACAAGTTGCGGAGATGCCGGGTTGTGTATTCACCCTTCTCTAACAATGAACAGGGTCGAGTTATCGGGGGAAATCTGTTGTTTGCCGCCCACCAGATAAATCACTTTGTAACTTTTGAGATGTTCGGCCAGCGCCTGTCTGTCCGCTTCGCTGAGTCTGCTCTGGAACTGCGGGCTGGCAATTTCGGAGCCGACAACGGAGTAACGAGGTACAGGCGTCTGCGTAACAGGGGTCAACTTCAATACGAAAACAGCAGCGACGCCTTCTCGGTGAAAAATCATCACGTCTTCGCCACTTGGATGCGGGTGTCTGTTCGGGTTGATGCTGTAACCGCTGAGGCCAAGGATTCTTCCGAATACGTCGCGTGTGCTCGAAGCACTCGGCATCGAATCCAGTTGCTGGACGTCGAAGTCCAGACGCTGCAAACGGCTCGAAACAGGCGCCGGCAAAGCGAGCAGCCCTCCGGCGTATTGGTCATTGTGCCGGGCGGGCAAAATGGGCAGTAGCATCAAGGGGTCTGAAAAACTGGGGTGGGGCGAGGTGTTGTTGACTCTGTCGGTCCAGTGGCGCAGCGTCAGCGTCAATGCTGAAAGTCCACCGGCATCAATCCCTTGAGGCGTGGACACACGCTCAAATACAGCTCTGGCGAGGTTATTTGCCGAGCGTTCGGACAGAGAGTTCAGGGCGCTGGATACATATTGCGTTGCCGACATTTCGAACGGCGCGTGGTTGTCCAGAACCTTCCACTGGCCATTGCGTTTCAGCGCCCATTTCGGCTGTATCGAAGGGTCATTGCGCAGCATGTTTTCGAATTCGTCGAAACCTTGAGGTTTAAACCTCGGGTGTTGCAGATAAACCAGATCGGTGTCGGCGCGTAGAACCTGCCTGACCAGCGGATAGTGCAATTTTTCTATTTCTATCGACTCGCCTGTTTCCGGTTTGGTGGTTTTTCCCCAGTTTTTCCACTGTGCTACCGACAGATCCAGTGCAGCCGGCCGCTGGGCTGACAGACGTTCGATCAGCACGCCTGTCGTCGATGCGACATCGCTTTCCTGGACCGGGTATGGGCGATTGCTCGGACCGGGTAGAGCGTCGGTCGTTTCGGTGGATACTGGGTCGGTTGCGGCTTGAAGGCGGTGTCGCGGCTCGTCGATTTCACGCCACTGTTTTGTCCCCGGAATCTGTTCAACCCATTTACCTGTCGGAGACGCTTCCCCGGCGTGTGTCTGACGCCAGCCATCCGCGGTTTTGCCGACCATGACCATGCCGTCGTGCATTTCGACATACGCTTTCTTGTACTTGTCGTAGCGAAAACCTTCTGCGGTGCCTTCCTGAAGTTTTAGTTGGCTTGCCGATTCGGCATGGATGAACACCGGATGTTGCACACTCGCGCTGGTGGCGGTGCTTGCGGCGGCTGCCTGCTGGCTTTCGCTGAAGTGCAGGGATACCCAATCGGCGGCACGTGATGAACCTGAGCTCTCAGGGAAGTGGTGGACGGTGATTGTGGGGCGCGGGGAAGTCACGTCCGCCAAGGGGTGGATAGTGACCGTTTGGGGGGACGTTACTGCCGGTAAGGCAGTTGAAGACGCGCCGGCTGCGCCAGGCACATTGTCGCCGCCCGGGCCAGGATGAATGATTTCCCCGGCCGTAGCTCCGAGAGGATTGCCTGACAGTTCGACGGGGGGTGCGGACGCGTCGGGCGAAAGCGTACGCGGAATTTTCTTGGGTGGCTTGGCCATTGAATGACTCCTTTGGATTGTTTATCCAGTCGTTTGCATCGGGGTGGGGAGCCATGGTCGGGAAAAGATCATCCGGATGTGCGGTACATATGTAATGTCCTGCCAGCATTTGCCGCAGGATGTTGCGCAATCCGTCGGATGTGTAAAAAACTCTCATCGACGCGCTGCCGACGAGAGTTTCACATCGGCCTTTACCGCTCTCTGAAAATGAACACGGTTTCGGGATTCGACTGCACCCTCAATACGCCACCGATCAGCCACACCACTTTGTTCTGTGCCGTGGCGGTTGTCAGGGCTTGCAACGCGTCGGTGCCAATCCTGGCCGGCAAACTCGGGTCTGCCAGCTCATTGCCTGGGGTGTGGGAAAAGCCGACATGTTCCACTGCGCCCAGTTTCAGGAAATAGATCTGGTCATGGGAGTTGCGCCGGAAAACCAGAGTGGGCATGCGATGCTCATAAGTCAGAGGAAAGACGTCGTAGCCGCTGCGTACCAGCAAGGCGCCAATCAGACGCCTGAGGTTCAGATCTGTCGGATAGGTTTTGTAGTGATTCCATTCGACGGGAAAACGCGTTGGATCGAAATTGAGCCGTTGCAGCTCGCCGTCGACCTGGGAGGGCATCCGGATGATTTTTTTTCCGTCGCGATCAATGGAGGGTGCCACCTTCAGCATGTTTAGCGGGTCGGCGTACGCTGGTGTTGTGGGAAACGGCCGTTGCTTCCACTGATGCAAGACGGCCTGAATATTGATCAGTCCGGTGCCGGTAATCACAGGTGAGTTGTCCGCGAGTTCAAACAATCTCTTGGCGACGGCATGTGCAGTGGCATCAGAAAAGTCGGGAAATGCCTTGGCAACCGACCGCGATATCGGTTCAGTAAAAAAACGTTTACCGGGGTTTATTTCTCCCGGATCGTTACCTAGGCGAAACGTTGCAACCGGCTGCAACAAGGGCGCTGTATAGAGCATTTGGTCGAACGCCTCGAAGCCTGCAGGCGTAAAGTCTGGATGTTGGACAAAGTAGACTTTGGGTGTGCGGTTGGAGCCGACAGGCACAATCGGATAATGAAACCAGCCGAGTTGCACGGACTCCACCAGCGGTGGTTTGTTCAGATGGCCCCACGGTAGCCAGAAAAGCGGTGTTTGCTCGGTCGGGGCGCTCGCGTCAAGGCGCATTGGCAGAACTGGATCTACAGGTGCGTCGAGCCGTGGTCGTTTGCTTGGGCCTGGTTGCGCTTCGTCCGGTTCGGCAATCGGTCGAGACGTGCCGGCAACAGGGTTTTCTTTGGTGGGTGAGTTCGGGCTCTTGCGGCGCCAGAGTACTGTTCCGGGAATCTGTTCAAAAAAAATATCGGGAGATTCCCTGCTCGTCGGCGAGGCCAGTTGATACTCACCTTGTTGGTTTTTACGGACCATGACCGTGCCTTCTGCCGTATCGACGAAGGTATGGTTGAGCTTGTTGTAACGCAGTGCATGCGCTGAAAGCTCTGCACGGGTCAGCGTATTTGCGTCTTCGGGCGCAAGGTAGGAGAGGGGGGGCGGGGTGACAGGTGTTTCGGTCCGAGACGCTGTCGATTGCCAGCCAGGGCGCTGGATAAGCCAACTGGACTGGCCTTCTGTCCTGGTCAGTACTGGCCCGGGAACACCGGGCGCAAAGGTCAGAGGAACGTAATAATTGCCCTGCAAATCCCGTTCGACGACGAACCGGCCTTCGCTGCCGATTTGTGCGTAGGTCCGCTGATCCGGTCCGGTGAACAAGCCGGTATTTTCTCCAATCGGCGTCAGTTCGTGCAATCGGTCCTGAGGCCAGGCAATTGCACTGCGGGCGGTCCTGTAAGTGTCGGGTATTTCGTTGACGATGACGGCGGGCGGTCGATGGGTGGAGGTGCCAGTGGCGTGTGCCCCGCTGGTTGAATCGACGCCAGACAATGGGGTGTCGGGCAAGGTTGGGGTGACGCGGGTGCCCGAGCCTGGCAGCGCAGGTCTTGTTGTAACAGTTGTATCGGCTGGTGCTGTCACCGGAACTTTCTTGGGTGGTTTCGCCATGTGAAATTACTCATTGAGGGATGATGCGTAACGCACGGAAGTGCCTCGCCGCATTTTTCAGGTGCACTCGTCTGCATTCCGGAAAATCCAGGTTGGGAAAACGATGGAGAGGTTCGATGACTTACACTTCGGTGCGCGCGCGTGTTTTCGGGTTGGCCTGATGTACGGCGTGCAAAGTTGCAGGCCTATGCATCAAGGGCGGCGGCGTGAAGAGGGTGAGATCTTGATGGTTACAGCGGACCAAACACTGAGTCGGCGAGCTTCAACTGATCTACTTTGCTTTTGGTTTTTTTGCTCGTTGTTTCATCAGTGCTGTGTTTGCGATCAATGGTCGAAGCATTGTGCTCATCGCTTTCAAAGCGCATATCTGTGATGACGACGGCGTCAGTAATTTTTGCTGTTGCCAATGACGCTTTGCGTACGGTGGTGGCCATCTGAACTTCCTTGTTCTGGCAGGTTTTTGTCAGGCGAGGCGTGATAATACGATCGATTTTTGAACGCTGTATATCAACGGGTTGTTGCTGTGTATTGCGCGCGGCGGGTGCTGCTGGAAAACGCAGCCTGAAAACAATAAACCGGCCCGAGGGCCGGTTTATTCAGGCGCTGACGTCGTTTGGCCAGTGGTCAATTATCGGGCAGTGACAGTGGCGGCACCCGCTTTGACTTATGGTTGCAACGATTGAAAATTTCCAGCTGCGAATAAGTTATTTGCCGAGATTTGTTACTGTCCAGAATCCATTTACGGTTCGCCAGGTTGTACTTCAACCTGCCTCGAGTACCGTCGCTCAATGCAATACTGCGCACGTACAGTTCGCGTTGAGCAAGCGCGGAAAATTCCTCGGGCAAATCTTCCATCGTAGGCGGTTCAAAATATCTGGCGTCGAGGCTGTCGATATAAATCCGGTCGAAAGTCAGGTCTACGGTATGTATCACGCCTTTTGGTCCGATGACAAAAATCTGATCAATCAGATCGTCAGGACCGTACTGCGGTAGATGCAGGGTGACCGTTCCGATGTACAGCTGATTGCCGGACAATACGATCTTGAAATCTTTGATTTGCGTCGCATCGATTTGCCAGGTGGATGAGTTGTTCAACCGAATTTTGGCTGTCGCCAGACCGCCCGGCGTCGAAATCCGTATCACCCTGTTCTCGCGCAAATGTACCGTATAGGTGGCACCTGCCCCTGCAATGTTTTCGATCGCAGATTGTTCGGTTAAAGGCAAGAACCTGACACAGGAAGAAGCGTGATCCAGTTTCTCCGGGTAGGTTTCGGGTATTTCGAAAACCGCGTTGTCGTGGGTTCTCAGCGGGAAAAGCAAGTTATGGCTGGTCAGTGTATTGGCGACAACGCTGTGTTTATAGTGTGCCGGAGGTACGGCGTGCTCCTTTTCCAGGAGCAGCGTATGGGATTTACCATCACGAAATACCAGCTTATAGCCATGGGTAGAGACGCTGGCTGCGAGGTTTTTCAGGGCAGCATCGAGTGTTGTTTCTGAATATTGGCCGACGCCGGCGATCTGCAACAGGCTCTTGCCGAAGTAAAACAGAAAATCACACGAGACATTGATCTTGTCCTTGTCCGCTGCTTCGTTCATCAAAATGGCGGGGGTGGTGGCAAAAGCAACATGCGCACTGGTCATTTCGGCATAGTCGAAATCAAGAAAGATGCGGGTGCCGTAATTGGAATCGGGGGAGTTGCCGGTTATGAATTGAGTGTGCAGGTTGTAGCGCTGAACGTAATAGTGGGTATTTTGTCGGGTGGGTACATTGCACACTGTTGCGTGGACAAAGGTCGTTGGTTCAGGGCGTCCCTGCTTGGTCTTTTCTGCGTTTATCTTAACGGGATCATCGTGTTCGATTGTTTCAGGCAGATCCGGTTTCAGGTGATATCCATCGCGAGTAATGATTATTAATTTGTCATTGTGCAAAACCCGACGGCCGTCGGTTTTTTTGTACACGTTATCGATGACTATCCTGCTTCGGCGGCCGTAATGAAAGTCGAAGCTCACTTCGATGGAAAGACGACATCTGTCCACCTCCCAGTGCTCGATCTGGTCCATTCGCCAGCCCAACGATATCTTGCTTTCGTCTACGCCATCCTCCGAGATGAGAACTGAACCCTCCGCCAATTCCACGTGATAAAAATCCACTCCCGATTCACCGAATGCCGTGGCGTTTGCCTTGTACATATAAATCGAGTCGTCACCGTCGCCAGCGTTGATGGTATCCGCGCCTCTCGAGATGATCACGTTGGCGGCTGCGGTGCCCGTGACAATGCTTCTTCCGTCTTGCAGCGTCTGAACGTTCTCAAAGCTTTCGAGCAGCGTCTTGAAGGAATACGTCTCGCCATCCACTACCGACGGGTCCGGGTGCGGCGTATAAATTTGCAAGGTACCCGCCGCCAGATCGATGTCGTACCCGCGGCCGGCGATCGGATGCGCCTGCTTGCCATCCATGATCAAGGTGTCGCTGCCGGCACCGCCCTTGAGTCGGGAAAACTCACTGTCTTCGCTGTATCTTGCCAGTTCATCCGCCGCATTCTGGGCAATGAACCTGTCATCTTTATTGCCCCCCGTGAGATCCTTTATGCCTTCCGTGTAATAAAAGGCATTAGGCTTTTCCGCGACACCGGTGATGGTGTCCTTGCCACTACCGATCAGCCACAAAATGCCTTTGGTTTCCCCCGGCGTTCCCAATACGGCACCAGGGGTTTGGGCCGTTACGCCGTCGCGAGCATCAATGGTATCGTCAAGGCCGACCACCTCAGGGACGTAGACAATCGGCATGGTTTCGACTCCCCACCAATGCTTTACGCGCTCGCGTCTTTTCTTCAGGCGATCTTCATAGCGGCCATGCACGACGGCTTCGATGGTGTCCTTCTGCGTCTCGTTGAGTATCTGGTTGGCGCTCGCTTGCATTCGTTTGGCGGTTTCGATTTTGGCTTTGGCCAGTTCGTAACGATTTTTGATGTCCTGGTCTATGTCCATCAACGGCACAAAGGAAAACCATCCGGTGCGCCAGCGCTCTTCAACGGTGAGTTCAATGTAGTCATCGATTTCATCCACCATGCGTACGGCACCGTAGACCTGCGATCCTATCGCCATCAGCGCACCTGCCGCGAGGCCGACCGGGCCGGCGAAGGAAAAACCGGCCATGGCGGCGCTGCCGAGAATGACGGTCATGGCGGCACTGGCGATGTTCAAACCGCCGCTGACGTAATGATCCATGGCCTCTTTGCCGGTTTTATTGCTGGCGGCATTGAATTCTCTGACGGCGCTGTAGATATCGAACGGTAATGTCAGTGCACCGCCAATGAGTCCGCCGGAACGGCCCAGGCGGATCCCGGCACGGGTTTTGGTGAAGTCACTCAAGGCGCCACTGCCGGCCTCGATCATGCGCTGGCCGACTTTGGTCACAGCGACGTCGGTGATAATCGAGGCCACCTCGGTGCCGATACCGATGCCGTTGAAAATGACTTCATCCTGATCATTTTTCTTCACAGCATCGTAAATGCCGCGAATTCCCATGAATATGCCAAAAGCCTGAATTCCGACACTGGCGCCGATCATGGAATGGTTCTTGATGATGAGCCAGCTCGGGTTGCTGCGCTTGCTTGAGTAGGCCAGGTGCAAATCGAGGGTCTGGGCCGACTTCAACAGGCGGGCCATTTTTTTTGCGTATCCGCCATCCTCGACACTTGTCCCGATGTCCTCGCTGATGACCGGCGGGGCAGTGGCCGGACGCAGACTGGCGAGTTCGAACAAAAAGGAAGGCAGCAAATAGTCATCACCGAACGTGGAGACTTTCATGCGCTTTTCGATGGCGGGATAACTGAGTTGCAGGGCGTTGACGAACGATCGACTGGGTCTGCGGAACTGGGTGTTATGGCCGGTCAGCGGCTGGCCATCGATGGTCGCTCCCAAGGCATCCAGCGCTCGGCGTGTCACGGTGTACGGACCTATCTTGAACGGTCCGAACAGATCGTCGAGCATCTTGAGCTGACCGGGCTTTCGTTGGCCGGTCGAGTCAGACGTCTTGCCCGCATCATCGGCTCCCGTCGCTTCGAAGTCGATTGTCTCGGCGGTGCGTTCATTGGTTTGCACACCGATGTCCAACACTTCGACGGTGTCATACTGGGCATAGTGGCCTTTAACCGGTATGGGTTTTGACATTGAAACATCCTTGTTCAATATAGTCTGCAGCATGCAGGGCAACGTTGCAGATAGAGATATAACTTCATGTAGTGCGAGTAAAGAGCTGATGTGTTGCAATTAAATAAGTGAAAGGAAGTCAGCGCTTTGAATAATTATGAATCTTCTTATTTCAAATGAGAGTTACTTGTCGTTTTCCATCCAGAACACACTAAAAAATCAAGTCGCCATCGTGATACGACCTTGTCGTCGGGTTGACGCAGTAACTTTTTGTTTCGCAGGCAGGGTACACAAGTGGCGACAGCGACCTGACGCCAGCGGGATTTTTAAACAGACTTGTTGAATCGGCATCCATGAAAGCCGGATGTGCAACGTGGCGCCGAGTGAACTCGGCAGTCAGGGGGGGCGGAAAAGTCAGTGGCCGCGTGCGGTATATATGTCTTGAAGCGAAGGCAAACGAGGCAATACGTTTAACGTAACTGGAGGCGAGCGCTTCTCCAGGCTGCGTGTAACACGGCGGGCTGATTCAGTGAGAATGAGCCCGCCAGTGTTTCAATGGCTGCTGAGCAAAGACGCCGCGCCGGCACCGCCAAACAAACCGGCACTGATTCGGTTAAACCAGCTCTGGCCTTTACCACTGCGCAGATAACGGGCAGCGCCATGGGCACCCAGTCCGTAGGCCAGCTTGCAGAGTAGATCGAGCACTGTCCAGGTTGCGATCATCACCAGCAACTGCGCAAGGAACGGTTGTTCGGCGTTGAGGAACTGCGGCAGGAATGCGGCGAAGAACAGGATGTCTTTCGGGTTGCTTGCGCCCAGCACAAAAGCGCGGCCGAACAGCGTGCGGAAACGTGGCACCGGCGCTGCTTGTGGTACTTCGGCGCCGACCGAGGGCTGACGCGATTGCTGCCAGCTCTGCCAGGCGAGGTAGAACAGGTACAGGGCACCAACGATCTTCAGGGCGCTGAAGAGTTTTTCCGAAGCGAGCAACAATGCACCAAGTCCCAAGGCCGAGGCGCTGAGCAGGCAGATTGAAGCGCTGACGCCGCCGAGAAATGCCGGATACGAGCGGCGCAACCCATAGTTCAGACTGTTGCTGATCATCAACAACGACAGTGGCCCCGGAATCAGGATCACCACCAGCGCAGCGCCGCTGAACAGCAGCCAGGTTTCCAGACTCATCACTTTCCTCCTTTTTTTGTTGTACTCAAGAATGTGCAAAAGCCCCACCGGTCAGGGTGAGGCTGTGTTGAAGCTTGAACCGCGTGACGCTTACAAGAAGATGAACTTGGCGATGAAGATCGCGCAGAGCACCCACAGGCTCACGGAAATTTCCTTGTACTTGCCGGTACCGGCCTTCAACGCCACGTAGGTGATGAAGCCCAGCGCGATGCCATCGGCGACCGAGAAGGTCAGTGGCATCATAATTGCGGTGACGATAGCCGGGATGGCGTCAGTGGCTTCATCCCATTCGATGTGGGCCATGCCGCCCATCATCAGCATCGCCACATAGATCAGTGCACCGGCGGTGGCGTAAGCGGGAATCATGCCGGCCAGCGGTGCGAAAAACATCGCCGCTATAAATAGCACACCTACGGTGACTGCGGTAAGACCAGTCCGACCACCAGCGGCCACGCCGGCGGCACTTTCTACGTAACTTGTGACGGGCGGAACACCGACCACGGCGCCGAAAACGCTGGAGGCACTGTCGGCTTTCATCGCGCGGGAGAGGTTTTCGATGCGGCCGTCAGCGTTGACCAGATTGGCGCGCTGGGCGACGCCCATCAACGTGCCGGCGGTGTCGAACATGTGCACAAAGAGGAAAGCCAGTACGACGCTGATCATGCTGACGTTGAACACGCCGGCCACATTCATCGCCATGAAGGTCGGCGCCAGGCTCGGCGGGGTCGACATGATGCCTTCATAGTGAACGATGCCCAGGCCCCAGCCGGCCAGGGTCACGGTGATGATGCTGATGAGGATCGCACCGAACACGCGGTGGTAGCTGAGGATCGCAATCATCAGGAAGCAGATGGCCGCAAGCAGTGGGCCGGGTTCGCGCAGGGAGCCGAGTTTGATCAGGGTCGCTGGACTGTCGACGACGATCCCGGCGGTTTTCAGACCGATCAGACCGAGGAACAGACCAACACCGGCACCCATTGCAAAGCGCAGACTGACCGGAATGCTGTTGAGCAGCCACTCACGAATCCGCGAGAAGGTCAGGATCATGAACAACACACCGGAGACAAATACCGCACCCAGCGCGGTTTCCCAGTTGTAGCCCATGGTGCCGACCACGGTGTAGGTGAAGAAGGCATTGAGGCCCATGCCCGGTGCCAGGCCCACCGGCCAGTTGGCGTACAGGCCCATCAACAGGCAGCCCAGTGCAGCGGCGATACAGGTGGCGACGAAGGCTGCACCGTGATCGATCCCGGCATCGGCCATGATGTTCGGGTTGACGAAGATGATGTAAGCCATGGTGATGAAGGTTGTCAGACCGGCAATCAGCTCGGTCTTCACCGTGGTGCCATGCAAGCTGAGTTTAAACAGACGTTCCAGCAAGCCACTGCGTAATGGCGGCGAGAGGTCCAGCGTCGATGCTTCGGATTTGCGGCTTTCCACAGCGAGTACTCCTCAAGAGTTTTATTGTTATTTCCAGGGCCGGACCCATGAGGGGTGGCAGCGGCCCTTTGAGGCTTACGCGAATTTGTTGACCATGCGGTCAGGAACTCGCACGCTGTGGATTATGCTTTTGTGTACAAATAAAGCAAATATTGTTTTTGGTTTTGTTTACGAAAGTTCCGTCAATAGGGGTATATCGCCTGTGCGGGTCTCTTCGCGAGCAAGCTCGCTCCCACATTTGAAATGCGATCCCCTGTGGGAACGAGCTTGCTCGGGAAGAGGCAGTCCCATTCAGTCGAGAGCCGTCTGACTTTTCCCCAGCGCCAGATTCACCGCCAACCAGCCATTCACCGCCGCCTCCCCAGCCTCGGCAAACACCCGCTCCAGCAATTTCACCTGCTCTCGGCGCAACGTCTGTTCAAACTTTGCACCTTCCGACGTCAGCTCCAGCAGGCGTTTACGCTTGTCGGCCTCCGACGCCACGCTGTCCACCAGGTGCATTTCCTGCAACTGCCGCAACGGCATGTTCAGCGCTTGCTTGCTAACACCGAGCAAGGCCAGCAACTCTTTCACGCTCAAATTCGGATAACGCGCGATGAAAAACACAATGCGCTGATGCACCCGCGACAGGCCACGGCGTTCCAGCATTTCATCAGCCTTGGCGGTGAAGGCCTGATAGCCGAAGAAAAACGCTTCCATCGCCTGTTGTTGGCTTGCAGGGTTTTTAAGGTCAAGCATGTTGACGTACTCGCTCAGGCTGTCGTAATTTCAGTCAACCAGTTTGACTTATTTCTCACTCGTCTCGCTATCGGTGACTTCCATGGCTTTTTCCGAACGTGTCGCGCGCCTTAAAAGTTCTTTGATCCGTGAAATCCTCGCCGCTGCCCAGCGTCCTGAGGTGATGTCGTTCGCTGGCGGCTTGCCGGCCGAAGCCATGCTGCCCAAGGTCGAGTGGGCCGACATGCCGATGTCGCTTGGCCAATATGGCATGAGCGAAGGCGAACCGGCGTTGCGCGAAGCGTTGGCAGCGGAGGCGAGGGCGCTTGGCCTGGATTGCGCGGCGAGTCAGGTGCTGGTGGTCAGCGGCTCCCAGCAGACCCTCGATCTGGCGGCCAAGCTGTACATCGACAAAGGCACGGAAATTCTGCTCGAAGCGCCGACCTATCTGGCCGCGTTGCAAATCTTCCAACTGTTCGGCGCCGATTGCCTGACCGTGCCGCAAGAGTCTGATGGGCCAAACCTGGCGCAACTGCGCGAGCGTCTGGAGCAGCATCGTCCGGCGTTCATCTACTTGATTCCGACGTTCCAGAACCCGTCCGCCGTGCGCTACAGCGAAGCCAAGCGTGCAGCCGTGGCGGCATTGCTCGACGAATTCGGCGTCACTCTGATCGAAGACGAACCCTACCGCGAGCTGACGTTCGATGGTGGCAGCGCCAAACCGATCGCTGGACGTCTGAAAAAATCCAGTTGGATCTACACCGGTACGGTTTCGAAAACATTGCTGCCGGGGCTGCGCGTCGGCTATCTGATCGCCAGCAAGGATCTGTTTCCGCACCTACTCAAGCTCAAGCAATCGGCAGATTTGCACACCAATCGCATCGGTCAGTGGCAGGCGTTGCAGTGGATCGGTACTGAAAAGTATCAGCGGCATTTGAGTGAGTTGCGCGGCTTCTATCGGCAGCGGCGCGATGCTTTCCAAGCAGCGCTGGAAATGCACTTTTCTGATCTGGCGCATTGGAACATGCCGCAGGGCGGGCTGTTTTTCTGGCTGAAACTGAAGCAACCGCTGGACACGCGAACGTTGCTCAATGAGGCGTTGGCCAATGACGTGGCGTTCATGCCGGGGGAGCCGTTCTTTCCGGATCCCGATAAGAATCTCGGGCATTTGCGCTTGAATTTCAGCCACATCGATCCGGCGCGGCTGGATGAAGGGCTGAAGCGATTGGCGGCGGTGGTACGTCGGGCGCAGCTAGAGAAAGCGGCCTGAAAACAAATAAACCGGCTCAAGGGCCGGTTTATTTTTGACTGGGATTTGCGGTGGCTGAGAGGGCCCAATCGCTGGCAAGCCAGCTCCCACAGTGATCTGTGGCGTTCACAAAACCTGTGGGAGCTGGCTTGCCAGCGATGAGGCCATCAGCATCACCACATAATCTCAGACAGCAGCAAAGCGCTTGTCCAGATAATCAATAATCACCTTGGATTCATACATCCAGGTGGTCTGGCCATTCTCTTCAATCCGCAGGCAAGGCACCTTGATCCGGCCGCCCTGATCCAGCAGCGTCTGACGATCCTGCTCATTGTTTTTCGCATCCTTCAGCGCCACCGGCACATTCAGGCGACGCAGCGTGCGGCGGGTTTTCACGCAGAACGGGCAAGCATGGAACTGATACAGGGTCAGGCCTTTCGCGGCGGCGTTGACCTGGGCCTGAGTTTCGGCAGGACGCTGTTTCTTGCCCGGGCGGGTGATGAAGTCGATGAAGATAACCAGTTGGCCGAGGCCGACACGAAGCGCTTTGACGAACACGTTGAAGCCTCACGGTGCACATTGAGAAAGGCGCGCAGCTTACCCGATTTTTCACGGACGAAAAAAAACCGGCGATGAGTGCCGGTTTTCTTCGTGGCGCAAATTACTTGATGAGGCTGAGGAATTCGCTGCGGGTCGCGGCGTTTTCACGGAACTCACCGAGCATCACCGAAGTGATCATCGACGAATTCTGCTTCTCGACACCGCGCATCATCATGCACATGTGCTTGGCCTCGATCACCACGGCCACACCCAACGCGCCAGTCACTTGCTGGACAGCATCGGCGATCTGACGGCTGAGATTCTCCTGAATCTGCAGACGGCGGGCGTACATGTCGACGATCCGCGCGACCTTCGACAGGCCCAGCACTTTGCCGCTCGGGATGTAGGCGACGTGCGCCTTGCCGATGAATGGCAGCAGGTGGTGTTCGCACAACGAGT
>Ga0307510_10003209_pt1 | contig 19007 bp, 18 predicted proteins | sample 12_EM_MG_FD_207224 | JGI IMG/M metagenome (GOLD analysis project Ga0307510, IMG submission 207224) | Populus trichocarpa ectomycorrhiza microbial communities from riparian zone in the Pacific Northwest, United States - 12_EM | ecosystem: Host-associated > Plants > Roots > Unclassified | place...
ATTTTTGCTTACAAATTCTCCTAGCTCCTATTGTTTCGCATGGCAAAACAGGAGTGCCGATGATGAGCGGGGATGGGATCTGGCACCGGTGCCATCCCATTTTGGCCAATTTCATCGGCGACTACCCAGAACAAGTCCTGGTGGCTTGTACCTACTACGGTGAATGCCCCAAATGTGAAGTCGAGCACGATCAACTTGGCGACTACACTAGGTCCTTGGCTCGTGACTACAGAAAAGCCCTTGATTCCTATGCTCTGGCTGATGGCGACACACGCACCTTTTGTGCTGCCTGTAAGGATAATGGGATCAAGCCGGTCTTCCACCCTTTCTGGGAGATCTTGCCGCTAGCCAACATCTACGTTTCGATCACACCGGACGTCCTCTATCAGTTGCTTCAGGGGGTCATGAAGCACCTGATTGCATGGCTATCCGATCCCTTGGTCTTTGGGCCACAGCAGGTCAACGCGCGATGTCGTCTGATGCCCCCAAATCACCAGATCGCTCTCTTCCCAAAGGGCATCACAATCCTTACTTGTGTTTTGGGCAAGGAGCACAAAAACATCTGTCGAATTCTCTTAGGACTAATCGTTGACCTCCAACTTGGTGGTGGTTCTAGTCCAGCGCGTTTGTTGAAGGCCGTGCATGGCCTTCTCGACTTCTTATATCTGGCCCAATTGCCGTCTCAAACGACCGATACAATCTCTCGCCTTGAGCGATCCCTCATCACATTCCATCAAAATAAAGACATCTTTGTGGATCTCGGGGTGCGAGGGCACTTCAACATCCTGAAGATCCACAGCCTTCTTCATTACAGCTCATCGATCTCTTTATTCGGGTCAACTGATAACTACAACACTGAGCAAACCGAGCAGCTTCATATCGACTTCACGAAGGACACTTATCGCGCAACGAACCATAAAGACGAATATCCCCAAATGACCACCTGGTTGGAGTGCCGCGAGAAGCTACAACAACATGCGGTTCGCATTAAGTGGCGGCAGCAGCAGCACTTGACCACAAGTGTCCCACCTCAAAGACCAATTGGCGCACCCCGGCCTGGTACATATTATCTCAAGATGACTTGGAATCCGACTCTCCGGAGGGTGTCATTCGATAGCATCGCAAACAACTATGGTGCTATCGACTTCCAGGATCTACTCGGCGACTTTCTTGCGCATCTTAGGCGGCCCCATCTCTCAGGTCGGGCTCTACATGACCGTGGAGAGAATACATTGATCGCATTCCACCATACCCCAGTCTTCCACAAAATCAAATTCACGGACAGAGATGGTGCCGTTATTGACAGTATTCATATTCGGCCGGAACAACTCGACTCCCGCGGGCAGATCATACCCGCGCGCTTTGACACAGTCCTGGTCCGGACTGGTCAACAGCCAGACAATGTGCGTCGAAAGCAAGGTATGTTTGGTCTATTAGAGTCAAAATCTAGCTGACTTCAGTTCCCTCCAGATCATAGGATAGCACAGGTTCGCGTCGTTTTTCAAATCCCAACCACAGCGCTTGAGGAAATTTTCCCATCACCCCAGTCCTTGCATGCCGCACGCGTTCCAACACACCTTGCGTATATTGAATGGTTCAACCCCATTCCTCCCATGCCAGATAGAAACCATGGCATGTATAGGGTTTCGAGGTCGTTGAGTGGGGGACGCAGGCAAGCAGGTATTATCTCAGTGGATGAGATAGTTTCGAGCATTCATTTATTTCCGAGATTCACCCCAAGTTCTTCACCATCTGACAACTTGAACCCTTTCTCAGTTTTAGAACATTGTCATTCATTTTATATTAATCCATTTAGTAGTAGGGACATGTTTCTACGATTCTTGTAAAGGTAGTCCCAAATTGACATAGAGAAATCAAGAGTACGCGTTATGGGACTTAAGGCTTGAACAAGGTCGAAGGCGGAGTTGAGGTGCGAGGTTGGGGGTGAGTTGCAGGGCAATAGCGAATGGTAGAAGTGAGACGACGACGAGTTGCGAAGGTGAAAGGGATGGGGAGAACCGAAACGCGTCCACATGTGAGTGATGGCACAGCGTTGGTTGTTGTCTGTCTGTCAGGTGCGAGTAAAGTTGAACACAAAAAGAGAGGGGAAGCAAGCAAGAAATGAGACGTACAACATTGGACTGACCAAGACTTGTGAGGGGCCACACACGACATGTGCTGTATGGAGCAGGCGATCCGTGTGGTGTGACGAGGAGGGGAACATAGTCGTGAACGGGAAGGGGTCAAATTGGTTGGTTGCATGGCAACGAGGGTGGGCAACGATGGGTTGGAGGCGAAGCATGTAGGACAAAAAGGGTGAGAGGCTGAATGCGTTGGCTGGTCGGGCACAAGAAGGGACGTCACATACTTGAACAAAGTGCACATGGATACGCATGATTTGAGGAGGCGGGCTCAGGTACGTTACGTGTATGCGGTACAGCTCGTCGGACTCATTTCTGAGGCTGCTATTTGCAATACAGACACGGTGGCGCACGGTGGCGTCCATGGGTGGGCGTTTAGAGCAAATTATCATCGCTTTTTGGCTCTTAACAACGCTTAACATCGCTAAACCTCGCTTAAGGACTGAGGTTTTCCCTGATGGACCTCATCGACTCCAAACTCCCAAACCTCCATATCTGCGTCACCAGCCGACCCGAGACCGATATCAAGCCTGTTCTCGAGCCCTTGACTTTCCATTCTGTTTCCTTACACGATGAGAGCGGACAGATGGAAGACATTGAGAACTACATCAAGTCGATCGTAAACACGGACAGAAGGATGCGGAGATGGACATCAATGCACAAACAACTTGTGATTTATGTTCTGGCAGAAAGAGCGGATGGGATGTAAGTGATTTATACTGGATGTGTTCACGAGATTTATCCACACGTCGTAGGTTCCGATGGGTGCATTGCCAGCTAGAGTACCTCGCTGGGTGCCTCCCGGGGCGTATCCAGCATGCACTAGGCGAATTACCATCGACACTGGATGCGACATATGAACGCACGTTGGGAGAGATCAAAGACACCAACTGGGAGTTTGCTCGACGACTGCTCCTGTGTGTGGCAGTTGTTTCCCGTCCACTCCGGGTTGAAGAACTGGCAGAACTGCTCGCGTTTGATTTCGAGGTGGGACAGATTCCGAGATTTCACAAGGATTGGCACCTGGAAGACCCAGTAGAAGCGGTGCTGTCAACGTGCTCCACATTGCTTTCCGTTGTCAACACCCAAAATTCGCAAGTAATACAGTTTTCACATTTCTCGGTCAAGGAGTTCTTGACTTCTTCCCGCTTTGCCGAAAAGTGCAACACGATTTCCAGCCGCTACCATGTTTCTATGACACCCGCTCATGCCCTCGTCGCCAAAACATGTCTTGGTATTCTATTACACCTCGAAAAAGACGTCACCAGAGACGCCCTTGCGAAGTTTCCTCTGGCTGAATATGCAGCAGAACACTGGTTTGAGCATGCCCGTTTCGAGGGTGTGTCACAAGATGTAGGAGAAGGAATGTTACAGATGTTTGACCGTAGAAGACCACATGTTGCGATTTGGCTCTGGATATGCAACCCAATTTATTCCTTCCGAGAGCGAAGAGAACGGGAAAATGCACCGTTCATGCCTTATGGGACGCCGTTACACTACGCCGGGTTTTGCGGTCTATACGACGTCATGAAAGTCCTCGTCGCTGAGCATCCACAGGACTTGGATTTTCAGAGCTACACGATTCCGGGAACGCCTTTACATTTTACCTCACAAGGGGGCCATATAGATCCAGCCCAGCTCCTCATCGAGCACGGTGCTGACCCGGCGGCCCAGGGAACGAACGGTTCGACCCCGCTGCATTGGGCATCTGAACGGGGTCATATGGGTGTGGCCCGGCTCCTCATTGAGCATGGCGCCGACGCGGCAGCTCAGAGCGAGGACGGTACGACTCCGCTCCATCAGGCGTCCTTCGGGAGTCATGTGGATGTGGCCCGTCTCCTCATCGAGCACGGCGCCGACGCGGCAGCCCAGACCGTGGACGGGACGACTCCGCTGCATCAGGCAACCTTTGGGGGTCATGTGGGTCTGGCCCAGCTCCTCATTGAGCATGGCGCCGACGTCGCAGCCCGGAATAGGGAGGGCACACCGCTGCTTCGGGCGTCCTTGGGTCATATCGATCTGGTCCGGCTCTTCATCGAGCATGGTGCCGATGTAGCAGCCCAGAGCGAGGACGGGATGACTCCGCTGCATCGGGTGTCCTTCTGGGGTCATGTGGATCTGGCCCAGCTCCTCATCGAGCATGGCGCCGACGTGGCAGCCCAGAGCAAGGACGGGACGACACCATTGCACAAGGCGTCCTCCCAGGGTCGTTTGGGTCTGGCACGGCTCCTCATCGAGCACGGCGCCGACGCGGCAGCCCAGTGTGAGGACGGGGCAACTCCGCTGCACGAAGCGTCCTGGGGCGGTCATGTGGATGTGGCCCAACTCCTCATCGAGCACGGCGCCGACGTGGCAGCCCAGGCCGAGGACGGGACTCCGCTACATGGAGCGTCCGAACGGGGTCATGTGGATGTGGCCCGGCTCCTCATCGAGCACGGCGCCGACGCGGCAGCCCAGGGCGATGATGGGGTGGGTCCGCTGCATCAGGCGTCCTTTGGGGGTCATGTAGATCTTTGCCGGCTCCTCATCGAGCACGGCGCCGACGCGGCAGCCCGGAGTGAGGACAGGACAACTCCACTGCATGAGGCGTCCTTCGGCCCGGGGAGTCATAGGAATCTGGCCCGTATCAAGCCAAAGTCCAGGCTGCGTTCGCTGCCAGTGATGTCCTTCGGGGATCACGTGGATGTGGCCCGGCTCCTCATCGAACACGGCGCCGACGCGGCAGCCCAGAGCGAGGACGGGATGACTCCGCTGCAATGTGCGTCTTCAAGGGGTCACATGGATCTGGCCCGGCTCCTCATCGAACACGGCGCCGATGTGGCGGCCAAGAACAGGGACGGAGTTACTCCGTTGCGTTACGCGTCCTCTGGGGGTTATGTGGATCTGGCCCGGCTCCTCATCGAGCACGGCGCAGACGTGTCGGACCAGGACAAGCACGGGATGACTCCCCTGCATGGCGCGTCCTTCGGCGGTCATGTGGGTCTGGCCCGGCTCCTCATCGAGCACGGTGCCGATGCGACGGCTGAGAGTGAGGACGGTACGACTCCGCTGTTTTGGGCGTGCGATGGGAGTCGTGTGGATCTAGCTCTAGCCCGGCTCCTCATCGAGCATGGTGCGGACGTGGCCGCCCAGAAAAAGGACGGGACGACTCCGCTGCATTTGGCATCTCAGGGAGGTCATGTGGACCTGGGTCGGCTCCTCATCGAACATGGTGCGGACGCGGCAGCCCAGAGCGAGGACGGGACGACTCCGCTGCATTGGGCGTGCAAAAGGGGTCATATGGATGTGGCCCGACTCCTCATCGAGCACGGCGCCGACGCGGCAACCCAGAGCGAGGACGGGACTTCGCTGCTGCATGGAGCATCCAAGGGTCTTGTGGATCTAGCCTGGGACGAATGGTTCACGCGTCGGCCCCTATGGCCACAGATTTAGCAGCCAGCAACACTCCAGCAACCAAATCAACATGACACTTTTGAACACAAGGATGGCATTGACCATTAACTTTCTGCCCCCCCCCTTGATACATGCACTCCCTTGAATGTACTAATTCTACCTCGTTGCAACGGCAAAACAGAAAAGCCGACGATCCGGAAAATCGGGGATTTCTGCTAGCTAGCCATGAAAGAGGCAGCCATGAGATGATTGCTGCCTGGGCTAGACGTGGGATAGTCGCCACTGACCCTCCCCCGAACTACATCAGTCCTTGACAAGTAGATTGAAGAAGAATGGGGAATCTAGCTGCAGTGGCGTTCCACTTGTATTTGTCGACAGAACCCATATGCCATCTTGTTTGAGATCCGAGATATAAAGTCTTTTCTCCATCTGTTCAAATGCTTGATCTCCTTGATAATGTCGCTTTCCACGGATTCTGGAAAACATCTCCAGTGCACTGGAGAAGGCCCTCGGTACCATACAACGCACATGCGGGGGATGCGCATTTCACCTTTCAGGAACTACTTCGGTCCCTTTGTGCAGCGGGTATGGGTGGCGTTCGAGTATCTTGGCATTCCTTGCCGAGTATATGCGGTCCTCGGTGTTGTGCTACATCTAGAACGCGGGGCAAGGCGAGGGGACTCCCTGTGGCGAGATCGAGGACCACCAGACCCATGGGAAGTAGTAACCGAAGCAGTTTTCCCCAAACCCTGGGATAGTGACGTGAAACTGTCTCCTGGGGCGTTCGAACGGGTGATCTTCAGGCCACCTCAGCCCCTGCCGTGCGCCCCGCAAACTCGTTCAGGGCGGGGCTTCCCCGAATCCCCGGACCCCGCGCAAGCCTCGAACTTTCCTGCCCCCCGAATTGAGACCGCTAGAGCCCACTCAGTTTACTGTGGCTTTAAATAGGACAGGGTTTAATTCTGGCAGGAGCCACGTAGGACATTGACATTAGCGTATATTCCCGATACCCCCATATCGTTGTGTTCATAGATTACTCCCACCAAAAAGGAGCCACAGACGTTTACCGCGTCGCGCGTGGCTGCTCATCGATCATCAGTCATCATCAGACCCACCAACACTCCTTAGCATTTAGCGTCTCCTCTTCGACCACTCTGCCGTGTTCCCACCTCCAACTGGCATCTGTTTCCCGTTAACCCTCAACTGCACCGGTGCGTCGCCACAACACGATGGGACCACCCGCTTCGCTTTTGCATGACGACGATTCTCGCACGAAACCGAAAGCACCTGGTTGCCCTTCAATCAAATTCAAGATGCCACAAAAGTGATCATGCCTAAGCCCAAGCTCTACATGTCCGTCTCTGCCGACGACGCTTCCTCGTTCAATGGCCCCATCACCGAGGGGCACCCTACCCCCTTCCGCCACTACACGCTGGCGACAGAGTACTCGCGCGGCCCACCGCATATGCTGAGTACCGTGCCGAGCATGATCGAGCTTGGTGATGGCCAAAGTCATCGACGAAGCCGGAGGTGTCACGAGCGGGCGGGAGGGGCGCAGTGCTGGCGCCGGTATTCGCCATCCAAAAATGCGCAGGAGAAGGCGGTGGAGGACGATGAGGTGATGCTGATGGTGCATGTACCTCTGGCTATGTTTGGGTTGACTATGTTTTTTGACAGGTTCGCGCTCTCTTTTTTTGACTGTTTCAGTATTGACGAAGGTGGTTGTATTCGCTGGCATTGGGACTATTGCGACTAGTACCGTGCCTGCGATGTTCGAGGCGCTCGAGTGGCGTGTCTGATTATCATATTACTCATTTCAGTGTTGGACGTGTGTTTCGAAGGCGACCTCAGGGTGTGTGTGAGGGTTCTATCAGTGTGGAATAATATAATAGTGTTGCTGGAGAGTTGAGCTGAGCTGAGTTGAGTTGGACTCTGGGAGTTGGCAGGCGTGGCCCGGGAATATCCACCAATCATGTTTCAAGGTTTGATAATGTCATCAGTGTTTTTCACACACACCAAATCCCCGCGAAAATGTAAGTTAAGACTATTGTTTGGTTTAGCGTGGCTTTGATCCAAATACGGTAAATGGCGAACCAAACGCAGTAACAACTGGAGTCGACTCCGTGCCAACTCTGCTAACTCAACTCAGGTGACTCCGTGTTGGCTCAACTCTGCGGCAACACTATCGACAGAACGAATTGCGAAGACAGAGGGTGAGGGAGGCAGGTCAGCGAGACGAAGGAGAATGTGGGTGGGAAAGACCACGAACGGCAGGTGATTTGCGGCCGTCGAAGACGCTCAACACACAACACTCCGCACTCAATGGGTGAAGCTACATCATCGACCTTGTCAAGGATGGCGCTTGAGCCGCCCTCGTCGACGCGCCTTTCGAGCTGAGGTGAGTACAGGTCATGGCACAACCTACTGACCACCTTCTACAGTACTCTATACCATGTTCATCTTGTCTGCACTTCCCCCGGATCCTGCCGCTCGTCAACCGCTTACAATTGCCGCCATCCTTCTCCTCTGTGCGTGTCACTATCTCCTGGCGGTGCTCGCCATTCTCCTGCACACGTACATTTTAAGGCTCGCCTTTGTGACCGTGGGTCATTGGCAGGCTTGGTACTGTGCCGTCGGGTTAGATTTGCCCGCAGGGTTGGCAATATCGTTAGGACGCGACGGCATGGGCAGATACCACCACAAGAACTACGGATACGTGGTGCGCGATTCGTTTCCGAAACATATCTTCCTCCTTCATGCGTTTTCCTCAGATTGGGATAATCGATATTGCGCTGAGGTCCCTCGAATGGGCCCTCCCCAAGGAGCCTCTCAGAAGGTATGAACCGTCTACTACTGAAGGCCAACTCGCCTTCGTAGAACGTCCTTATCTATCCCGAATATTCTTCTCGACGCACTTGATCTCATGCGCAATGAACGTGGAATCGGATGGTCGTGGTCGCGCAAGCCTTTCCCCCCACCAAGCAACCGATCCATGTCTATCGCATCGATCCTGGCCAGAGTAGTAGTCAAATTCACAGTGCGAAATCTCTGCCTTTAAACCGTGCATCACCTCCGGCCCTCCACCAACGATCCAGCAGGTGACACCATTTTCGACCCGACGCTGAGCCTGCGTGGCTTTATTTACCGTGTGCTACGGCATGTTGGTGTCCACCAGTGTGAGCATATATTACCACATCGCGTCGCTCGTCGGCCGCCTCACCCTCCGACAGCCAGCCTGGCAATGGCCACCACCCTTCAACCGCCCGTGGATGTCCACGTCGATCGTTGGTTTCTCGAGATCCTGCTGACGCCAATTCTTCCGGGACGTGTTCGTCATCTTTGGCGCGCGGCCTGGCCGCGCACTGCTCGGCCGCCCTGGGGCGCTGCTGGGCGCTTTCGGCGTGTCCGCGGGTTATACATGGCCTCGGATGTGGGGGCTCGGACGGGGTACCGAGTTCCGCACCGTTGGCGGCTTCTTCGTCCTCATGGGCGTCGGAGTGATCTTGGAGCATGCATTTGAAGGGATGACCGGGCGGCGCGTGGGCGGATTTTGGGGATGGGTGTGGACCATGGTGTGGACCATGGGCTGGTGCACACTCATGATTGATGCCTTGGCTAGACGTGGGATGACCGCTACTGACCCTCCCCCGAACTGGCTTCGACCGGGAAAAACTGCTCATCGAGACCATTTCGCCCTTATGGCGATGTCATGATATCTAGGTGATCATCATCTTTAGAGATAATTACATCAGTCCTTGACAACCAGATTGAAGAAAAATGAGGTGTCTAGCTGCAGTGGTATTCCAATTGTATTTGTCGACATGTATGACATCTTGTTTGAGATTCGAGATATAAAGACTTTTCTCTTTCTGTCGGAACGCCTGATCTCCTTGATCATGTCACTTTCAACGGATTCTAGAAAATAATACCATCTCCAGTGCACTGGTCAAGCCCTTGATACCATCAACACACGTTCTGGGAATGCGGATATCACCCCTCTGAGGGGCTGCTTCGGTCCCTTTGTGCAGAGGGCAATGGGTCGCGTTCGAATCCCTTGGCATTCCTTACCAATACGTGGTGTCCCCGATGTCGCACGCACTCACTTGAACAGATTCATCTTGCGACGCTCTGCGCTTTGCGCTTCGCACAGCCGTATTGTTGCTTACCCTCTCCCGCTTCTGGACATCGCCCTTCGCGGCTGACACGGTCGCGCAGAGGAAGGAGACCCGTTCCCGGACTCAAATTGGACTCAAATTGAACACAAGGCCGGTACAACACGGCCCCCTGCCCTTCGTGGTCTTTCCCCATACTCCCTCATCTTGCAGACCTGTCTCCCTCACCTCCTGTCTTCGCAATTCGTCCTTCAATCACCCATCGGCCTCAACTCTCAATCCACATGCACCTCCTCGTTACTTTCCCTCTTCCATTTGTCCCTATCATCCTCGTCCTCTTGTCATGCCGAGCCGGTCATATTTCCCCAATCCGACGCCTCGCCTCGTGTCTCCACACTGGTAGAACCCTCACGCACACCCTCACGGTCTCGCCTTGGAAACGCGCGTAGATCTATGCCCAACACTGAAACGATTAATGTGAAGATCAGACACCCCACTCGAGCGGCTCGAACAGCCAAAAAAAAAGAGGGCGAACCTGTCAGAGAACATAGCCTGCCCAAACATTCCTAGAGGTACACGCACCACCAGCGCCATAATGCTTCACCTCACCGTCCTCAAGCGCACCGCCCTCGCTCGCCTCAAACACCTCCGCCTTCTCCTGCGCATATCCGGATGGTGAATACCAGCGCTTGACCGCGGCGGCATCAGCACTGCGCCGCTCGTGACACCTCCGGCTTCGTCGACGACTTCGCCCATCGCCAAGTCAAGGTCGATCATGCTCGGCACGGCACGCAGCATATGCGACGGGAAGCGCGAGTACTCTGTCGCAGGCGTGTAGTGGCGGCGATGTGGGAGACGCACAACGCTAGCGCGTGCAACCCAGCGGAAGAGCGGCAGGAGGAGTCCGTACGATGGGGTTAGCGAGCATGCGTTATGAGAAAACGACCGGGATGCCCGTCATCAGCTTGAGTAAAGCGAAGAGCACCCAGGTCGTGACTGGTGTGGGCAAGTCGAACGCTGCGCCAAGTGTTACGGAGGTAAAGAGGCCCGCGTTGAGGGCGGCCACGCGCTTGGAGTCCAGAAGCTCGTGACTATCCCGAGGATGGCGGATATAAATCCGATGGCGTCTTCAAAGCAGGGACAATCGTCAACAGGCGACGGATGTTGGTTGACAAGGAGGAGGCAGACTAGCATCCCAGTCAAAGGAGTTGCGAAGAAGAGTGAGCATATGGGTTAGACGATTTGCCGGACATAAACGACGTACCGCTCCAACCGCTGTTGGTGACCCACCGCTCGACCTCTGGCATCACGACGAGTTGCAATACCAAGCCAGTAATTCCGAGGATGATCCCGACGAAAACGTCCAATAATCCGAGCATCCCCGTATACAGCCTACTGCCCACAATTGACGAGACGTACAACACAAGTACGATGGCCCAAGTCGCGAGCGCTGCGGTCGAGAGGGATCCATTTGTTGAGAGGAAAAGGAGAAAAGAAAAGGGGACGCACCTGCCGCTTGCCGATGACTTCGCTCTCCCACTCCACTACCGCGACGCACTTCTTCCGAAGCGCCGCTCGCTACCACGGCCATGTGTTTGTGTGGACCTCTTCAGGCAATCGACTTGCCGCAATGCCCATGGTGTTTTCCCCGCTAGGGTCAGGCGAATAAGATTTTTTCGTGTAGGCAGTGTGGGGAAAGAGGGGGTACGGTGCCCCTCAGTGACAGCGCCATTGTGTGAGGAAGCGTCATCGTCGGCAGAGATGGACATGTAGAACTTGGATTTAGGCATGATGCATGATGACTTTTGTGGTATCTTGAACTTGATTGAAGAATGACCAGGTTCTTTCGGCTTCATGCGAGAATCGTCGTCATACAAAAGCGACGCGGGGGTCCCATTGTGTCGTGGCGACGCACCGGTACAGTTGAGGACTAATGGGAAACAAATGCCAGTTGGAGGTGGGAGCACGGCAGAGTGGTCGAAGAGGAGACGCTAAATGCTAATGAGTGTTGGTAGGTCTGATGAGCAGCCACACCCAACGCGGTAAACCATCAGGAAATCAGGGAGAGTCTGATGTGGCATACGAACCGTTACGCGTTAGTTCAGTTGTGAGCATACCTTATACTCGCGAGTCAGATACCACCTCTTTTACACTCATACTGTACTGAATTGCGAGACTGATGTCCGATTGTGTGAATTTCATATGCCATGGTTGCCATCCCATCATGAGACTAATACAAGCATTTCAATACCTCTTGACTCCCTTACAGGTTGTGATTAATTGCTCAGATCGTGCAAGAACCACAGTGTCGTGAGCACCATATCTCCTCGCCCTCATCTCGCTCTCCTGCCACCCCCGCCCTGGTGCGACCCCGAGTCCAACCTCACAGTCACCGCCGTGGCCTTGCGCTCGCCAAGTATACCTTTCTCAATGGACGTCACTTCGCGTTTGCATGCCTTTCCTGTTCTCCCTCACCACACTCTACCTTACTACGAGCGCTATAAATAATGACAACGGCCAGACGGGTCGGGTGAAGGGGAAAGCAGGCCATTCCAAGGCTACACCGTATGCACGCCTTACATCTCCCGGGAGGTTTGAAAGCTCCTGGGTCAACGTGTTGCCGGTCTTGTATGTCGCCGAAGTCGTCCGCTGGCAATACGAAACGGGGTGCTCTGCCACCGAAACGGGTGAACACGTTGACAGCTGAGTGGTGAGGGGCGCGCCGAGATCGGGGGCGATGGGGCAAGCATGGCCTTGTATGACTTGAGAGTTGGGAGCGAAAGGGAGCCGTGTCCGTCGGAGGGGCGGGGGGCTCTTCTGGCTTGTCTGGCTGCGGAACGGCGAATGGAGGGACTTGGTGACTGACGGTGAGAGGTAGCATGTGGGCGCACTCGTGCTCTGGTTCGTCAGCGTGCGCGATGCTGGGGTGGTTGTGAATGGGCAAGGTGGTGTCAGTGCTTGCCACTATCGAAGGGATCGGGGTGATTGCTGCTGGTGTTGCTATCCGCGGCGTTGATGTTGAGGGTACAAGTGGTTTCGACGAAGCTGGCGGTATTGTCAGGGATGCTCTTGCTGTTGCCGCTGTTGGTGTCGACGTCGGCGGCGCTGGTGTCGAAGGTGTTGTTGCTGCCGCTGCTGTTGGCATCGGCGTTGGCGTTGATGGTACGGGCGATGTTGCCGATGTTGGCGGTATCGTTGGAGTTGCTGCCGTTGCTGGTTGGTAACGGCGTCGGCACTGACGGTGCGGACGGTGGTAACGGGGCTTGCGTTGTTGTTAATATGGCTGTTGCTGTTTGCTGGTGGTGGAGTGGGTCTCATTGTTGCTGAGACACGGGAAGGTGTCGGCGCCGAGGTCGGGACAGCTGGTGGAGGGGGCGCAGGCGCCAGTGAAGATGCTGCCGGCGTCGTTGAAGTTGCTGTTAGTGCTGCCGGCAGTGGTGCTGAGGGTGCGGACGGTGTCGACGCTGCCGGTAGTGTTGTTGCCGTTGCCGTTGCCGCCGCTGGTGTTGCTATTGGTGGCGTCGGCGCTGTCGATGTTTCTGTTGCTGCTGGTGACGGTCACGGTGTTGTTGTTGCCTAAACGCGGGGCCAATGGGATGCCAGTGGTGTCGGCGATCGCCGATAGGTGGTCGGAGGCAGCTGGGAGCTCGTAGGCTGGAGGTATGGACGGCGGCGGCGAGGACGATGGTGACGCTAGCGGAGACAATGGCAGCGGTGGCGAGGGAAGCGGTGGTGATGTGACTGATGTCTGCCTTTGCCCGACACTCGCGCCCATAGGGATTGCCATGGGTCGCGTCAACCCACCGGGTTTCGTGGGTACCGGTAAGTCTGGAGCACGTTGGCTTGAAGGAACGCGGTGTGGAATATAACTGTGAGCCACCACATACGGGCATCAGTCAGCGTGAGTCCGTTTCCAATCTGCATTTCGGACTTGCGTCCCTGCACAGAATTCAATGGTCGGTTTTCGTCTGCATATACCGGGAAGTAGAACACTGTGATCCCACTCTCGAGTGTTGCATCGAACGTGGTGTGGTTTCTGTTCTTGGATTCCTGCGCAAGGCAGAAGCACAGTTGCGGTGCTTCCTGGGGTGAAAATATACGAATTGTTGATGGCAACACGGATGGGCTGCTCTGATACAGGCCATATCGAGGTCGTGCTGGGGGTGTCACCCAGAAAGTGGAAGTACTGATAAACGCCGGCGGAAAGTATCTCCGGGTCAGACGTGTAGCACGCTGGGGTCAATGCAACGGGCCACTGTTGCTCTGGATGCGCTCCCACTGATACGTAGGGACCACCTGCGATCCATATATGTGCATATATGTCACGGTAGCTCTGGCTGTCGACATCAACATTCATCTGAAAGGAGACACTCGCACACAAAAGTAAGCTAGGCCAACCAGAGGTGACGCGCCTGGCCCAGCAAAACTCATTTGTGCCCATTCCGATTCTGCAACCACTGTACCATCACTGGCAGGGGCTTGGCAGGGCTTTGTACCTACCTACTTTTACTCCGTGTTTTCTTGACCTTGTTGTCTCTTTTTCGTGTATATAACCCTACAACCATTTACTTGGCTGCAGTGTGCACCGGCAACTCCCCGAGAAGTCGACGCGTGGCGCGTCATTAAATGCTCCAGCTGATCCCATCCATAGCGTTCAGCGTCTCCTCTTCGACTATTCTGCTTCCCACCTCCAAATCGGTATTTGTTTTCCGTTAGTCTTCGACTGCACGCATGCCTTGACAGGAGTTGACGCGTGCATCGCCACGACACGACGGGACCCCGCGCATCGCTTTGCATGACGACGATTCTTACATGAAACCGAAAGAACATAATCGCTTTTCCAAGTTCAACATACCACAAAAGTGATCCTGCCCAAATCCAAGTTCTACATGTCCGTCTCTGCCGACGACGATGCTACCTTGCCCAATGGCGCCACTACCGTGGGGCACCCTACTCTCTCTTCCCCCACACTGCCTACGCGAAAAATGCTTATTTTCCCGGCCCTAGCGGGGACCACACCATGGCGTTGCGGCAGGTCGATTGCCCGAAGAGGTCTACATGAACACGTTACCGTGGTGGCGAGCGACGTTTCGGAGGAAGTGCGTCGCGGTAGTAGAGTGGGAGAGCAAACTCATCGGCGAGTGACAGGTGCGTTCCCCTTTCTTTTCTCTTTGTCCTCTCAACATTTCTTCCTTCTCTACTGCTTCCTGCCTCCTGTGTTGACGAGGGCACGGTCTGGGTAGAGAGAAGAAGGAAAAGCTCATATCGTCGTTGATTTGCAGGCGCGGGTGCGGTCGCCCCGGTCAGACACGTATTTTCTGCAGACCTCCATGCTTGGCACACGGAAATCCTTGCTTGTGTTCCTTCCCATCTTCTTCTTTGGGTATGATTGGCTGGAAAGAGGGTGAGAGACCATCGGTTTCTGCTTTGTCATCGCCTTGGCTGAAGTAGATCCACCTTATTTAGGCTCTGCTACGTGCTCGCCTATGGCCTTTATTTCTATCGTCATTCTTGAAGGATCTGGTATGCTCTCCGAGGTCTTATGCTCCGCTAGTCACGCGACTTAGTAAGGAGCCAACGATATCGTCTTCCGTTCCAAGACTGATTTCCAGGCTAGCTATCGGAAACCATCATTCGAGTACGGCTTTCCCTCGACCCATTCTACAAATTGCCTGTCCATGGTGCTATTCCTGGGCGTGCACGTCCTCAATTTCCGTTGTGCTAGACGAGCCCCTGGTACTCCAAGCGCGTGCCCATCCTCAACGCGGACCTCTTCACCTCCGTAACACCTGGCGCAGCGTTCGATTCGCCCGCGGCGGTCACGACTTGGGTGCTCTTCGCTTTACTCAAGCTGATGACGGGCACGCTTGCGACAGAGTACTCGCGCGGCCAGCCGCATGCGCTGAGTGCCGTACCGAGCATGATCGACCTTGGCTTGTTGATGGGCGAAGTCGTCGACGAAGCCGGAGGTGTCACGAGCAGGCAGGAGGGGCGCCGTGCTGGTGCCGCCACGGTCAAGCGCTGGTATTCACCATCTGGATATGCGTAGGAGAAGGCGGTTGTGTTTGAGGCGAGCGAGGGCGATGCGCTCGAGGACGGTAAGGTGAAGCGTTATGACGTTGATGGTGCGTGTACCTCTGGCAATGTTTAGGCAGGGGGTGTTTTCTGACAGGTTCGCCCTCTTCTTGGCTGCATTAGTACTGACGAAGGTGGTCATATACGCTGGCATCGGGACCATTGACTGTTATGGTGCCTGTGATTTTCGAAGCGCTCGAGTGGGGTGTCCGATCTTCACATTACTCGTTTCAATGTTGTGCATAAATCTACGCGCGTTTCGAAGGCGAGGCCAAGAGGGTGTACATGAGGCTTCTACCAATGTGGAAAGCGCAAGCAGAAACACGAAGCGATGCGCCGGATGGGGGAAATATGATCAGCTCAGCATGACAAGAGGACGAGCGCGATAAATACGAATGGAAGAGGGAACGCAATGAGGAGGTGCATGTAGAGCGAGGATTGAGGCCGATGGGTGATTGACAGGACGAATTGTGAAGGAGGGTGAGGGACACAGGTCAAGATGGGGGATGAGGAAGACCACGAAGGGCAGGGCGTGTGCCTACTGTACCTTGACTTTACGTTTTCTTGGCCTTAACTCCGAGTCGACTCCAACTCTGCGGCAACACTACGTCGTGGTCATTCACGCGTGACTGTGAGGCCTGCCTTGTATCACTGTAGTAGTATAGTTTGATTCGAATATTCAGACGCCCAAAATTCTTCCGGAAAATGAAAGTCACCCACCTTGCCGATGGCCAGTGCTAATCTATTCTCGATTTCTTGGCAGAACTTCTCCCCATTCACAGCGTGTACTTTCGGACAGGAAATGCATTCCTTGGATGCGATATGAGCCTGTAGAGCGGATAGGTACTCCTCACGGATATTGCATGCGTTCGGGAGAGGGTTTGTGAACGTCTGGCCCAATTTGGTGAGGCGCCTCCGAAAAAGGTCGGTCAACCAAGGGGGTGAGTGTCCAGTCTGGGAACTCGGACATGCACCCGAACGTGCACAAGGGGTCCAAATATCGAATGGAGGAATATCGAGTTTGAGAAATATCCTGAAGCATGAGATGAGATTGTCTCGGCAGCACTTGCGAAAACTAATCAGATCACGTAAAACCCAACCTTCAAAGAACAGTAGCCCTTCACGAAGATATTCAAATGTCATTGGGAAATCCAACGTAAGACGGGCCAACGTTTCCTTTTCGGGTGACAATCCTCCGATGCTTGCCATCGCGTACGCATGAAATGTCGCTACCCCAGTTGGCATAGGCAAATTTTTACCTTGGATATCAGCGCGGATGCGGGACTGGACGCCGTCCATCTCATATTTCCGTGAGGCCACAAGCACCATCAATGTTTTGTTGTAGGAGTTGGGTATCACGGAAGGAATCGGGTACGACATTGTGAGAAGACAATTCAGCACTTCCGCGTCCTCAGATAACCGCACGACTGGAAGCCCATCAACAACATCTTGATCGGAGGGCTGGGGGAGGGAAAACATGTCATCGAAGAAGGGAGACGACAGAGATAACACCAATTTGTGGACACGGAAGTTGATGAAGTCGCAAGATTGAATTATTATATCGGCATTAGCCATATCCAAGCGATCAGGTAGGGGTGAAGGATTCTGCGGGAAAGCAGGACTCGCCAGGCCAGTTTCAGATTGACGTCCTCCCAGAATCACGATGTCTGATTCAGCCTATGAAAGCTTTCTGATTATTACCGATATCGTATATCTCGTAAACATCGATGCTCACCCTTGTCATACAATCGTGAACAACATTTGTTAGCGCCGTCCAAAAGGCACGTATTGCACTGATAGGTATATTTGCGCAATTACATCCATAACTTGAATGTGAGGCACTTATATGGCGTGACAAGAACATGTGGAACTCATTGAGATCGAAGAGAGCTGGACATTTCGCTATGGATTCTATGTATTCACCCAACCAAGTCAGTATACCATAATGGCAAGGTTGGCCAGCCATTTCACTGGGAATACCAGTTGTCTTGAATGCTGTTAGATCGGCCGCAAGGTAAGTCTGAACTCTGTGGTGGTACTCCCAGAGTCCGTGGAGATAACTCAATGGTGTGGCACCAAGCTCGTCTTCCAAATCCTCTAATGTGAAGGAGAAAGTTAACGTGGTGCGCGCCGCATGAAGTGCTTCCTGACGAATTCCATGCATCTGTGCAAGAGAGTAAACTCGCAAAGCGGTCCCTTGACGAACAAACGGTGGATCCTGCGACGCAACGACGGCTCGGATGGAGCTCATGATAAACTCCATCTGGTACTTTTGAGCTGCTGATAGAAGGAGCATGGTTTGTTCGATGGTTGAAGGAAGGGTGGAGGGCATGGGGAGAATGAAGGAGAGGAGACTGGAGAGGGTGACACCGCTTTCAGATAGCTGGACAGACGGAAGTGATGGAGTAGTGCTTGCAGTAGGTGAACTCAGAACAGATTGGATGGCCTCTCGGAGCACAGGGGAGACCTTGATGACATTGAGTTTCAACACTCGAAACTCGTGGTGGTCGCATGAACGAAGGATGATATCTGCATCGGGGTCATCGAAAAGTGAATTTCCTGGGGTTTCACCCGAGTTGGAAGGGGGTGAGGATACTTCGCCGGCCGTTTGAGCGGACATTGTAGGACGACGAAAACCAAAGACAGTGACGATCGATAGGATTGGGACAGATCAGCCCTATCCATGACCACGTTGTTGTCCTGTCAACGTGTCAACCCTCGGGCACAGCGGGCGTCTGTTTACCACACAGTACCCTCATCAAGATGTTGGCCGCTCGCATGCCTCTCTCTTTGTTTATCAAACCGCCGCCTTTCTTCTATATGTTGGAATAGGGATAGTCCGCTCAAGGTATGCTCCCTTGATGTCATTAGCATCCGGCCCTTATGAGTAACATACGCTCTCTGGCGACACCAGCAGGCCACGCACACGCATCGACATCCTCAATGATGATTCCCTTCTCAACATTTTCTGGCATTGTAGACCAGTTATTTTGGAGGAAGATCGCAACGATATTGGGGATACTCTTAGAGGGTGGGAGGTGGGAGCGCGAACGCTGGTGGTACAAGCTTGCTCAGGTCTGTCGGAGATGGTGACACCTCATACTGAGTATTACTGACATCACTGTCCCTCACACCTATATATTTCCTCGTTTGTATGTCTGGGACCCCGGTAGCAGATATGCTTGCACACTCGCCTCCCATTCCGCTAATTATCGATCATATTCACACATTCGAAACCATCACTGTGGAGGACCAAAAGGGAATTCTCCTCGCACTCACGCACCGC
>Ga0307510_10003210_pt1 | contig 19007 bp, 19 predicted proteins | sample 12_EM_MG_FD_207224 | JGI IMG/M metagenome (GOLD analysis project Ga0307510, IMG submission 207224) | Populus trichocarpa ectomycorrhiza microbial communities from riparian zone in the Pacific Northwest, United States - 12_EM | ecosystem: Host-associated > Plants > Roots > Unclassified | place...
CCCCCCCCCTCGACCTTGAAATATCAAATTAAATAATCCAAGACATCACCTGGGCGAGGGAGTGACTTTAGACGGGAACGCCCTTTCAGGATTGGCGGTTTGCTAGTTGAGGACCCCGCCTAGACCCAGCAGGCAGCAGTTTTCTTAACGGGGAAGTCCATCCGTCCTGAAGGTGGAGGGTTGTGGACTGTGGTAGACGGCATTGGGTCATCCCTTCAGGTCCTTGCCCAAACTTGCCCTGTGACCCAGCGCAAGGTGCTAGAGCTGACGGAAGTGGAGAGTTGTCAGAGCTGACCAACAAAGATAGATAATACCTTTAGTGATTTCATTTGTTCTAGAGTTGAAAGGGTTGAATGAAGGGTTTATGATGTCTTTCCTTTGTCATTATCACGGAAGTACACAAACAAATGGGGACATACATTGAGAGAAATCGACTGGTGTGGGAAGTGATGGAATGGTTAAGATGGTTTCATTATTTTTATATGATATTATATACTTATGTTTAGTTAGTTTGAGGAAGGAATGAAGTTTCCGATTATACCTACCCTATAGTCCAACCCGAGTCTAGTTTGAGTGTTTGACAATTGCGCCATTCATCAGTTATCTCTAACACAAGGGACTGTGGTCCCACCGCCACCCACAGGAAATGTTTCATTCTGGTACTGTTGAAACTACCCATGTTCCCCAATACTCCGGAGAGCATATAAGAAAATATGTACTTACAGGGTATGTATCCTCGTGGGCGCTTTTTCCCAACACAGTTCCAATTAAGACTTGACCATGCTCGAGTGCTGTTAGGTTATCCTCCCTAATCCTATGTAGCTCACGCAAGTGTTCAATCGTATCCTTTGTTGAAGAATCAGAAAATATGGCCGCCGCACCCTTGGATGGGCCCAGAGTTATTGTGCGAATTGCTTAGTAATTTCCAGATCAAAGAGATAAAATCCACGTTCTGCTACCAATGCGAGTGCTAGCATATGATAAGGAACATGGTTTCCTGAGACTCCTACTCTTGGTGTTCTGTAACGTAATACTAGTAGTTGGGGTTTAATACTACCAAATAGAAAGGCCCTGCTCAAGACCTCGAGTATTGACATTTGCGCCCTAAACATCAGCCCACTACAGTGGTTTGGCTCTTTGCGGTGTTTTGCACATAAAATTTCCTTTTGTTCCTCAGCTGCATTCCACCAGCCTTTCCAGTGCCGCAGCGCTTGTAGTGGTGGTGGGGTCTGCTTCTATCAGGCAAGAATGAATGGGTGAGTGAGTGAGTGAGTGAGTGAGTGAGTGGAGCTAGGTTGTGGGCATAAGGGAGTAGCTCGGTCGAGCAATCTAGGTAGTACATAGTTTGTGGGCAGGTAGTGATCGAGCATATTATAATTGAGGAGGCAGGCCATTCACAATGCCGAGGAAATTGAAACCGATTCGGCCCCTTTGTGGTTGGTCTGTGGTCTTTAACCAGGCTTACGAAGGAGTTCCCATTCTTGCTAGACAGAGGGTTTAGGGCGGGGGAGGGAGGAGATCCGGTTGGATGGCCCATCGGATAATTAGAACGTGCTTTCTGGTAAGTTGTATACACAGTGCATAATAGGCCAGTATCCCTCGGGCTGCTGGTTTCATATCCTAATGTATGGCAGTAATGAGCGTCCAAAGTACCACTTCTGTTTAAATTGCAGAAAATCCCCCACTAAAGACGCCCAAGGAGCAAAAAATACCTCCGTTAAAATCCACCAACAACTCAGGGAGAGATACACCACCCTTCCAATCGAAATCCCGAAATCCAGCTTTCAGCAGGATAAATATTTGTTCCAAAGTTGACATTGATGGAGGTCTGGTTTCCGCGCAGGGAATATGCCGTCGTACAGGCACCGCAAGGACACAGCTATGATCGGATCTGTCGTCACGAGAACGATCCGGGTCAGTCGCTGATAGGAAAACTGAGATGTGTTCGATCTTCGATATATATGACAAGTGTGTTCGCAAAGGAGTGTGTTAACCATGAGAAGTGATCGTACAGAGAAAGGAACGCAGCTCAGACTAGATACAGTTTGTGGTGGCCCGCACAGTGGGCTCCTACCACACAACACCAGTCACCGCCGCGCGGTCTGGTAAATAGCCCTGCTCACACCTACAAGTGTGCCCTAACCTAACATACCACGATGGGGTTACTCCATCAGACATTTCATGAAATACCTAGTTAGCGCAGTGGTTAACATGTCAAGAAACAATTAACTCCTGTCGCAATTGGCGGGAGCTCAGGAGTTCAATTCACGCTGACAATCAGCTATTATTGAACGATCCGTCATGTAGGGAAGGAGAATTAAAAAATCCTGCCCTATGGGGACTGGGATATTGGGATATTGGAGAATCTAGCATTCATAAATAGGGCCGTGGGGCATATCAACCCTGCTATGAGGTGGTAGAATCCGACTCCAGACCTTAAGGCTGGCAATCGGCGGGGTAGCAGAAAATAAGGGAAATTTTTCTTCTTTTGCTTCGTTTGCTTTGGAAAAGCAGCTGTAGGTCCTAAACGCCATAGAAGTTGTTGCCATTTTCGCTTCGGCGAGCTACGCTCTCTCTATCTGCCGACTTGTAAATAAGTCTTCTTCTTCAGAAAAACAGGGCATAGATAGCGCCTAGTGAAAGACATAAGATTAGAAGATGCCGGACCGGTATAGCTAGGATAAACACACGATGTTGAAACAATATCCATCTAGTGCTACTAAATTGGCACCTCAGCGTCTCATTAGGCTATCAGACGAACAGATCGCACTTCCCAAACTCTTAGTACAATACAAAAGCAGTAGAAGCAAGAAAAGTAGTGCCTAAAGAGTGGCAGTATGTATGATAGGATCAGTATGTGGAGATTTTTTAAATATATCAGTTTAGCAATGTACCAGGCGACAACTTTCAACTCTTATTTGACTTTACTTGATCACACTTGCCCCCCTTTGTATATCACCTCAAGAATCCCTGCGAGTGCTCCGAGAGGGTGCAAGGAAGTTGTGCTGATAGGATTTATATCATGGCCCACGGCTGTCCTAGGGAGTCTCCTGTCGCCTCCCGCAGTCCCCTGAGTCCCAGTAGTCCCAGTAGTCCCCGACTGTCCATAGAGCCCCCCGGCAATCCCCCATGCTAATTTGCCCCACACTGCAGGGCTCGCCATCTTTCACAATGACTCTATTCCTGATATTTTTCCAAGATAAGAACGGACTATGTTTTGTCGTCTGGTCCAGCCCAGGGCTCTTGGTAGTCGCGGGTCGGGCCCTACGGGTGCCCCAGACGATTGAGAACGCCACTGGGTAGAAGTAGCCCCTACTATAGTGCGGCTATGCAGCTAGGGGCCATGTTTAGAGAGAGAATAAGCTGATAGTAGGAGATGGAGTTGAAAGAATAGCTCGGATGTGCAGACGATCGGAGACGTCGAGGAGTGCGTTCTCTATTCAAGGTATGATAGCTATCTAACGGCTATCAGATAAGATAAACCTTCTGCATGTATAACCCTATACATACGCTCATGTTTTAACGTGCCCATGCACGTCCGCCCTTCCCCGGTCCCCCATATGTGCGTATCTGCGCTCCTTGGGCCCTTCCAATATCACAGGGTTCTAATACAAGTTAAGGGCATATAGTAGTACCCGAACACTAGCCAGCAGTCCCACCACAACATTTGGCAAGAATTGACCCAAGGGCATTACCAACCCTAGACCTACCCCCCAGGAAAAAAAGTGGTTCGTCGAGCATTTTTTTTAATGCTCGACTACTCCACTGCCCCCCGGATTCGAACTCATGATGGTCCCTGTTTCAAATTAGCCGACCAGTCTCCTAAGCCATTAGACCATAGGAACTGGCCGGTGATACCTTTTCTTCTTGACCCTTTAACTGATTCCTCAGAAAATAGACAGTTCAGGCACCTGATACTTTATCTTTGGTAAAAAAAGGACATCGGTATCCAATCATAGTACTCTCTCGTGATATCAATAGAACCAGGAAAGGGGGGGTTCCGGTGAATATCTATGATCCGCCTCCGAAACACTCGCTTTCTTTGTCAGAGGACAAATGTTCCCCTAATTCCGTTGCTAGTATCCCCGATGTAACTATTCTTTAGTACAGGAAAGGACAGTGATAAAACTTTTGCATGGTAAATTATCTATGCGTATCTGACCGTCCATTCGAAATTCTGGCCCAAGTGTTCGGGTTCTATATGCCTGTAACTTGAACTGGTAATACCATACCATCAATCGGCAGATGGTTACAATAGATCCCCTAAAAACATTTTCCCAGGCAGAGCATATAGGGCGAACAGCCGAAGCTAGGGGGCCCATAAAAAAAGTGAAAAAAATGGAAAGAGGAAAATACATTCCCTTTTGGTTCCCACATACCCGCAGGAACCGACGCTCCCAGTAAAGCCTATTGTTGGAAGATCGAAGCAAGATAGCCCTTTGTGCCTACCGTGAGCCAAAATATACTAGCTTAAATACCCCACGCTTGAAGAAAGCAGGAAGAGGAGACAGGACACCATTGTTCCCAAAATAAGTCCCGAGCTCCAACGAGTGATTATTCATGAACACAGACCAGAGCTCGAACCTTGTGAGCCTAATATCCTAGGGGGATAAGTAGGCTTGAGAAGATAGACGAACTCCGTATAGGCATATCTGCACATCTTTTAAAAATTGCGTTCTCGTAACTACTGTAGGTTGGGGGGCGGGCTACAGCTCAAGGGCACTGCGGGCGTGGGAGTGGTGAAATCGCCAACTCAGAGGCTCTAGTACCAAACAGACACCAGTGAGCTCCCCGGGAAGTCCAGCATAATCGCCCAAGTATCGGATAAATGAGGGAGAACTCCAGAACCTAGAACAGCCATATTTCAGAATTGAGCGAGTGATACTAGATGAATACTATATTAAGCCCAAAATATTGAGTATAATATCAGGAAACATAATCAACGCAACCCACCCCAATCCTGCATTTGAGATATGGATTTAACAATACCTAAGAAGTGCTACCCTCTGTCATTAAGCCCATAATTTTAAGCACATGCTTAATAGGTCGAAATCTGGTCGTATCAGATCTGTTATCGGGGCAGTAGCTCATCTTTTCAAATCTCAAAATCACAAACCAGAGCTAAGCCATAGGCCATAGTGCCACAGTACCCGATGCCCTCATGCTATGCCACACCATATCACACGCCAAATTTACAGGAGCTCGTTGCATAGACAGTACCATGTCCTTGCTATCCTGGAAGGAATCATCCAGAAGATATTGTGGGCTCCCAGGACCAACTCCACCCTAGTTAGAAAAAACGAAGACCAAATCCACCAGCCAATTAACGCTACTGCCATAAATTTGAAACTGAAAAAAGCCCACTGGGCCCTTGAGACTTCTGCGGAAGGGGGTTTTTGTAGAAGAGATTGTACAGTCCCACAGCCCAGTAAGTCCTTGGAGTTTTGCTCTTATCTGTTGCCCAGCGCGTCCAATTAGCATTAGCAGCCCCCAATACTTGCGACTACAGAATTACTAATTTCTCCTTGAACCTCTAGCCTCCAGCAAGGCAATAAGTGACTGAGGCTTCCTGTCACTCGTTTGTTACTGTAAGGCCTCTTCTTTACCTCCGCTCCTACCTACAAGAGCAGGACGGTACAAAATCTATGATTAACACTTACGATTGATATTAAATGGATCACCCCTTAGTTTTGTCAAAAACCATTTGCTAAGCCATTCCTAAGACTAGATATACCAGTTTTGCAGCATCCTAATATATTTCACTAATGTGAACAATATAGCATGCGGGGATTAAATCCAGCATTACTAAAATAAGACCGACTCCATACAGGAGATATTATATTATTGTATACATACAAAAGCACGGTTAGGGTGAAACTCTCATATTTTGCGCCATCTAAGCACCAAGTTATTCATCTATTGATAAGTCATAGATCGATATAGCATTTAACCAAGTCAAATAAAGAAACTTCTAAAGGGAAAATATGTTAAGACCATAGGGGTTAGCTTAGCCGTTAATTGAACCTTTTACTTATCAATTGATGCTATTCGAGTTTACTTGTTAGCTATTGTATGGGGATACAAGAGGTTCAGGGCATAACCCCTAAAATTCAGCATCACTAGCTGTTCTCCCTTCCCAGAACCTATAATAGATATCTAATATTTGCAAAGCCACATAATATCACTTGGTATCAGATTCTTGAGAAAAATTACCAAGTTAAAAAATCACTTCACTTCCATTAAATTTTGTAAACTGTCCTCCAGCCCTTAATTCTCGGCCTTCCATCAATTCCCTCAGCGATTCCCCTCCCAGGCTAACCATCTAACGGGCTCAGAAGGATTAAGTGATATCTTGTCATGATGTGTTGCTTTCACACATGCGAGGGTGGGGGGTAATTCACGTTCGTTAGGTACGGTAAAGCGGAGGGGACCCTGGAACCTCATCGGAAGAGCCGTTTTTCCCAGGTTCATGGGGAATAAGCGGGCTGGGAAAGAAGAAGAAAAGGGGGGCAATGGCACTGTGCCGGTATTTCCACAGAGCGAGGCACTACCGTATTATCTTGAATAAGAGAGAATTGTCTCAGGACGCATCTTTGTGGGGACGAGAGAGAACACCAGCAAAATAAAACGACGCGTTACTTAGAGAGGAAACTCAGACGTCCTGAGACAATTCTCTCTTATTCAAGATAATACGGTATTCGTATAACGCGACTGTACTAGTAGAGCCTCCACACGAACGACGATCTGTTTGTCACGCTTAAAGGCACATTCCAGCACTTAGTGCCACCCACACCTATCCACACGATTTCGCACCTATTCCCGACATCCACCGGGGTGTAAATTTAATGGTTACTACCAACAGCTCAGCTAACAAAAGCATTTAAAGTCACTTCTTTCAAGATTACAAGAAAAATAAATAAAGAGGAAGATAAAGAGGAAGAGAGGCATCACCAGAAGAGGTCCGGGTGAGACCAAATAAGGTTCCAGGTACGGCTTGGAGATACCGAAGATTCCTACAAGTAGCGTGATTCAGTCGGTTATGGATCACGTTAGAACTCTAAAAGTGCCAACGTCAGACCCTTATCTCTTGCCGTACTGGCGTCCAACTCCCTTTGATCGAGCGGTTTTGATGCGTGATCACGACAAAGTGCCTACAGTACAGTACTCGAGTACTGTACTGTACCGCGCTCGCACAAGGCGCATAAAGAGTATTAATAATTCGAGAGACCCGTGTTGCGCGTATTTTCAACTTTTTTGCACTTTGTGCATTCCTGCTCTGCCATCCCTTGCTGTCGGAACTCCGGAGTCAGCTCAGGTGCGAGGGCCAACTCCAGGAATCTTTTCCATCATTTCCCTCGATCCCGTGTAGTGTCTCGGGAGGGCTGGGATGGTAGAGGCAAATTTGCACCAACTTCCTTTAATAGTAAACATTCTGGGCTTTATGAAGTTAGCCAGTGAGTCTGGGGTAAAATGGTGCAAGGCTGTGCTTCTGTTCGTGTGCCGGAGCGGAAGCTAATTGAGTGGTACCCGTGACGCCTCAATGCTGAAACGCAGACCAGTAACTAAATTACCTGAATCTATGGACTTTATCTATTTACGACACCTTCCCACCGGCCGACCACAAAGTTAGACCTCTATTGACGCAATACTACTAGGAACTATTTAGGCAATAATACATGTATATTGCACGGCCGGAGCCTCCGTGACTAGGTGTGCTAGCAGGCAAGGGAAAAACTTTCTAATACGAGACATGGAACGAACCCCAAAAAAACCTACCTGCCTACCGGTAAGTGAAGAGAAGGGAAAGGCAACATGTAAAGTGAATGACTCTCAAGTGTTCCGAGTTTGTGCTATTCTTCCGGATAGCCACCCATCTCTCCAAAGCAACCCGCGTCTCCTCGCGACACCCTCCCCTCCCCCCCCAAAAAAAAAGTCGTCCGATCAATCGCAGCACCGCTTCCCACGCGAAACGCAAAGCGCATAACGGTAGCCTATCGAGTGAGTACAATATCTGAGATATACTACTTCAGTTTACCCCCGGGGCATGATTATGATGGGCTATGGCATCAACGGATGTGGAAATTCACCCGACTTAAGCATCGAAATGAGCGCAGGTCCAGAAAGGCAGGACCGTCCTGCCTTAAACTATCCTGATTACTCGAACGACAATGACCTCTCCAGGTGTGCACCAGCGCTCTATGGCTCGAACCAGAACAGTCTTACGAACAGTTCTCAAGTAAGGCGGTCGTAACAGGCCGCTGTTCAAACTTTTGTTTACCGTTAAAAGCTCTAATCTGTACTCGGCAAAACCCGAGTGTTCTGACCCCATTGCAAGACACAACTCGCTGCAACATAAATTTAAGCACACTTCGGATTTACACTTCACAGTCGTAGCGAAACCCCCCTATAAGGATGTCACCTTACAGGAATTATTACCAAAAGCTAGATAGGCCGGACGAAGCGGGGGCGAACTGGGATAAACTGTACACCCTAGAGTTACTGGGTTACAACGAATAGCGATCCTGATACGATAGATGAATACACGGTGAAGAGGGAATAAGTGCCCAAGTGCGGTATACGGTACTGTATCATTATCAGACCTATGATGCCCCGTATTTTGCCAGATATATACGCTGAGTATTCGAAAATGCACACTCTCTGTAACTGCACTGCCTCGCTCTGCCCTATCACCCCAATTTTGGGGAACACGATCCGCTTGGTTGCCATAGTTGGCTATCCAGAGTCTGAACCTTACGAAGCGCAGCACATTACGAAACCCTTGCTTGCTTGCGTGTTGCTACGGCACAAGCGTGCCGAATGAAGGAAAACCATGGGAGATATTTTCCAATACCCACAGATCTTTACATCCCACCCATATGTCCCAACCTCTAGCTGCCCGAAGCAGCCGGGATGCATGGATAGAGAAAAGGAGATAGGGAGCCAGATAGAAAGGGAGGTGAAGGGTATCCCCTTGATCCTAGGTGAGGGGTGGGCTTTGAGCTCCCGAGAAGTATGATACTGCAAGACAACCCTGCGAGAGAAAAAAGGTGGGGTTACTCTAGTCCTATCCGGTCCAGCCCAGCATCTCAAACGCCAAGAACTTTAGGAAGAAACCCACTGTTGCGGCTCCCCGATAGGGCTGAAGATTCATTCATTTGTTCTCCACGCTAGGCCCTGCTCGTGGTTGGCATTCTTGACCCCCTTCCTTCCTACACCCTTCCCCCTCCCTTCATCCTTGCTGCGCCGCACAATTCCGCATGGTGTGACATTGGTGTCTACTTCCATCACGCAAAACCTACTCCACCACTGAATCACCACCACCACCCGACGTACAGTGCCATGCGGAAAATCACCAATACCCGTATTTGCTCGTGTAGCCCACAGTCGGATCAGCCCACCATAGGCTTAGTTTGGCAAGTTAACAGGATTGCGACTGCCAGTTAATGCGATCCAACACGTCCACCGGCCTCAGGCTATGCCGTGTCAGGCAAGCGCTATCCCTTCCCAGGAGGATCCGTCTCTGAATACGGAGGCAAGAGGCATGACGGATATAGTAGATTACACGAGTAAATACGGTACCCTCCCTTTCCTACTCATAGCTGAAAGGATGTCAGTATTCACTTATTTTCTATCCCCTCCTCTCTCTCTCTACATTCATTTCATTTCCATCTGCATCACAATCATATCAACTGCCCTCGGTTTAACGTTCCTCCGTGCGTGCTGAAATCTGAAGCGCAAGGGAGGTAGAAAAAGCAAGTAAAAAAAACAAGCAAGATATCTATCACGGGACATCTTGTACTCGAGCAGAAAGCCGGAGGAGGGGTTTAATCAACCTGTGCGCCGCACCGTTGTGTCACCTACCAGCTTTCCACTTTTCACATGGGGTTGGCTCCGTTGAGACTACCACACAGAACAAGGCAGGCTTCCCTACCAGTATTGTACTCGAGTACTATCCAAGCTAGCTCCCCCACGATCATCATACTGTACTCGTAGTTAGGGGAGGAGGGGGGAGGAGGGGGGAGGACAAAGCTTTATCCCTGCTACTATTATGAGTTCTCTGGTATGCACGGTACTACCCTAGTGCCTTGGGATCCGCGATGGATGCTGCGGATCGGGACCTACGACGATAGACATACCGCGGCTTGGTAACCTGTCGTGCCAACTTGACCATTCATAAAGTATTCGGATGCCAAGACCGGATATTGGTATGTCTTGGCGCCAAGGCATCCGAATACTTTATGAATGGTCAAGTACGTACAGTACGGCATTAGTTATGATACCAGAAAAAAAACTCGAACACGAACTCATAGCTTCCCCCCCGCGACGATGATACCATAGGGGAACCGGCACCTACCTGAATGATTACCCTGGTGTGGTTTGCAGATGGAAAAATATTCCCTTCTCATCTGGAAGCAAGGCTTGTCCTAAAAACTGTTGAAGAAGCTTCACAGGAGAATGACGCGGAGGCTTGGCGTAAGGTAAACGGTTTCGGCCTCGTCTCGGAGAAGTGACCACCTTCCTCAACCATCAACATCAACCACCTCAACCATCAACATCAACCACCTCGACCATCAATCATCGGGCGGATGGCGACAATCATGCCCGCCAAGTTGAGAGCACGGAACCAATCCAAAAACACGGGGCTCGACTCTACTGGAGGGATTCCACACCTTCCCCAGCACCTTAACAATAAAAACCAGAAGCAGCATTCGTTCGAGGATGAAGAGGATTCAAAATGTGATGCTATTCTGGCGACACGGTCAGGGATTGGCAGTCTGGTAGCGATGAAGGAGAACGCAAAAGAGGCGCCCGGAAAGGTTTTACAAGAAGAGGAACTGGATGTTAGGGAGGTGAGGGATGAAGTTTACGTCGGCTACTCCCGCGGTCTTGGGCTCGCCGGTGTTAATCACGAGATCACTTCCCTTAAGGGGAAGGTCGGGCTACTAGAAAGTAGTGTCAAAGAACTTATGGATCAAGGGAATAGTCTCCGCGACCAGGTTGCAGTCCTCACCCTTGCCAGCCAGGAATATCGGCGAGTAAGACATCGATTCATTTCGACGTTCAAGAGAGACAAGTTACGCAATGCGATGCCATTCGATTTTGCGATTATCGAAGAGGGTAACACAGTAGCACACGGAGGGGACGCAAGAGTAGACGCATTACTCTATAACGGTACAGAGGGAAGACGTGATGTGACGGTTTTTCAGATGCTCTACGGAATACACCCTGCGGACGTCAGAAATATCAGTAAATAACCCTTGTTCTCTCATACACTACTGTCCAAAAAGTTCTCGCCGATCCAAAAGTACATTTCTCTTAGGGAGGAATGAGGATTGGCAAGGATTGCTCTTTCCGCTTATTCAATATATGATCTTTTTTAGTCTTTCGGACCGGTGAGTATCTTTAACGGAGTCTCATATACAGTATTGTTTTGATACTTTTGTTGTTGCAGAGAAAGGTGCTCCAATGGACCCCCACTTTCTTTCTCTTTCTTGCAATTTGAAATGCTAAGCCCCGTTGGAGTACTTTTGGATCAGCGAGAACTTTTTGGACTGGAGCATATCTCAACTTCAGTATAAGCCTAACTTTTCCAGCACACATAGAAACGATCCGAATGCTCAACACCCACGCTGAGATCCGCGCGAATATGAAAAGAATCGGAAACGAAGAATTCTATACTGAATTCACTGAATTCGCCAAGGCGTTCCTAGAATCCGAGCAAAACGTAACCTATTTGACCGGGGATTGTGTGAACCCCACTCGTACCGCATACGAGTCGCTCTTGAAGTGTAAAAAATACGTCGACGATCCTTAAGGTAATGTTATGATTAAAAGCACCCCAGAAGGGCGATACTAATAATATTTGGGTGGATTGGGATTTTCGTGAGTTTTCGGGGGCGGCTGGTGTGCTGGGGGTGGTTGGCGTGCTGGTTGAATACCTTGTTTGTAGCCAAAGGTTTAGTTTATGGTGTTTTTTACACCAACTTTTTTTGTAAATAGCATTAGACATTGTCTGGCGCGTCTGAACTCAGCTTTAGTAGTGAAGTTTGATTCATTCTAGTGACATGGTTTCATGGTGTAGTTGAATGCCATATCTTCCTTCTGGCCCAGTTTTGTCTACTAGTCCCCGGCCTTCTCATTCCCATTTAACTTCCATTTACACACTCCAAATAATCATGAGTGCTAGCAATCATGATATAGGAGTTAGGAGTACCGGTGCAATTGACTATATATCAAGAGCCTCCTATGCATTATGGGAAGGGGGCTGGGAAGGGATTAGTAACTTAACAATAAATGATCGCGGACGGATGCATCTCGGGGATCTTTTTCATTCCCCTCAAACCACGTGTACCAACGGGTTTCTTTCCGTGTTAGTGTGGGCGAGTGGGTGAGTGAGTGACTCAGAGTGAGTGAGTGAGTGAGTGAGTGCTTGTGTCGCTTCGCTCAATTTTACCAGTTGATATAAAAGAGCCAGTTCAAACCTGGTTGATGGTAACATCGGAAGAGGGGGCAGCCGGGAACAGGTAAAAGAGCGCAAGCATGGATTTAGCCATTCTCTAAAAGGGAAATTTGTCCCCAGCGCCCCCCTGTACGATCAATGGAACTCCCATACACGAGAACTTGTATTATGCAGTATGATAGGACAGCAAAAAAAAACCCCCTCAAGCCTTTGGCAACTTTAAAGAGGAAACAGCCGTTCTGAGAGACTCCCGAGCCCGACGCTACCCAAGTAAGGAATTTCGAGAAATTGTAAGAATCATGAGAACTACTCTTTTCCATAACGGAATCATAGAACCATTAAATTGATAACCTGTGATGCCCTATGCAGTGGTGGGGTAAGTTCTGGGGGTGACTTGAAGTTGTGTATCCCGTTGCTACTTGATAGTTTGTAAAGTGTGGGACGTCCGGGCGCCAAGACAGGCCCTAACCAATCCCTAGGTGTTCGAATACTTCAGAAACGGTAAGGTATACAAAAAGTAAGATACACGATAATCACCCTTCTTCTTCTACCGTAGGGGTGTCACTGGATTCTCAATTCCACAAACTTCATATTATTCAATTTTATTTGTTGCAGACTGCTCTCCGCACATTCTTCGGTTTGATTTGGCCTAGAATGGAACCCCCGAAGCCGTTTGGGACAAGAAAAGCGTCTGTAAAGAGGGCCCGGTTTTGGTGCGAAAGGGCCACCCGCTCAAGTTTTTTCTCCCAGCAAGATGCGCTCTACCTGCCATTGTAGAATATGCTAAAATCGAGCTCAGAGACGGAGGCTGAAACTAGTGGATGAATAGGTAGGCGTCTGCACTTGCACGGTACTGTAGCGCACGGTAGTCCAGAGGCTAGAGCGGGGTTTTTTTTCCCCCGTGATACGAAAAAAACGATCATCCACCGGAATATAGAGTGATGCAAATTATGATAGCTGAGATCCACCCCCCTTCCTCAGCACCATCCACCCCCAATCAATGAGACCTTTCAACTCTACAGATCACTCTACAAGATACAACACCGAGAAACGGCCGCGCACATTCCAACAGGCACAGCACTGTAGTTGCCTGATGATATCCAGCTTTGCCCGACCGGACCCATTCTCCCCAGTTTCAGACCATGTGTGGACAATTGCACCCATAAGTGCCCTTTCCTGTACGTGACTTCTGAATAGATGGGCACTTCTCCGAGTGACCAACCGGCCGGCGGTGTATTCCTGCGCTTGTGCTCCGCTTGGGAACCCCACCTGAGAAGTTTATGCATGCATCTGGGTCCGGAGAAAGAAAACGAAGGGATTTGGCTGCTGAGGGCAGTGGGAAGGAAGGAGGCAAATGATTCACCACCTGAGAACAAACGGTGGAGCGCAGAAAGAATCATAAAATGAGACATGACTTTTTCTTCTTCTTCCCCCTTTGCGCTAGGAAAGCGAAAAAGTAAAAAAGAGATAAATGGTGGAAAAAGAGGCACCCCCGCCGGCAAGCAGCAAAAGATCCCTCCCACTCATATCCCGCTCAATACCGTACATAGCATCGCAAGCGTAGCACCACCAAACGTCATTCGTTAGAAAGTTGGTGATGGGAGGTACAGCAGTTGGAAGGGAACAGTTCTGGTATGCAGCTTCCGTCCGGCAAGCCCATGAAAAAAAGAAGGCCCAAAGGAAGGCGAAGAACAATACGGTCACTCGAAACACAAAAAAAAAAGTGTTCACGCCCGCGTTTTTTCTCTCTCCCCCTCCCTTCTTCCGTTTCTTTTCTTTTCCCTTCCTCTCTTTTTTTTTCTTTTCTTTTCTTTTCTTTTGCTTCCTCCCTCCCTTTCTTTTTTTCCGTTTTCTCTCCAAACGAGCGAACCACAAAAACCAACGGGTGAACGAGAACGTACCGTAGTGAAAAAAAAGTGAAAGGGGGGAACATAACGAGTTCCTACAGTCCAACTCCCACACTCACGTTTTTTGCTGGTCGGACTAAAATTAGGGAAAACACTCCTCGCATGCTATTATATCTCCAAACTAAATGCGACCGCATGTGTCGACCTAACGTGCGGTGCATAAGTCCAAAAAAATTATTCTTTCTCTTTTTCCTATTCTTATTCCTTTTATCCTCGCTACCTATTATGGTACGAGTATAGACGGATGCAGGCTAGGGTAGGTCAACAGGTTCCCACTGAGCCCGCCCCCCCTCCCTCCGCGATATGATAGAGTGGAAGGGATAAGAGAGCAAGCTACCAGGCATTCCCACCCCAGAAGCACAAGTAGAATGTCTCATCAAACAAGAGGAGAGCGCAAATTCCCGCAGGGCAAGGTGAGTCCATTGTGTCTTTCCTCCCGCTACTTTCTTTTTCCTGTTCTCCGTCTGTCCTTTTTCTTTTTTCCGTTTTCTTTTCTCTCTTTTTTCTTTTCTGATAAAAAGCAAGTTCGGTAGAAGGGAAGGTTTTTTTCCTTCCATCAACGGAGGCTTGTGAAAGATAGGGTGGAAGAAGGAGTCCGGGGGATGTCGTTGGAGCTAGCAATCAACCAAGCAACCAAGCAAGGTGGTGAGAGAGCAGGGTAGCAGTACCGGCACAAGTAGGTAGTAATAGTAAAGTAGTAGTATTCAACAAACTTCATGTCCCGTCGTTCGTTTCAATCCTGCTAACGATACCCTTTCCTCCCACCTCACTTTCCTTCAAAAGATCCCATCCCCCCCCATCGGCTATCTTATCTAATAAACTTTATCCAATCTAGAAATAAAATAAACTTTATCATAGGAAGTAGTGGCGAAAAAAGATAAGAAAGGCACAGAAAGAAAAAAGCTGAAAACCCGGCCCTAAATGGAAAACAGAAACCTATAACGCGCTCGCTCACCGAACAAGAAAAGAAGGAAAAAGTCGGATGGACAAAAAAATAAACACCAGAGAAAAAAGAATGACAAATAAACAGAAAACCTAGCTCACAAGATCTAATTCATATAATTACACTGAAGTACAAAGTTGGCTTAGAAAGGAGGTCAAGATTCTTCATTCGGATTTGATGGCTATCGGCGGGGAGTGTGCCGAAGTCGTGGACGATGGTGATGAGTGATCATCGTGGTAGTATTGCGAAGAGAAGAATGAAGGATCTGGAGACTCTGGAGTGGGTATTAGTGTCTGTGTTTTTTTTTGTTGCTTTGTGAGCAGTAGGGACTTACCAGCCAAACCAGCGAGGCTCAGGTAAAAAGGATTCATCGAGTTCTCGTCATAAACCGAAGTAGTCTTAGGAGTCATGAAATCGCTGTACGAGTGATGGTAGTGGTTGGATGAGATTCTCGTCGACGGGAGAGGAAGATAAGTGTGTTCTGGCCCTGATGAGCTGATTCCGGAACCGCAGGTTGCCTCAACCACTGAAGACAGTGTTGGTTGTGAGTATGCATACATGTACTGTGTGCTCGGTGACTCGTATTGCGGTAATGATGCTGCGTCGTTGACGGGTGGGCCGGCCGATGGGTAGTAGGGAGTGGGCGATGATGATGAGAATGGGCTGGAGTTGCTGCTAGCTGCGCTTCGATATTGTGATGAGTAGCTGGCGGCGGTGGTGGTGTATGCCGTGTTCAATGGGGGGAGGTAGTTCTCTCTTGATAATGGGGCCTCAGAAAGGGCCTGTGGTGGTGGAGGCGGGGGGGAGACAATGGGCTGTTCTGCTGAAGATTCCCGGGTGGATCTTCCATCGGTATCCTCGCCGTTGGGGGAGATAGAGCGGGACGCTGCGCGGCGCTCGAGGTCTTCAAGACGGCGCTTTAGCTTCTTGCCTGTGGAAAGTTTTAGTCTTCTGCTCCCTAGATTGAATTGCGATAGCAGTAGTAATAGCTGCGGAAAACATACGGTAGTTGCGTTGAGCAATGCGGTTCTGAATTCTTCGGCGCTCAGCAAGATCTGAGATCTTGGTCCAATCCTCATCCGGATTTGTGCTTCCTCTGAATTCTGTGGTCGAGGAATTTGTCACCCTGGTGGTTGGGCGGGTATTGTAGTGGGTTGCAGAAGGCATCGAGGAGATTACGGGTGTGGGGAAAGTGTAGTGTCCGGCGTTCATATCGATAGTGGAAATGTTGGAGCAGGCGTTGGATGGAATGATTGAAGTCGAAGCTGAACGATCAAGTGCGGATTCCCAACTCTTTATATATCTGGATGCCTGACGCAGTTGCAGTGGCAGAAGCTAGTATTAATTCGACTCTTGGGGTAGTGATCTCAAGTAATGTATGATGATGATGCGGGAAGCTTGGGCGATATGGAGGGAGAGAAGGATGAGGGGGGGCTTAATTAAGTACTGCTCCGGCCAGGTTATCAGACGCACCAACCCTCCAGCCTTACATCCCGACAGAACGCTGCAAAGAACCTTCTGTGCGGATGGAAACCACAATTTTGGGAGTGCATACATGGTGGGTCACACTGCCTGCATGTCGCTCCATTTGGAATCGCCGAGACTCTGACCAAGCACCTTACATCGAGAGCCATCCCATGTTCATTTTTAGACTCGACCTCTGGTGCTTCCCATTCTGGTTGCAAGCTGGGGCAGCAACACCACCACCCATTCCTTGCCCAAGAAGGTTGGGCGGAGTTGAACGGTTGCCATGGATGGGGGCGGTTACAGCCTCTGGAACTGGGGAGGTAGAAGTACCGGTACGAAGTCTACCACACCACATTTTCAGCCCTGGGGGTCGAAAGAGCGTTTTTGCAGTGCCAGGTGCCAAGTTCGAGTGGGTCTGTTAGCTTTGTCCAGAAAAAAAGGCGTTACACACACCAAAGTCCGACGACCCGGAAAACCTGCAACTACCTACAGTACACAAGTGCCCATCGCCGAACAATTCAAACCTCCCTCCCCCATTTCCCCTCGCTCCATACAGTACTCTCCCAACAATGCTGTCCTTCGCCTGCCATGAGCCCCTGACCCTAATTACATAACTCCCAGTTACATATGATAACTCGAAAACCACTTTATTCACTCACTGTTCATATCTCACAGCCTCAACAAACTGATTAATTACCAGGGCATCATATCCCTTGAATCCTCTTGTAGCTAGGCGTAACAATAAGTTACAGCTGTAACAAAAACTGGTACGATACGACTCTCCTCCCTTCCCCCACCAACCAACCACCCTTCTTCCTCCAGCGTTTCGGTACATTAGACCCCATACCAGTGACACAGTCCATGCATTGTCACAGACATTCCACCTGTACGCCGTAACGCATCACGGGCGCTGGCCCAGTCGAACTTTAGCACAATACCCTACTTTGCATTACGTTGCATTGAGCCCTGGGGGCTGAGAAAAAAAACCAGCAGACGGATTGAAACAATCCACCTGATCTTTTAATTTTGAAAGAATTCCCCCGGATCCGCGTCCTTTATCGTGATAACATAATCGCGCGGTAAGTTATAGTGCTGCCACAATAGCTCTCGACAATAGTGTCGCAGGCAACACTGATGAATAGGTCCTGTGTGCGGAGGTGGAAAATAGCTGGCCTTGTTTTCAATACAAGTATTCAGTGCTGAAATCGCAGTACGGGAATAGCTACAACCACCCGCATATACCGGTACAATAGGAATAATAATCAGTTTAGAAATCCTACTTGCTTCGAGGCCCTTTCCTACCGTAATCGTGATGAACCGGAAAAGGGCTGGGCGGGGACCACCGATGAGCAAAGGCAGGGAGACTGGAGGCTGGATAATAAAAGAAATGATTCCATTACCCCTTTCTAAATCTTTGCCTGAACTGAGCAGGAGCCGCTTGGGCGGTGGAAGAAAGCTTTAAACGCATAGGCAAGCATATTCTCACTGCAACTTTTCCTAGTGGGGTAACTTCTTTCCTTCTTTTTTTTTTTTGGCAAATTTAGATCTCGTATATTCTATTGTTTTGTAGTATCCAAGATGGGGGCCGCCCGTAGTTCACCGTCGGCGCAGATTCATTATTACAGGTACAACACTGCGGTGCGGGCCAAACGGTTTTCCGCCAAACCAGTGCACCGAACTGGACTCTTAGGAAGCGAGCGCACTCGCTTTGGTCGCTGGGACGGGACTGATAACGAGAATAGACATGGACGCAATTCAAGGATCCCATCGGCGGCAAGGGGCTCAGCCACGACCATGTGCTTGCATCGTAAACAAAAAGAAAAAGGAAAAAGGAAAAGGAAAAGAAAGTAAGAAACGGGTGTCTGTAGGATGAGACATTCTGGAAGCATTTGAATCATTTGATGGCTAAATTTATTGTGTGAGACACTACAAGGTTGCGCCGATTTTGACTTGTCATATTTCACTCCAGTCCAATCAGTAGAAACATAGCAATGCCGTCTCATCCCCGGCTCCGGCCCAATAATCTATGTCGGTATGCCGGCATTAATTTGTGGTAGCGATCAAGGAATCCCCTATGGATGCTCAGCTAGCAAGCTTAAGCAAGGCCAAGTAAGGCAGTTGTGGCGGCCGCCGATAAAATAGAAAACGTCTCCATTTGAAGTCATTTCCGCCGTCATATTTACTCCGTGCCATCGGAATGTTCTTTTAAGGATCACCGAACACCCATCCG
>Ga0307510_10003211_pt1 | contig 19005 bp, 18 predicted proteins | sample 12_EM_MG_FD_207224 | JGI IMG/M metagenome (GOLD analysis project Ga0307510, IMG submission 207224) | Populus trichocarpa ectomycorrhiza microbial communities from riparian zone in the Pacific Northwest, United States - 12_EM | ecosystem: Host-associated > Plants > Roots > Unclassified | place...
GAAAAAAAACATAAAACATGATCCTCGGGGGCCTAATCCTCATAACCCCCTACATAAGCGGGAGAAGTGCCCTAGTAGTCCCCTTTCGCTAACCAGTCGGTACACATCGCCTCGATCTACGAAGCCTTGAAGTGGCTCAAGCATCCAGAACCCGAAAGTATAGATTATCTCTCTACCGGGCTCCAAACCTCGCTCCCCTCCGAGAATCCTTTATGCCTACCCCATTTTTTGCCTTAGTAGGTATTATCCAGATAACGGGCGATATGAAGTTACAGCGCAACCAGTGCCTCTGCCCGCGCGAGCTCCAGGGCCTCCAGTACATTATCCTTGTCCGGGGCGCGCTGCTCAATACCACCCCCTCAGGCCATAGTGGTACATGAATGAGCCGGCGGGGGAACATGCAGGGCATAGAAGGTTTTCTCCCCCGTGCTTTTCCTCCCCCCCTATCGCTTCCCCGCCTTAAACTTCCTTCCTGTTCTTCACTTCCCCCGTGATCCCCCTCCCAAAGCATTTGACTAAAATGAATCATGAGCTTCTTCAAGTCTTAATACAAACTTTTTTGTTCACTTGGGCCTCTCCACACCGCTGCAGAAAGCCCTCATCAATGACCACGTTAACGCCGCCAAATGGCGAACACCGAACACAATTCCTTTCCCGGGATCAACGAGAAATAATATCTCTGGAGGCCTTTCCGAAAGTTTGCCCAACCAAGAAATAAAAGAAACAGCCGCAGGACACACTAACCGGAATGAGATTACTGGATAAGCTGAAGAAGAGAGTGGCTAACCAAGTGATCGATCAGGATACTAGCCGAGGAAGGACTAGGGTTATATATCTCCGGATTGCCGCAGGTACAGCGAACCCCCAAGAAACACCATTCAGATATATCCTGATCCCCTGCGATCCCAAGAAATCCAGAGCCACCGTGATGTCTTTCGAGAATCATCTTAATGTACCGCGCTTGTGAGAGATGAAGACTTCGGTTGCTGCGACCTCTTCGGATTTCCATACCGAGAAATGTGGTAAGCGGTCCGAGATCGGAAGTTCCGTCTGAAAGGAAAATACTTCTCTTGCGAAAATAAATGATCGAATCTCAGGAAATCGTAGAGAGAAAAGCAAAGAAAAGAAAAGATCCCTGGAAAAAACCCCGCACCATAGGCTCTATTCCGCCAAGCGCAAAGCAAAAATTATCCTGCCCATCACCCTATAGAAAGCGGTATCGAACCCGAAACCAAACACCCATATCCTATTTTCTATCAGCACCGGATATGGAAACAACCATTGATCGCCATGTTCTTAATCACTGCGCACCTCATATGCGCAAGCCCTGCAACTGCGTATCTCCTCACCCCATGGCCATTAGGCAACATCGCGACAATCACAGAGCTCTTTCCTAACCATCAAAGCACGTATCAAGGGAATGAAAGGGGGGGTCCTCATATAGGTACGGGGAATCGGGGTCGGAGAACCAACAGCACCTTCCGGCTCCATCTACTAGTGAATTGGAGGATGGAGGGAAAGCGAAATGAAGGGATCCTTTCGGTCTTTATTTCTTATCTTACTTCTTTTTTGGTATATCATGTGTTAGGTTCAGAATTCATGGGGCGCTATGGTATGCTAGACTGGGGTGGGAATTAAGTTACGGGCCTTGTTAGCGTATGTGTGGTTAAGGTGCTATTGCCTGCCGAGGCTGACATCGAAGTCGTGTTCTTATGCTTGTTCCGAGTGATATTCTATGAATGACCCTGAACAGGGCATACTTAGGCGAGATCAAAGCTGGGCTCCGGCCGCCCAAGGTGGGAGCAACCAGGAAGTCATCTGAACTCCAGATCGGCCTGTTCATTAAAAAACACCACTTTCGATAGACTTTCTGGTTTCGACGGATTTACATTCCCTTAGGGTGGATATCTTGAGAATCGCCAGCGCTTTGTGGTATGATTGATAACATGACCTTGGCACTTCGAGAACAACAGACACATCTGAAGTCCACCACCTCTCATAAAGGGCAAATAAGAATATTCTGGAAGTCGGAGAAGGGGGTAGGGGTGGGGTTTGAAGAGGAGAGAAGAGAAGAAATGATGAGAAACGAAGAGAGAGGAAGAGACAGGAGTAAAGAATGGTAGGGAGGAGATTAGGTGGAAGAGAAGTAGCGTTGTGGATGTTATTGCAAGGAAGTGAGGTTGAGAAAGGAAGAAGATAGAATGCGCAGGTTTCCTGCGTTGTGTATTTAATGATGCTGGTTTCCCCTCCAAGCGCAACGACCTGATCGGGATCTGGGCATCATCCTTCAATATCAAGCTTCCAAGTGCGCGTTAAGATAGGAGACTGTTTCAAACAACAAAAAATATAGAGATACTGTGGATTACTGCCAATACCGTGATTTATTATAGGGCGTTGCGACACTAATAATTATTGTTATGCTCTACGATGTTCGGCTGGATGGAGAATCAGGAAATAGGACCCAGAAAGTACTGAGACAGTATATTCTCATGAGAGTCGGAATGGAGCAAGAGCGGACTAAGGTAAAACTAAGACAGTCGAACCAACGGGAATGGCACGAAGAACGGCAAGTCGCCAGAGTTTAAAAATTGAGAGGGGCGGTTGGGCAGCAGTGGTGGGGAAAGGTTGAGTTCAAACCAGCCGTTCGGCAAGAAGAACCACTGACCAACTCTTTTTTTCTAAGAGGGGGTGACTGCACCTATACCTATGAAACTTGTTACAATACATGTTTACATACCCTCCTGAGTGGTTTCTCAGTTTCTGCCATTGTCAGAGAAAGGCATTTTGTCGCTGAGGAGCAATGTGTTTGGAAAGAGGGGGTGTTACCATACCCCGCTGCACGCTAAGACAAGTGTAAACTCTACTTTTTCTTATGATCGGGCAGGTTCGGGAAAATAAGCACTAGCGCTATGCTTCCTGTATTTATACGAAATTTGAATTGATAGTGCTATTCCCACTTTCATGAGATTCTACTATGCTAGGATTATTCCACCATTGTGAGCGAGAGCTGTCCACTGCCGTATACCAGTAATCCGGAATTTTCCGGATTGATGCTGGTCAAGGTTTTCTTAAGCGTGCCCAAATCGTCGCTCATCTGCATGTTTAACAGTAGTGAGGTCTTTTAAACTGTGGCGAGTCGGCATTCTTTGTGCCCTCCTGTTGACTTTAGCTCCAATCCGACTTTTGGCAGATTACCGTAAACGGTATCTGGACACCGATACTACTAAAGTTTATGCTGATTATTCAATAATTTGTTTGTAATGTGGTAATTATGAGAGTGGCTCGATCCCAAGGTGATCCAACTCAACCCTCCTATCTCGCAGTTCATCCGGAAGCCAGCCGCGCCGTGCGTAGGAGAACTAACTTTACCACAGATTTCCCAACACCCGGCCACCACATGGCACTCTAGTAAAAATAAATAAAACCACATCTACCTGTTAGAGCTAAGCCACGATGTCGACAGAACAGTGGCTCCCCGGTCATCTCCAACCTAACGCCCCCCATCTCCGTCTGTGGCAACAAAACTTTCCCTACCATCGATGGGACTACTACAGACTATCAATCGACCAAAACGGGGACTACAAGTGCGCTGGCGATGCCAGCATCCAGAATTTCTCCGCGAGTGAAATCGGCGGCTATTGCCTGGAACTGGTTGCTGGGGGGAATATCTACGGCAAGAGGCTTAGCTTTAGCCCACTAATCGATGCTAACCTGGTAGTGTTGGGGTTGCGGGAATCGCTACTGGTGTTTCCCGGGTGCCTGTTTTCATGTGTACCCCTAGTTCAAGGAGGTTGCCTCTGGGGAGGCAGTGTTGGCCGGAGCGATGCCAGTAGAGGGGACGATTTTATAGAAAGTTATTTGGTGAGTCCCCACCTTTTTCTCTCACCCCCAGCCCCGCTTCTTGCGATTTTGCTAATGAGGACTACATGACCGCCATAAAAGTTACACCTCCGAAATATGATTCCGGCATTCGGCTGCATTTTTTCCATCTGACACTCCTCTCGGCGATCTGTCCCGCCTCCTTTGGAGTGACGGAATGCACCCTCCAACGGCCATGGGAGAAAATAACTCGCAAGACTGAGGCAGCGGTTTTAAGTGGCAGCGGCGGAAGGATTAGGTCTTCGGATGTGAGAGAGTGGAATAATACGATTGTCTGTGCCAATGAGAGGGGTAACAGCGCCGGGAGTAACTGCAGATTTGTGGGGAGGTTGGGAGGAGGAGAGGCTGGGTGGGGGGTTGTTCCCCACAGTTAGTTTTGCCACTAGTCTTATGAAGAAGATAGATGGGGATGGGAAGGGGCTACTTGCTATAATGCTGGTTGAGATGTTTTATTAACGGATCCGATGAGGTGAGTAGGGTGATGAGCGGGATGAAAGTGCATGTTATGAGTTGGGCATGGGATTGCCTGGCGATTGTGTTTGTTTGTTCGTTGGTTTGGCTGTCGGGTTAGTTTACCCCACGTTTGTGGTATAGGCTATCTTGCTTTATATTGAATGGTTTTTTTGGTAGCATGGTTCGGAATTTCTACGAAGGTCTTGTCCTCATGAAGTATCACTCGTGCTCTAGCATACCCGTTAGTCTTCAAGCATGTCCGTAACTTTGGGCGAGCGTAGCAGCCTGGCTATCACCCCGAGAACTTGAACAACGGCATGGGGACATTTAATTTCTCCTTGTCGCTAATGCCGGGGAATTCCTAAAATACAAACTGAGCAATTCGGAAGGTGGTGTGGATTCGTTGAAGAGGTCGAGAGTGATAGCGGTGTTATATTTTGACAGATTTCAGGAATAGCGTGAAACAAGCTATATGTGCAGGTTCATGAGACTTCTCCTGGGGTACATTTTGAGGTAATTGATCAGGATAGAGTAGTGAGGTCTGTTCAGCGGGTAGACCAATGCATGGGTAGGCGGTTGGCTGAGATGGCAGATCGGATATTGTCTGGCTGCGCTCTTTTCCCAGAAGCAGGGACGGGGGGTTGATCAGTGGGAAAGCATCAGTGCACATCATGCCCTTGGCAGATTGGAAGAGGATCAATGACACCTGCTTTCGCATGGTGCGCTGACTCTTCGGAGAGCTGTTGGAGTTGGCATTAACCATTGACAACTAACAGCTAGACCAAAATCTAGAATGGGATGCTGACGCCACCTAGACTCGTCATGTATAATGTCAGCCAGGTAGACGGAGGGGAATATACTTCCATGTTTTGAACTCCATCACCGCACCCTATCGCACCCTATCCCACACGCTCTGCTTCCACTATCTAACTCTTTCATATTTAAGCATTTATAAAAGGAATTATCCCCTCTCTTGCCCAGACCTCCCTCTTCTACATTGTTTCACTGAGGAAGGATCTTGTCAGGAAGCCACTAGCCGGGTATTTGATTATGGAGACTATCACCGACACCAACTCGAACAAGGAGAACCGGAAAGCCAAAAAGAAACTTCTCTAGAGTAGAATCGAACAGCTCGCAAAGTTCAACCAGAGCATCGAGAGACTGACAAAGGAGAAGGAAAAATGGAAACGAGAGTATGAGGAGATGGCGGCGAAGGAGAGAGGTGAGAGGGATGAGTTGGAGGAAACAAAGAAGGCTCTGGGTGAGGCGAAGAAGAAGATGACGATTTTGGAACAAAAGACTGGAGGCTGCAATGAAAAGGAACATTCCAATTGTTGCAGCTATTGTATTGAAAGCAGTATATAAACAGGCTGTTGGAATCCCTCAGCAAGGCGAGTCTCCCGAAAACTAAGATACCCGAGGAAAAAGGATCAGTGTTTCCAACCGTCCGGGGGCCGACGGGGCCTACCAGGGGGACTGCCAAGAGCCCCGGACGGGGCGAGACAGCTATCTGTAGTTCGTCCGGGGTGGCCTAAGTGCAGGACGGCTGGCCCTACAGGTGGGACATTTTGGTTCAGGGCAGGGGGTGGACGTCAGGGGATGGGCGGAGGGGGGGGGGGGGGGGGGGGGGGGGGGGCCCGGGGGGGGGGACCGCGGGGGACTATCGAGGATGGCCGGGGCCGGTGGGAGACTACCGGGGACGGCAGGGTGTTGGATATCTTGGGTTGTTCGCCGAAGCTTAGTCACACGTTTAGCTTGGTTGCCATTGGCTATGGGGCCTACTTGTCTTCTTTGCGCTCTGTTTCGTTTCGCTTCTCTTCTCTCCTTTTTCCACTCAATAAGTTCTTTCTACACAGTCAACTAAAACAAACCAAAATGCTCTTAACGTGACTCTCACTTCCACCTAGAATCTCTTTCTTGCATTCACCCTCAGTAAATTTCTGTCCGCACTATCTCTACCTATAGAGCGGTCTGCAAGCACTTTATTCTGTCCACCTCAAAGAACTCGGCCGACTCCGCATCAGGTCCAACACAGGGGACTGCCGGGGACTTCAAGAGTGATGTCTCATGATGTGAAAGGAATTCGTTTGGAGGTGTATGATTTCGGCTTGGCTAGTGCAGGAGGTCCAAGCGCTGGGACTATAGTTCCCTAGAGTCTGCCTAGTCCTCACCTTCCCGGGTACAGCCCGTCTTACCAGCCCCAAAAAGACGGGCTATGAGCCGCAGTCCGTCCCGTCCTCCCTCGAAGACGGACGGACTGGACGGTTCGGAACACTGGGAATGATCAAGAGCCTCTCCGAAAAGTTCTATCAATTTGGTTGCGAGAATCCAGGGCAAGTAGTGGAGCTGGCCAACGCTGTAAGTTCCTTCACCTTGCTTGGGCTGTAGGTAGGACTAACCCTGAGAAATAGTGGCCGGGCTTGATGAACGATCACAATAATGGCGCCCATAAGGTCACCGGTGATGATGTGAACGAGATTTTACCTTTTTGTGAACCCCAACTACGTCGCATCTTGGAGAGGGCATTCCGGTTGCTCTTGGGTCGATCCCCCAGCGACTGGAAACATCCAACTCCGGATCAAAAGGCCCGTGTTTTTTCGCAATTTTTAGTTATTGGGCGGAACGTGTACCCCATTAGATGATCTGGTAACTGATTGGGTTCCGATAGATAGAGATTGCGAACTCACCAGCCTGGGCTGGTAACCCATTACCCGTGCCCGAATTGCCCACTTCGCACGCTCCCCCAAACCTCATTCTACCTCGCCCCCTGTTAGTGCCTGTCGATGGCGCCCCTCTTTTCCAAGTATTAATATTAGGAAGGGGGGTAAGGGTTATAGATATTGTTTAAGTTTTTTTTTTTGAAAGAGTGTTATCCTGTCGCAAAGGGGTACCTGTAAAAAAGTTAGTTTCTGCGTGATTTGGTGGGATTGAGTGGTCTACTGATTATTTTCATGTTCCAAAGGGGTGCTTGTAAAAGAGTTAGTTTTTGTTGTGGGGATAAGGTGGCCCCCCACTATTTAGTGTTATCCTATCAGATTTATAAACACGATCACCACCCCGTACCTGGATGCTTCGCTATCATGCAGACTAAACAGATGCGTCGGGTATATTGATGTGAGTCACAACCTGTTTCCGCAGGAAGCAGGGGTTTGCTTGCCATGATTTCCAGGGAGTTTCAGCAAGAGTTAACGCACCATGCGGAAGAGGATGTCATTGATGCTTTCCGACCGATCAACCCGGGGTTCCTGCTTCTGGGAAAAGAGCACAAACAAACAACCTCCGATCAGTCATCTCAATCAACCGCCTATCCGGGCTTCGGTCTACCCGCTGAACAGACCTCACTACTCTATCCTGATCAATTACCTCAAAATGTAACGGGAGGAGAGCGCTCATGAACCTGCGCATATAGTTTGTTTCACGCTATCCCTGAAATCCATCAAAATACAACTGCGTTATCACTATCGACCTCTCCAACGAATCCACAAAATCTTCGGAATTGCTCAGTTTGTATTTTAGGAACCATTCCTCGAGATTATCGACAAGGCAGAATTAAATGTCCTGAGGCCGTTGTTCGGGTTCTCGGGGTGATAGCCAGGCTGCTACACTCGCCCAAAGTTATGAAAATGCTTGAACACTGACTATTGAATTTCTTCTCATTGTTTTCCATTGTCCTCAAACACCGGCTTTGTCTAAAGCGTTTCCTTCCTTTATTACTTCGTTCTATTGGGTTGCATCCCTTATGGTGGTGAGACATTATTGGTTGGCTCGTGATTATTGGGCGGCTATTTCGTATTGACTAGGCTTCATTGCGCTCTCTAGGTTTGGAGGCGTATACTCTGTTGGAACCCATGGTCCGTTCTGGCGCTGAAGATGGGAAACTGGCTTCTTCTCATAAAGGATGAGGTCACTTCTGTTCTCTATATATGTTTGGCTATTCGGCCCTTTCTTTTGGTTAATAAGTAAGAATCGCACGGCAAGTTCAAGTGCCGCAAAGTCTTTTCCATTTCGCTTTCACATATTGGGGCATAATTTCAACACTGACTAACACCCTAGAGCGCGAGTGATAGTTCATGAGGAGAACACTTTCGGAAGAAATTTCTAACCATGCTACAAAAAAAAGTCATTCAATATAAACATGCAAGAGCACTTATACCACAAATGCCAGGTAAACTAATGCGACAGCCCAACAGCCCAACAAACAAGCGCAAATGTCATATCCTATTCCCAGCCCATACAAAGCTCCCGTCCCCTCATACCTCTACTCACCCCATCCAATCCGTTTATAAAACAGATAACCAGCGTTATGGCTAGTAGCCAGTGACCCATCGCCATCTATTTTCTTCATCAGACTAGTCGCAAAGCTAACCCTATGGTGAACAACTCCGCTCCCAGCCTCTTCTCCTTCCCGACAAATTTGTCTTTACTCCCGGCGCTGCTACCCCTTTCATTGACACTGACAATAGCATTCTTCTTCACGCTCAAATCCGAAGACCTAATCCTTCCGCCGCTGCCACTGAATACCCTGCCTCAGTCTTGCAAGTTATTTTCTCCAATGGCCGTTGGAGTGACACTACAAAGAAGGCGGGACAGATCGCCGAGAGGAGTGTCAGTGCGAAAAAGTCCAACCGAACACCGGGATCATACTTCTGAGGCGCATCTTTATGGTAGTAGTATAGTTCTCATTAGTAAGATTGCAAGAATCGGGGGTTGTGAAGAGATGGGAACTCAAAGAATAACGCTCTACAAAACCATCCCATCCACTAGCATCACTGCGACCAACACTGCTGCTCCAGCAGCAACCTGCATGAACCTGGGGTACACATGAAAACAAGCACCCAGGAAATACCAGCAGCAATGCGCGCAACCCCCGACACTGCCCTTGCGGTAGATATTCCCCACAGCAACCCTTTCCAGCTAGCTTGAACCCCGCTTGAGCAAACAAGCCATGAAAAAAAAAAGGTTTCTTGTCCACTTGACCTACAGCGCACCTTTATAATCGCATTTAATAGCCAGAATGGTAAGCACTGCTCACCTAAAAATTACCGTAAGCTTAAAAAAGAACAGGAGATTTAGGGATGGCGGATTCGGTAGGTTGTTAAGAAGGTTTTGCTAGGACGGTCGTACAGTCGCACCCTGCTATGCCTGCAATGGAACCCTTTGAACGGGAAGCCTCACTATTACGAACAAACCCTTCGGGAATTTTTACGTCCCAGACCAGGGCAGCTGAGGCCGGTAATGGTGGGAAGTACGTGGTGTTTACCTCCGTAAGTGAGGAACAGCTTACGACGATCGACAAATTTTGCAATGACCACTACAAGAGGCTCCGCTTCATGTACCTCGAGCACCAGCAGACCTTGATTGTGAAAATTATGGCGAGCAAACTTCACGAAGTCGTTCATATGAAGTTTGAATACATGCTCCACGGGAAGGCCGCACAGATGGGATTGTGTGACGATCTGGGTACGATAGGTGGTGCCCGTCACCAAGGCAATAGCAGTAGGAAGGAGCCCGATTCCTACTATATTCTCCGTTCCCGTGTGCTGGCAGGGGCAGCCCCTTGGCCAACCCTGGCTGTGGAGTCCGGGGTTTCGGAAACGATCGAACGCTTAAGGGCCGACGCCCACTGGCGGACAACGAACTCGTCCGGCGCCTTCAATATCGTTCTCGTGTTCTCTGTGAACAAAGCCAACCGTATAATCGATATCGAACAATGGGAGTCTGGCAGTGTAATCCACCGGCGTTCCCCACGACTCAATCCTCTGAATCCTCTGAATCCTCCCTCTACTTCGATTGAACCTAAATATGTCAGGATTATCACGATACCCCAACCTGAGGATCACAAACACTCCCTAATACTCGACTTCGGGAAGGTTTTTGATCGTGACCCAGACCAAGCCGAAGACAGCCTCGAGAGTGATTTCGAATTTACACCAGCCGATCTTTCCCGGTTGGCTGCCAATATATGGTTTTATGGTAGCTAGAGCAATGATACAAACAATGTAAATCCACCTTTTTTCACCATTGCTTAGCAGCAGGCACTGACATGGGAATGATAGAGATGGAAAAGCACCTCTTTCGGTAGGGGATTGGTTAGATGGGGTTGGGGGGCGTGTGGCTAAGGAGTTGGAGGGAGGTGGGTGCTATTCTTATTCTTTCTTTGCTAGCTTCCGTTTGCGGCGCTCGAAGATGTCCTTGTCTAGATAGTCCTGTTCTCTCATGTCACCGCTCTGGTAGCTTGCAACAGCGGATAGGTTTTTTGATACGGCCTTGTCTATGCCTAGAGATGCGGGGATGTTGGCCTGTTTCGGAAACTTAGCGAGGGGGGCAAATTGAAGGGGGGTTTTTCGGGCTGAGTGCAGGAATTTTCTATACTAAGTGCTGCGGATTTTAATGAAGAACTTTTTAAGTTCTCTCTAGTGATTGAACTTGAGGCGAAGTAACACCTGTACCCCTATGAGCAGTTAAATCCTCAGAGAACCGGTTTTCCCCTTCTCCCTACTTTGGGTTATAAGATGGATTTCTAAGCGGCGGCATTTTACTGCTCTTGTGAGACTGCTGTAATAATGGTCTGTCACGCGACTGAAAATGGCCTGAATAACTGTAAACTTCCCATTTTCCACGCTCAGCAGCAGAACATCTCCACTCATTAACTACCCCTCCTCCATCGCGCCCAAGAACACCAACCCGATGAGCCGCTCGTAGAACCCCTGATCCCACCTGACAGACGTGTATTTCAAGTTCCCCCAGCGATTCCACAGTGCGGTCCAGTGGTCCGCGGCAACATACGCTGCCATGACCTGTTCGACGTACTAGAGGATGGCGTAGGAGTGGCATTTCTACACAATGCTCTCACACTCCATCTTTACTAGTTGTAGGTCAAGGACATAGGTTCCGACGCGGATGCCGAAGTTCTTGATGGCACCATATGCAAGGTTGCAGCTTCTAAGGCTGGAGGTTTATAGGAGCGATGTTGTGGTGAGTCGGCGATCGCACGCATGCACATGTAGCAGAGCTCCGCTGGGATGGGTGCCGGGAGGGCTTATAGGAAGGATATGACCTCAGTGAGAGGGCACTTTTCGGGCTTTACCTGGTTGGTTTCAATGAGAAACTGGAGGTGGAGACGGAGGTGCACTGGGGCTGGGCGTCCGGACAAGTACCTGAAGTAGGATTGTTAGAATTGGGTCGATGTTTGATCCGCTGCACCTTGACCGAGGAGTTTACACCCTCCAGTTATCTTCCCCGTGTAATTGTTCCTACCGAACATGTTTCGCAAGTGGTTTATGTGGGCTTCCATGAGGTATGCTGCATTCTTAAGATCTGCATCAGGGTCAAACACTACGGAAACTCGAGGGACTAACCTCCACTAGTGCCCCTCCCTAACATGCCTATCCACGTTAATACACTCTTCCGCAAACCAGACTAGGCGCCCGGCTGCGGGCGCTATTACTACCTGCGATGGTTGTTGGGATGACGAGCGGAAAGCTCTAGCTTGGACATTCCCAGGTATGGGGAATCTCCTAGATAATCCCCTTCCAAAAGCCCAGAACGTCCAATGTTCCTCCCCTTCGGCAACTCTCCGCTCGGCTTCCCTTTTTTAAGCATCCCTCTCTAACTCTTTACCCCGCAATGACTCCAAATCAACCTCTTCCATCTGATCCCGTGTGAAACGCTATATCACTAGCTTTTGGCCACTGGCAGTGATAAATACCCATCCCAGAGCTTCTTCAATACCCGATTGAGCAGCGTTCAATCCCCCCGACTTCTCGCCCCTCTTTCTTGCAGTTTCAATCCCCCCCGACCAACTAACCCGTCCGCGAAAGGGCGCATGCCAAATTCCTTCCTCAACCACCTGCAATTCTGTCCAAACAGATGTGTAACTGTCGTCCCGAGCAGGCGGTAGCAACAATCATGACTATATCCTCGCCGAGCGCCAGGCGGGAGGGGGGGATCCAGTACTCGGAGGTCCAGAACTTTTAGATAATTGATACCCTCCCCCTCCGACAATTGGATAACTACAGCCTGTAGAGCAGGACGGGGGTCCCCCGGGTGGGGTGGAAGCACTTGTCGCTCAGCCAAAGGGTGAAACTTTGATATCGGGACCTTGGCACGGAGGCACCAGGGACTGACTCTTCCTTTGAATCAGAGCTTTTCTGGGATTCTGGAGGGGTTGCCTGCTCAGCCTCTTCTAAGGGATAAAATAATAAAAATAACAATACTAAATATTCCCACAGGAGGTAACCGTAATAGAGTGACGGCGCCCCGCATAAATCAAAGTTAGAAGTCAGAAGTCCCAAGCCTTGGCAGCCATGCACGAGGCAACACTCAAGAAAACCCAAGAATAAGTTAGACAATGACACAAACTTCTCGCTGTGAAGAATTTTTCTTCCGTCTCAAGTATTCGCCAAGAGTTCCAACTTCCAATTTTCAAGTTTCATTTCTACGCAGGGCGCCGTCACTCTAATGACATATCATATCAAGTAGTTCGATTATTTGAGTTTCTATGATATATTCAAATAAATAGACAAGATAAGTGGTTTCGTGGTGTAGTTGGTATCACACCCGGCTGCAATGTTCAGAATACTGGTTGGTCACCAGTTCGACTCTGGTCGGAGGTATTATTTTTTTTGGTATTTTTTTATATCAATATTTTCTATAGAAGTCTTGAGACTCTGCACGGGTCAGCAAGGTTTTTGAACGAGGGCGCTATGCCAAGATTCTAACCTCCGGGTGAGAAAATAAAACATGGACTACCAATCCGGACGCCCGGAGGTTCTGGGACCATTCTCTCTGCTCATGTCTAGGTTTTGCTTCCCGCGCCAGCCAGTCCATCCATCATCTCTTGCATAATTTATTGGGGATAAATACAGAGGTAACCGCTCGCCCAAGCATGTGGGTGATATAAAATAGATTAGTTTTAGTTTGAAACATGCAGAGACCGGAGCCGCACATATATTGCAATAAAACGAGAGTCACGCGGTAAAAGTATTCCGCCTTCTTTGCCAAGAAAAAAGTAGGCGATAAATGTGGTATCATACAAGGAAATTTTGTCGAAGAGTTTTTCTTGGCAAAGGGGAGAGAGAAGGATATTATCGAGAGAATACGCCTAATAGGTTCTCATCCCGGCATCGGTGAACAAAGATAATAAAAATTATTGAACTCGTCTCCGCAAATACACAACTTCTTTGGATAGACTAGATTTCGGAGTAGAGAGGGAGATTGAGCGACGGAATCACCAAGTATCACTCATATCATCCTCGGTTGTCCCTGTTGGAACGACTGATGTTCTATTGGTTGAGAGAGAAACAGTGAGGGGCGACCCCGGCTATGTAACAAGAAAAGACGCAGTCACGATTTCCCCGGTTCATAGAACCTCACTCGCCGCCGCATGATCACCGCCGCATCGCCGCATCGCCGCCACATTCCCGGCTTACATAACACCGCTCAGTCAACCATACCAGATATGGAACGGCGCTCCAGCAATCCCTGTCGGAGGTTGTGGATTTGCGTGAAAAAAAGGTGTGGTGGTTGCAGCATGATGGCCTCGCGCTTAGCGCGCCCCCGGCTATACCTTTTTCCATTGTCCTGCGAGACACTCTTACCGCCTAGTGGTGATAGTGCGCCTGCTTTGCCCAATTGGCAATGGGTTGTTCCAACCCCCCATGGATTGGGCTTGCGGCGCTTCCCCTTCTTAGCGGCCCCATAACCAGATTCTCCCGAGTCCTGTTCACCGGCTCTGGAACTCTCTCCGTGATCAACATTCTGGCCCTCCAACACGGTCTCGGCTGTGCTCGCCTAGTTTTTATCGTTGCTTCTAGACGCCGCTTCGGCTCCAGCCCCTTCAGCTTTTTCCTTTGACACTCTCTTTCGAGCCGTCCCACCGTCCCTTATCTTGGCATTAGCAGTTTTTGTCTCAACCGTGCTATGAGATCTCGACTGTGTTCTTCTCGTTCATTGAAACCTTTGCAGGAATATTCGCCACTCGCTTTTTGACTGCCGCAGCCTGTTTCTCTGTCGTCGCGATCTGCTTGGCTTCTGCTGATTGTTCCCTCCTAGCCACTGCGGCCTCCAACCTCCCCCGCACCTCCTCCGGTTTGATGTTCTCCTTCTCCCTCTTCATTCGAGACTTAAATTGAGTTTTAGTCACTGCGCCTGGTTGGTACCCACCAGCATCCGCAGCCCTTTGTGCCTCAGCCACTAGCTCTGCTGTGATCTTGTCCACCAAAGCTTGGTGATTCTCAGCCCTCGTCGCAGCGGCTTTTTTTGCTGCAGCCGATTGGGCCCCGTCTTTCTTTACCACCACTTTTCGCGACAGGCTCAGTCTTTATGCCGAGTGTTGGTGGAGGCCGTTCCGGTTTCTCGGCTTTAGGCGCATTTTGACCGGGGTCTTGTTTAATGACTTCCTCTGAGGCCGTGGTTCGCTTGGTGTTACTGCTGGTTCGGGGTACATATCAATCACCACTATCGTCTCTGTCGGATGAGGGAGAGTCGTATTCCTCTGTTTTCTTAGGGTGATGTTTCCGGGATGACCTCCGCAGGGGCAGCTGCTGGACTGGAGGCAGCGGGGGTGTGTGAGGTCCCGGCCGGGCGATGGTGGATGTTGGCTTCGGAGTTTCATCTTTGTCGCTTGTGTCTCTCTCGTCCTCGGGCACGGATGCCTTGGGCAGTGGCGATCGAGGCTTATCGTCCTCACCCACATCACTAATATCGCTCTCATCTCTGTGGATCGGTAATTGGGGTTGTCTCCCTTTCGGCACTCTTTTGGCCTTTATGGTTCCGGCGGGTACCCCAGCAGGGGGGGCCTCTTGCTCAGTTTTAATTTCATTTTTGCGGGAGCCCTTGTGCTTGGTTTGCTTTGACACCTTGTTTTTTTGTTACGATGGGGTTGGGGTGGATCATAGGCATCACCATTATCGCCATCGTCCGATGAGGAAGAATCGCTTCTGTATCCCCGCTTATTGTGCTGTTTCCTGGAGGGTTTCCGGAGGGGTTGCATGACTGGAGATTCCAAGGGTGTCAGCAGGGCCTTAGTAGATACACTCTTTGGGTCTTATCTTTACCGCTGATACCACCCCTTTTCTTCACCTCCTTTTGTGCCCGAGCCGACCACTCTCTGGGATGTCCCTCATCCGCCTCACCACTCCCCTTGTCAAGGTGTGGTAGGATCGGACTTGGCGCCGCCAGGTCTCCACGTGGAGTCCCGTAGACCGGTGAAAATGCTCGTGTTGCACTTGCTGCTATGGGCTTCGATATTTGGCTAGGAATTTGCGCGGCTTTGGCCTTCCCGGTTGTTGCACTCTTTTTCATACCGTTCTTTTGACGCCGAGGTGGATGCCCTAGTTTGCGGTCCCTCATCTTCACTATTGCCGGATTGGTCGCCACGGTCGGGCTTCAGGATTACTTTCCTAACTGCTGTAGGCCTCGATTTCCGTCCACCCCGATCCCAATCACTGCCGTCACCCTCACTGGGAGATCTGAGGCGTCCGAGTCTGATTCGCGGGTATTCCGGCTCGGCTTATGCACAACTGGCCGAAGAGGCTCCTCCACCGTTGACACGTTTAGCGCGAAACGTACCCTCTTGCTTCTTGGTTTTGTGCTAGTAAGTATTGGGGATGAGACCTCAGAGGGACCAGCTATTTTATTAGTGGCTCCCTCTCTCCCACCTTTTCTGGTAACTCTTGGTTTGATATTTGTTGGTGCAATCGCCGCCTCTCCAAGAGTCTCTCTTTCCTCCTCATCCCCCAGCGTCCTTGTTATACCAGCCCCCCCTTCGATGACCGGGAAATGCGCGCTTTTCCTTCAAGAAGCTTACGACGCCTCCTGCTAGGCCAACATATCTCCGCTGGATGGAGTGCCAAATCACGCGGGGTGTCCTCTTTCATATATCGCGCTCGGGCCCTGATACCCTTTTGGCGTTTATCTGGCTTTATTGCCTCCAACCTAGCCTACTCTTCTTCGTAGCGCTCTATTCTCGCCCTCTTCGGAGCCGCTAGCTCCAAGATAGTCGGCACAGCGGGGGGAAGCTGTGCCTCCAGGTAGCCAGCTATTTGAGCATTTCCCGTCTGTTTGGGGGTTTCTACGTTCCGCGGATCCTTTTGGAATGAGCTTTGAATATTGGGTTGCCATTTTTATTGAACGAGCCGGATTAATAAAGTTCCAGGTGGTCGATGGATCGATGGACGGACGAGTGGATAAATGGATGAACCGACAAATGGATGGGTGAATGAATAAATGAATTGATGAATCGATGACGGGAAAGAATCGCGGGGGCCCGGGGTATCCAACCTCGAGACTTGTTCGATTTGGGGAGAGTTTTGATGAAATGAAATTTTAGGAGGGAGCAGCGGGGAGAGCAAGACCTAAGGAGGAGGCGAGTAAAGAATAGGTAGAGTAGAAGCCTGAAGGTGTTAGATGAGAGGAGTACTCGATCAATGATCGGATACTTGGGACTCGCGGGATGGAGCAGGGAGGCGCTCAATCGGAGTTCTTACCTGAGTAGAATATGGTGCTAGGAAGCCGACCACCTTCTTTTCCGGGCAGTGTGAACAGGAGCACCTAGTGGGAGCAGAGAAAAAAAAACAAGGTAAAAATTCGAATCAGAAGAGGGCAAGGGAGTCGTTTGCGGAAACTTTGTCTCGTTTCCGAAAGCGTTGTTACCGGAAGGATGAGGATGGGGGAGGGAGTAAGAGCTGAAGGAAGACCAAGCTTTGTGTGCTCCATCCGGAGGGCTTTCGTGTGTGTGTGCGGCCTGTTAGTTGGAGTGCGGGGCGGGGTATACTCTCTGGATAAATACTATGTTTCTCCCTAGCCCGGATTAGTTGCTCCGGCACAAGTTCTTAAGGTCTCGTCCTTCATCGGATATCACTCGGGTGTTCCAAACGAAAATCAGTTGAATTTCTTGCTAACGTCCGCGTCTCCCGTTCTTCTCAAACAACGGCTTTGACAAAAGCGCTTCTTTCCTATGCCATTCCGTGATATGGGGTTATCTCTTATGTGATGGTGAGATATAGTTAGCTGGTTCTTGATTATACTGCAGCTGCCCCGTATCCTCTTGGCCTCGCTGCGCTCTCCAAGTTTGGAGGCATATACTCGGCTGAAGCTCATCATGTGTTCTGGGCTGATGACAGGAAGTAGGTTGTTTCTCATTAGTGATAAAGTCTCTAAATTTCTGTATATATGTTCGGCCATTTGGTCCTTTCGTTTTGGTTGATAGCAATAAGATGGAACATCACGGCGAGTTGAAGCTGCTCAAAGTCTTGACCATTTGGCTTCCGCATATTGGGGCAAAATTCCAACAAATACTGTGTACATGAGGTCTGATGCACTTCAATCAAAAATCTATTATAAACAAAGGGGCAATGTCAATCCAGGACTCGGCACGGAGGTGGAACGGTAAGGTCCCGTTTGGTTGCAATGGTCCCGTTGCCTGGTACTAATAACAACTTCCCCGCCGTTCAAAAAGCAGCGAACGAAGTGGTAGTTTCGCAGCGAGAGTACCGCCAGGGTTCCGAATAGTCCGATCGGTCAAGTCTTGCATGCAGGACCGGGCTGGCCAGTCCTGGTAGATGTCAATGACTGGAGCCGACTAACTCGGGGGGTCCGGTCCTGGTCCGGTCCGGTTTGGACTGGTCCCAGACCAATCTTTATAAATGATCGCATGAGAGTGGGAATGGCACCCAAGCCAACACTCGCTAAGAATAGAAGTATAGTGTTCGAGTTCAACTTCTGAACCGAGGACATCCTTGCCCGCCCGACTCTGTGGTTTTGGGTGTAGTTCATAACTAGCGTATGATCCGGGGAGGATGGAATTTTTGAAGGAGGAAACCGGAGGCTGAACTACATTATATAGCGAGCCATACCATCCGAAGATTTATATCTCGTGATCCATATGTTATGCTCTTAGCGTAATAAACTTCATTTTAGCCGCATAGAACACGGTTCAATTGTTCTAGTTTTTACGGTAAGGCAACCAAGCCACCGCGGAGACGCCTAACCACGGTATAAACATACAAAAAGGGACGATGGGGTGAGTTCAAGAAAATCGCCACTACCGGCAGTGCCTCGGACTTTCCCCGGATCATAAGGTATTGTTAGCAAGGCTAGATTCTGATTAATGCACGTTGCATAATGTTGTCCAGGGACCCACAGGATCACCAGTCTTCATTTAGCACTATTTGTATTCAAGGCAGTGTTCCCAACCGTCCCGTCCGGACGCCAGGGCCCTGGCGTCCTATAGTCCCGTCCGTCCCGGGCAGGGTGGGTAAGGACGGCCGGGCACGGCGTCCGTCTTTTGTAAACACCGCAGGACTGTAGGTTGACGGGCGGGCCCTGCAGTCTTTTTTGGAAATGGTAACTTCCGGTAGGTACCTACCGTCCTGAGTGAGGACGGGCGTCACCTCTAAGTTACCTACCGTCCTGCATAATGACGGGCGTCACCTGTAGGTTACCTGCCGTCCTGAGTAAGGACGGGCGTCCCTTGTAGGTCAAGGAAGCGGAATGGGGTCAGGGTGCTCAGAACCAGGATCGGATATCACTGGAAGCATTGGTTGATTGATGGCGAAATTTGATACATAATAGTAGAGCCTAAGATTCTCTTCATTAGAATAAAAATGTTTCACATCTTGATAACACTTACCTAATGCTCATGAAATTCGAAAATGAAACATAAACTAAGAC
>Ga0307510_10003212_pt1 | contig 19002 bp, 22 predicted proteins | sample 12_EM_MG_FD_207224 | JGI IMG/M metagenome (GOLD analysis project Ga0307510, IMG submission 207224) | Populus trichocarpa ectomycorrhiza microbial communities from riparian zone in the Pacific Northwest, United States - 12_EM | ecosystem: Host-associated > Plants > Roots > Unclassified | place...
CCGGCATGTACGAAGGCGTGTTCCGCGAGGACATGTTCGACGAGGCCGAGGGCCTGGACCACCCGTACTTCATGACCAAGCACGAGAGCGAGAAGATCGTGCGCAAGGAATCGAAAGTGCCGTGGACCGTGTACCGCCCGGCGCTGGTGGTCGGCGACTCGACCACCGGCGAGATGGACAAGATCGACGGCCCGTACTACTTCTTCAAGCTGATCCAGCGCATGCGCCAGATCCTGCCGCCGTGGATGCCCAGCGTGGGTCTGGAAGGCGGGCGCATCAACATCGTGCCGGTCGACTTCGTGGTGGCCGCGCTCGACCACATCAGCCACGCCAAGACCGACCTGAACAAGAAGTGCTTCCACCTCGTCGACCCGAACGGCTACCGCGTCGGCGACGTGCTCGACATCTTCAGCAAGGCCGCGCACGCGCCCAAGATGAACCTGTTCATCAATGCCGCGCTGCTGGGCTTCATTCCGAAGAGCGTGAAGAAGGGAATGATGGCGCTCGCGCCGGTGCGCCGCGTGCGCGCCGCCATCATGAAGGACCTCGGGCTGCCCGACGACATGATGACCTTCATCAACTTCCCGACGCGCTACGACTGCCGTGACGCGCTCGCGGCGCTGAAGGGCTCGGGCATCGACTGCCCGAACCTGCGCGACTACGCGTGGCGGCTGTGGGACTACTGGGAGCGCCACCTCGATCCCGCGCTCAAGATCGACCACTCGCTGCGCGGCCAGGTCGCCGGCAAGGTCGTGCTCGTTACTGGCGGTTCGTCGGGCATCGGCCTTGCGGCTGCGGTGAAGTTCGCGAAGGCCGGCGCCATCACGGTGATCTGCGCGCGCGACGAAGCCAAGCTCGCCGAGGCGAAGAAGGAGATCCTGGCCGAAGCCGGCAAGGAGGCGATCGTCGTCACCTACTCGGCCGACATCGCGAACGAGGAAAGCTGCAAGGCCTTCGTCGAGCAGCTCACGGCCGACCACGGCGGCGTCGACTACCTGATCAACAACGCCGGCCGCTCGATCCGCCGCGCGATCGAGGCCAGCTACGACCGCTTCCACGACTACGAACGCACGATGCAGCTGAACTACTTCGGTTCGCTGCGCATCACGATGGGCCTGCTGCCCGGCATGGTGGCCAAGCGCCGCGGCCACATCGTCAACATCAGCTCGATCAGCGTGCTGGTCAACGCGCCGCGCTTCTCGGCCTACGTGGCCTCCAAGGCCGCGCTCGACGCGTGGACGAGCTGCGCCGCGAGCGAGTTCGCCGACCAGGGCATCACCTTCACCACCGTCAACATGCCGCTGGTGCGCACGCCGATGACCGCGCCGACCAAGATCTACGACAACATGCCGCTGCTGTCGACCGACGAAGCCTCCGACCTGATCGTGCAGGCCTGCGTCGACAAGCCGGTGCGCGTGGCCACGCGGCTGGGCATCTCGGTCGAATTGCTGCACGCGGCGGTGCCGCGCATCACGCAGATCCTGATGAACACCACCTTCCGCATGTTCCCCGACAGCGCGGCGGCCAAGGGCGAGAAGGGTGGGAAGGCGACGTTGTCACCGGAGGCGATGGCGATGGCGGAGATGATGCGCGGGATTCATTTCTAGCCGGACAGTGCACCGACGTTTCAGCGAAGCCGGCGGCGTACTGCCTTCGGCTTCGCTCGCGCGACCAACCGAACGCGAAGTTGCTAGCGCGGCGCGCTCCGCACCAATGGCGCTGCCACCGCCGCCACCTGCCGGATCAACTCGGTGATGGCCTGCGCCTGCGCTTGTGCGGTGTCGGCACCCGACGGCAGCTCGTAGGCTTTCTCGACCGTCTGCAGCACCTTCGGCACCGCGCCGCTGCCACTGACGACGATGCGCGCGCGCGCGGTCAGCTTCTGCGCGCCGCGCAGATAGTCCATCGGCACCAGATCGACGTTCAGCGTCAGCGTCGGGACCTGGTCGCCGCAGTTGGTGTCGCACAGCGTCCAGCCGGGCAGTTGCTGGCGCAGCACCGAGACGAACTCGCGCGAGACACCGATCTCGATGCGCTCGGCCCAGTAGGTGTTGGGCCACTCGGCCAGCGTCGCGGCATCGGCGCGATAGCGCACGCGGCGCGCGACCATGTATTCGGGGATCGCGACGCGGCGCACCGCCAGGATCGGGGCCGACGCTGCGGGTGCAGGCGGCGCGAGCGTCGCTGCGGTGAGCGCCGGTGGCAGTGTCAGCAGCACCGGCGCGGGCGAGGGCGACGCACACGCGCCCAGCAGCGACACCAGCAGCGAGATCAACAGGGCGCGGGCGCCCCGGCGGGTCGAGACGTTCATTCGCGTTTGTTCCCGAAGATGACGGCGTTCGGCTTTTCTTCCAGCAGTTCGCTCCAGTCGCGCAGGCCGCGCGCGGCTTGCGAGAGGTCGCGCATCGCGGCGTCGAGGTCGCCGCGCAGCGAGGCGTTGGGTGCGGTGAGCTCGGACACGCGGTTCATCGCGACGCGTGCCGACTCGGCGGCCTCGCGCGCGCCGACAAGGGTGCGCTGCAACTCGGGGCGCGCTGCAGCGACGGTGCCGCGGGTTTCGTCGGAGAGCTGCTGGATCGCGGCGAGCGTCGCGGTGGTGCTCTTCTGCACTTCGCGCACCGCGTCGGTGGCGGCCTGCAGCGTGGCACGCGAATCGCGGCCGGTCTGGGCCACCTCGTTGGAGGCGCCGGTCAGCACCGCCTGGGTGGCGTCCAGCGTGCGCTGCACGGCCGTCAGCGTTCCGCGCAGTTCCTTCACGGTGTCGCGAACTTCCTGCACGGTGTCGCGCAGCGGCAGGTCGGCGACCTGGTCGATCAGCGCGCCGAAGCGTTCGGCCAGCGCGGGAATCTCGGGCTTGCCGCTGCCGTCGCTGACCAAGGTGCTCGGCGTGTTCGGCACGAAGTCGAGTTCGATCGATTTTTGCCCGGTCACGAAACTCTGCGCGACCAGCCGCGCGCGCAGGCCGCGCTGCACCAGCGTGGGCAGGTCGAGCGCGCTGTCGGCGCCGGCGCGCTTCAGGCGCAGCGCGTCGGGTTGCAGGCGGATGCGCACCGGCACCATCGCCTTCAGCGTGTCGCGGTCGACATAGATGCCGATCTCTTCCACCTGGCCGACCGTGACGCCGCGGAAGGTGACGGGCGCGCCCACGTACAGGCCGCTGACGTTGCCCTTGTAATAGATCATCGCCTCGACCTGCTTCTTGAACAGCGTGTTGCCGCTGAGCCAGAGCACGCCGGCGACCATCATCGCGAGCGCGAAGAGAACGAAGGCACCGATGAGCAGGGCGTTGCGTTTCATGGCGTGGCGGTGTCGTCGGCGGGCATGGTCGTGGATGGTACGGGCTTCGCGCCGTCTTGCGTGTCTCGGGCGGGCGGTTCTTCGCGCGCGAGGAAGGCGTGCACCGTGGGGTGGTCGCAGGAATCGCGCAGCGCCGACGGCGAACCGTGCGCGATAGGGTGCTTGCTGTCGGCGTCGAGAAAGATGCCGTCGTCGGCGATCGCGAACAGGCTGGGCAGCTCGTGGCTGACGAACACCACCGCCGCGCCGGTGCGCTCGCGGATGTCGAGCACCAGGTCGTCGAGCCGCTTGGAGCTGATCGGGTCCAGGCCGGCCGAGGGCTCGTCGAGGAACAGCAGCGGCGGTTCGGTCGCGATCGCGCGGGCCAGGCCGGCGCGCTTCTTCATGCCGCCGCTGAGGTCGGACGGATAGAAGTCGGCGAACTTGCCGAGGTCGACCCATTCGAGCACCTCGCGGGCGCGAGCCTCGCGCTCGGCCTCGGTCTTGGTCGTGTGCTGCTCCAGCGGCATGCAGACGTTCTCGAGGATGGTCATCGACGACCAGAGCGCGGCGCTCTGGAACAGCATGCCGAAGTCCTTGCGCAGCCTGGCTTGGCCGTCATCATCCGCAGCCCAGTAGTCGACGCCGTTGTAGGTGACGTTGCCGGCCGCCGGCGGCAGCAGGCCCACCAGGTGCTTGAGCAGCGTGCTCTTGCCGCAGCCGCTGCCGCCCATGATCGCGAAGATCGTGCCCTTCTCGACCTTGAACGACACGCCGGTCTGGATCAGGCGATCGCCGAAGCGCATCTCGAGTCCGTCGACCGCCAGCAAGGTCATTTTTAAATCCCGAGCGCGTTCGCGCAGATCGCGAACACCGCATCCAGCACGATGATGCCGACGATGCTGGTGACGACCGCGTTGGTGGTGGCCACGCCGACGCCAGCTGCGTTGCGCTGCGCGTACAGCCCGAAATAGCAGCCGACCATGCCGATCAGCGCGCCGAACACGAAGGACTTCGCGAAGCCCAGCCCGAGGTGCGACCAGTCGAGCGCGAGCAGCGTGCGATCGAGGTAGGCGGCCGGCGAGATGTTCAGCATGCCCGAGGCCACCACCATGCCGCCGAGCAGCCCGGTGACGCAGCCGTAGATGTAGAGCAGCGGCATCATCACGAGCAGCGCCGCGACGCGCGGCAGCACCAGGAAGTTGACGGCGCTGAGGCCGAGCACCTCGAGCGCGTCGACCTCCTCGTTGGCCTGCATGGTCGCGAGTTCGGCCGCGAAGGCCGCGCCGGTGCGGCCGGCCATCACGACCGCGGTGATGATGGCCGCCATCTCGCGCGCCACCGCGATGCCGACCAGGTCGGCCACGTAGATGCCGGCGCCGAACTTGACCAGCTGCACTGCGCCGACGAAGGCGAGGATGGCGCCGACGAGCACATTGACGACGGTGACGATGGGCACCGCACGGCCGCTGCAGTCGGCGGTGATGCGGCCCAGGTCCTTGAGGCGGAACTGCCAGCGGCCGGTGAACGCCTCGCCGGCCGAGATCAGCACCTGTCCGAGGAAGGTGACGGGGCGGACAGGGAGGAGGGCGGCAAACTGCATGGCGTGGCGCATTGTGCCGTGTGACCACGTCCGCTGTCACGGCGCTGCGAAGCGGCGACCCTACAATCATTTTCGACACGATCAACCGCGGGCCGACCATGACCACCGACGCAGCTGCCGCACCTGGCAACCCACCCGCCCACCCGGACGCGGCCACGCCCGATCTCTCGCACATCTCGCCGCGCGACAAGGCCGAGATCCTGGCGCAGGCGCTGCCCTACATCCGCAAGTTCCACGGCAAGACCATCGTCATCAAGTACGGCGGCAACGCGATGACCGACCCCGGCCTGCAGCAGGATTTCGCCGAGGATGTGGTGCTGCTCAAGCTGGTCGGCCTGAACCCGGTCGTGGTGCACGGCGGCGGGCCGCAGATCGAGGAGGCGCTCGCCAAGGTCGGCAAGAAGGGCACCTTCATCCAGGGCATGCGCGTGACCGACGACGAGACCATGGAGGTCGTCGAGTGGGTGCTGGCCGGCCAGGTGCAGCAGGACATCGTCGGCCTGATCAACGTCGCCGGCGGCAAGGCCGTGGGCCTGACGGGCCGCGACGGCGGGCTGATCCGCGCGCGCAAGCTGAAGATGGTCGACCTGAAGGACCCGAGCAAGGTGCACGACGTGGGCAACGTCGGCGAGATCGAGTCGATCGACCCGAGCGTGGTCAAGGCGCTGCAGGACGACCAGTTCATCCCGGTGATCTCGCCGCTGGGTTTCGGCGCGAACAACGAGAACTACAACATCAACGCCGATGTGGTCGCCGGCAAGCTCGCCGAGGTGTTGAAGGCCGAGAAGCTCATCATGCTGACCAACATCCCCGGCGTGATGAACAAGGCCGGCGAGCTGCTCACCAACCTGAGCGCGCGCGAGATCGACGAGCTGTTCGAGGACGGCACGATCAGCGGCGGCATGCTGCCCAAGATCGACTCGGCGCTGCAGGCGGCGAAGAACGGCGTCAACACGGTGCACATCATCGACGGCCGCGTGCCGCACGCGATGCTGCTCGAAGTGCTGACCGAGCAGGCCTACGGCACCATGATCCGCTCCCATTGATGGAGCCCCCCGCCCGACGGGTACGTCGGCCGACCCCCCGAGGGGGTCGCGGGCCGGCTTGGGAGCGGCCCGGCGCTCGGCCCGCCTGCCCGTGCGTAGCTCAACCCGACCCGCGCCGCCGCGTCTGGCTCTTCGACCTCGACAACACGCTGCACGACGCGAGCCATGCCGCGTTCGGTGCCACGAGCGTCGCGATGACCGACTACATGGTCACGCACCTCGGGCTGGACGCCGATGAAGCGAGCCGACTGCGCCAGCACTACTGGGGCCGCTACGGCGCCACGCTGCTCGGGCTGGTGCGCCACCACGGCGTGAAGGCCAGCCACTTTCTCGACGAGACGCACCGCCATCCCGGCCTCGAAGACCGGCTGCGCACCAGCGCGCACGACCGCGCGGCCGTGAAGCGGCTGGTGGGCCGCAAGTACATCCTGACGAACGCGCCGCGCACCTACACGCTGCGGGTGCTGAACACATTGAAGCTGGCCGACCTGTTCGACGGCGTCATCAGCATCGAGGACATGGTGATGTTCGGCGACCTGCGCCCCAAGCCCGACGCGCGCCTGTTCCGCCGCATCGCGGTGAAGCTCAAGGTGCGGCCGACCGACTGCGTGCTGGTCGAGGACATGCTCGAAAACCAGCGCGCGGCACGCGGCATCGGCATGCGCACCGCGTGGATGCAGCGCTACCTGGACGGTCGCTACCGCGGCCACTACCGCGGCGGCGAAACCAGCGGCAGCAACGACGCATTCCGCACCGGCCTCAAGAAGCGGAAAGTTGGTGTTCACCCTTGCCCCAGCCCACGTTACGTGTGTGCCAAAATGAACTCGCTTCTGACGCTGCACAGGCTGTGATGACTGACAACAACGACGCCGACACGGCCGACTCCACGGCGTCACCCGACGAAGCAGCAGCGCTTCAGCCGGTGGCTGCTGCCGTCACGCCGCCTGCCCGCAAGCGCCCCAAGCCCGGTGAGCGCCGCATCCAGATCCTCGAAACGCTGGCGACGATGCTCGAACTGCCCGGCGCAGACCGCATCACCACCGCCGCGCTCGCCGCCAAGCTCGATGTGTCCGAGGCCGCGCTGTACCGGCACTTCGCGAGCAAGGCGCAGATGTTCGAGGGGCTGATCGAGTTCATCGAGACCAGTGTCTTCACGCTCGTCAACCAAATCCAGGAACGCGAGGCGCAACCCGCCGCACAGGTGCAGAAGATGCTCACCGTGCTGCTGCAGTTCGCCGAGAAGAACCCCGGCATGGCGCGCGTGATGGTCGGCGATGCGCTGGTGTTCGAGAACGAGCGCCTGCTGACGCGCATGAACGCCTTCTTCGAGCGCTTCGAATCGCAGCTGCGGCAAAGCCTGCGCGGCCGTGCCGAAGACGCCGGCTCGGCCACGCCAACGGTCGACGCCAATGCGCAGGCCTCGGTGCTGACCGCGTTCGCGGTCGGCCGGCTGCAGCGCTTCGCGCGTTCCGGTTTCAAGCGCAGCCCGGTCGAGCACCTCGACGCGGCACTGCGCATGCTCGCCAGCTGAGGCGCACGCGGCATGTCGGCCGTGACCATGGTCACGCTCGATGTCGGCGGCCAGACCCTGTGGCTGCTGCCCGAGAAGGCGGTGTTCCTGCCCGAGTCCGACACGCTGCTGGTCGCCGATGCGCACATCGGCAAGGCGGTGAGTTTTCGCCAGCTCGGCGTGCCGGTTCCGGCCGGCACCACCGACGAAACGCTGACCGTACTGAGCGGCCTCGTGAAGCGGCTGGAAGCCAAGCGCATCATCTTTCTCGGCGACCTGCTGCACTCGGCGCATTCGCTCGCGCCGGCCACGCTCGCGGCGGTGATCCGCTGGCGCGAGTTCCACAGCGCGCTCGAACTCACGCTGGTGCGCGGCAACCATGACGACCGCGCCGGCGATCCGCCCGCGGTGCTCGACATCCAGGCCTTCGACGAACCGCTGATGCACCGCGGCCTGGCGCTGTGCCACCACCCGCAGCCGATCGCCGGCGCCTTCGTGCTGGCCGGCCATGTGCATCCGTGCGTCAGCATCGGCGGCCGCGCGCACGACTGGCATCGGCTGCCGTGCTTCTGGTTCACGCAGCGCCTGGGCGTGCTGCCGGCGTTCGGTGCGTTCACCGGCATGCAGGCGATCCGCCCGGCGCGCGGCGAACGCGTGTTCGCGGCCGCCGCGGAGCGCGTGTTCGAGCTGCTGCCCAAGCCCAAGCCGCCCCGGCAGCTCGTCGAGGGCCGCGGCTAAACTGCCGCCCCATGTCCTCGACCACCGAACCACTGCTGAACCTGATCACCCGCGCCGAGGCGCTGCTCGCGCGCCTGGAGAGCGTGCTGCCGATGCCGCTGGCCGCGCCCGACTGGTCCGCCGCCATTGCGTTCCGCTACCGCCGCCGCGGTGCGTCCGGCGCGATCACGCCGGTGCGGCATGTGGCCGACATCCGGCTCGATGCGCTGGTCGAGGTCGAGCCGCAGAAGGAGCGGCTGCTGCGCAACACGCAGCAGTTCGTCAACGGCTTCGGTGCCAACAACGTGCTGCTGACCGGCGCGCGCGGCACCGGCAAGAGCTCGCTGATCAAGGCCTGCCTGAACGAGTTCGCCGACCGCGGCCTGCGCCTGATCGAGGTCGACAAGGCCGACCTGGTCGACCTGCCCGACATCGTCGACCTCGTCGCCGAGCGGCCCGAGCGCTTCATCGTGTTCTGCGACGACCTCAGCTTCGACGAGGGCGAGCCAGGCTACAAGGCGCTCAAGTCCATCCTCGACGGCTCGGTATCGCAGGCCTCGGACAACGTGCTGATCTACGCCACCAGCAACCGCCGCCACCTGCTGCCCGAGTACATGAAGGAGAACCTCAGCTACCAGCACCTGGAGAACGGCGAGGTGCATCCGGGCGAGGTGGTCGAGGAGAAGATCTCGCTGAGCGAACGCTTCGGGCTGTGGGTCAGCTTCTACCCGTTCAGCCAGGACGAATACCTCGCCATCGTCGCGCAATGGCTGCGTGGTTTCGGGGTGCCGGAGGACGCGATCACCGCGGCGCGGCAGGAGAGCCTGGTGTGGGCGCTCGAACGCGGCTCGCGCTCCGGGCGCGTGGCGTTCCAGTTCGCGAAGGACTACAGCGGGCGGCACCACGCATGAGCGAGGCGACCGCAGAGCGCGTGCCGGTGGATGTGGCCGTGGGTGTCCTGATCGACGCGCAAGGCAACTTCCTGCTCACCTCGCGCCCCGAAGGCAAGGTCTACGCCGGCTACTGGGAGTTTCCGGGCGGCAAGCTGGAGGCCGGCGAGTCGGTCGAGCAGGCACTGCGGCGCGAGCTGCATGAAGAGCTCGGCATCGAGATCGGCGCGGCGCAGCCGTGGAAGATCGAGCTGATGGACTACCCGCATGCGCGCGTGCGGCTGCACTTCTGCAAGGTGTTCGAGTGGTCCGGCGTGTTCGAGATGCGCGAGCAGCAAAGCATGTCGTGGCAGTCGCTTCCGGTGGTGGTGGCGCCAGTGCTGCCGGGCACGCTGCCGGTACTCGACTGGTTCGCGCAGGAGCGGTCGTTCAGCGGCGCCACTACACTGGCGCCATGAACTGGCTGGACGAAGTGAAGTGGGACGCGAACGGCCTCGTGCCGGCGATCGCGCAGGAGGTCGGCAGCAACGACGTGCTGATGTTCGCGTTCATGAACCGCGACGCGCTCGCGAAGACCGCCGAGCTCGGCGAAGCGGTGTATTACAGCCGTTCGCGCGGCCGCCTGTGGCACAAGGGCGAGGAGAGCGGCCACATCCAGAAGGTGCATGAGTTGCGCCTGGACTGCGACAACGACGTCGTGCTGATGAAGGTCGAGCAGCTCGGCCACGCGCCGCACGAACCCGGCATCGCCTGCCACACCGGGCGCCATTCGTGCTTCTTCCAGTTGCTGAAGGACGGCGTCTGGACGGCGGTCGACCCGGTCTTGAAAGATCCGGAAAGCATCTACAAATGACGACGCCTGAAAGCATGACATCGAACGACACGCTGGCGCGGCTCGCGGCCGTGATCGAGTCGCGCAAGGGCGGCGACCCGGACAAGAGCTATGTGGCGCGGCTGTTCCACAAGGGCGGCGATGCGATCCTGAAGAAGATCGGCGAAGAGGCCACCGAAGTCGTGATGGCCTGCAAGGACGGCGTGCCCGAGAAGATCGTCGGCGAGGTGGCCGACCTGTGGTTTCACTGCATGCTGGCGCTGAATGCGCACGGCCTCGCGCCGGCCGATGTGCTGGCCGAGCTGGCGCGGCGCGAAGGCATGTCGGGCTTGGAAGAATTTGCTTCGAGGAAAGCGCAACAGCGCGAACAGGAGGACCGACCATGAACGACGTCGTCGATACCATCTCGACCGGCAAGACCGCTGAGGAGCTGGCCGGACTCAAGAACATCACGATGGTGGTGTATGCCTTGCAGGCCTTGAGCTTCTTGTGGGGTGTGACGGCCATCGTCGGCATCGTCATCAACTACGTGAAGCGCGACGATGCCAAGGGCACGGTCTACGAGAGCCACTTCGACTGGCAGATCCGCACCTTCTGGTGGGGACTGCTGTGGGGTGTCGTCGGTGTCGCGACGATCTGGCTGGTGGTTGGCTTCTTCGTGCTGTTCGCTGCTTGGGTGTGGGCGATCTACCGCGTCATCAAGGGCTGGCTCAAACTGAACGAAGGCAAGGTCGTGGTGCCGGCCTAAGAATGGAGCTGTCGAGATGACTCACGACCCGAACTGCATCTTCTGCAAGATCGTCGCCGGCCAGATCCCGAGCCGCAAGGCCTACGAGGACGACGAGATCCTGGTGTTCCACGACATCGCGCCGTGGGCGCCGGTGCACCTGCTGGTGATCCCGAAAGAGCATGTGCCGACGATGTACCAGCTCACCGACGCGCACGCGCCGCTGCTCGGCCGCATGCTGGCCATGGCGCCCAGGCTGATGCTGGAGCACGGCGTGACGAACGGTTTTCGCAGCCTGGTCAACACCGGCGAAGATGGCCGCCAGGAAGTCCAGCATGTGCACCTGCATGTGATGGGCGGCCCGCGGCCGTGGGCCAAAGGCTAACGCGCCGAAGGGTCATCCGGACGCGGTAACCTAGAATTCCTCGCTTGTCGTTTGGAGAACAATCATGGGTTCATTCAGCATCTGGCACTGGTTGGTCGTGCTGCTGATCGTTGTGTTGGTGTTCGGCACCAAGAAGCTCAAGAACATCGGCACCGATCTCGGTGGCGCGGTGAAGGGTTTCAAGGACGGTGTGAAGGATGGCGGCGCCTCCGCTGATGTCGCGCCGCCGCCGCAGCAGGTCAATGCCAGCAAGGTCAACGACGCGAACACCGTCGACGTGGAAGCCAAGACCAAGTCGTGATCGACTTCGGCTTCGACAAGATCGCGCTGATCGGCGCGGTCGCGCTGATCGTGATCGGCCCCGAGAAGCTGCCGCGCGTCGCACGCACGGTCGGCCACCTCGTGGGCAAGGCGCAGCGATACGTGGCCGATGTCAAGGCCGAGGTCAACCGCTCGATCGAGCTCGAAGACCTGAAGAAGATGAAGACCGAGTTCGAGGACGCGGCGCGCAACGTGCACCAGACCGTTTCGAACGAAATTCACCAGACCGGCGCCGAACTCGAGAAGAGCTGGAACGACGCCACCACCTTGCCGCCCAACAGCGGCGAGCATGTGGGCTGGACGCCACCGCCGCCCGAGTACAAGCACCCGAAGAAGAACTGGCGCCTGAAGCGCGGCGCCACGCCGCAGTGGTACAAGCAGCGCGCCGGCGTGCGCGTGAAGGCGCAGTCGGGTGCGGCGCGGGTCGCGCGCTTCCGACCGCCGCGCGCTTCAGTCTGATCTGCCATGAGCAGTCCTGAAGATGAGCTCGCGGGCACCGAGCAGCCTTTCGTCTCGCACCTGATCGAGCTGCGCGACCGCCTGATCCGCGCCTGCATCGCGGTCGGCGTGTGCTTCGGCGTGCTGATGGTCTGGCCGGGGTCGGCCGGCCTCTACGACCTGCTCGCGCAACCGCTGGTCGAGCACCTGCCCAAGGGCGGCACGCTGATCGCCACCAGCGTGATCTCGCCGTTCCTGGTGCCGCTGAAGATCACGCTGATGTCGGCCTTCCTGTTGGCGCTGCCGGTGGTGCTGTACCAGGTGTGGGCGTTCGTCGCGCCCGGCCTTTACACGCACGAGAAGAAGCTGGTGCTGCCGCTCGTGATCTCGAGCACGCTGCTGTTCTTCATGGGCGTGGCGTTCTGCTACTTCTTCGTGTTCGGCAAGGTCTTCACCTTCATCCAGAGCTTCGCGCCCAAGAGCGTCTCGGCGATGCCGGACATCGAGGCCTACCTGAGCTTCGTGCTGACGATGTTCATCGCGTTCGGCGCGGCCTTCGAGGTGCCCATCGTCGTCGTCGTGCTGGCGCGCATGGGGCTGGTCAGCATCGAGAAGCTGAAGGGTTTTCGCGCCTACTTCGTGGTGCTGGCCTTCATCATCGCCGCGGTGCTGACGCCGCCCGACGTGGTCTCGCAGCTCGCGCTGGCGATCCCGATGGTGCTGCTGTACGAGGTCGGCATCATCGCGGCGGGCGTGTTCATCAAGCACACGCAGGCGCCGGCCGAGGACACGACCAGCGCCTGACCGGCGCTCATCGCTCGGCGTTCACTGCTCGCGCTGCTGCGGCGCGGGTTGCGACGGGCGCTGCCCCAGCGTCACGTTCAGATCGAGTGCCTTGCTGCCGCGCTGCACGCCGAGCGCAGCCACCGCCTGCGGGCGCAGAGCGGCGACGGCGTTCAGCAGCTGCCGCGTGTTCGTGACCGGCGTGTTGCCGATGCTCACCACCACGTCGCCCGGGCGCAGACCGCCGGTGCCGGCCGGTCCGTTTTGCAGCACGGCGGTGATCAGCACGCCTTGCTGGATCGGCAGCTGGAGCGTCTGCGCGATCTCGGGCGTGAGGTCGCGTTGCTCGACGCCGAGAAAGCCGCGCGTGACGCGCCCGTCCTTGATCAGCGCCTCCATCACCTGGCGCGCGGTGCTGACCGGAATCGCGAAGCCGATGCCCAGGCTGCCGCCGGTGCGCGAATAGATCGCGGTGTTGATGCCCAGCAGGTTGCCCGCCGCGTCGACGAGCGCGCCGCCAGAATTGCCGGGGTTGATCGCCGCATCGGTCTGGATGAAGTTCTCGAAGGTGTTGATGCCGAGCTGATTGCGCCCGAGTGCGCTGACGATGCCGGAGGTCACGGTCTGGCCCACGCCGAACGGGTTGCCGATCGCGAGCACCACATCGCCGACCTGGATGTGATCGGCGTCGCCGAAGGTGATCGCGGGCAGCTTGTCGAGTTCGATCTTGAGCACCGCGACATCGGTCTCGGGATCGGTGCCGACGAGCTTGGCGCGCGCCTGGCGGCCATCGGTGAGCAAGACCTCGATGTCGTCGGCGCCGTCGATCACGTGGTTGTTGGTCAGCAGATAGCCCTCGGTGGAGACGATCACGCCCGAGCCCAGCCCGACCTGCGGCTCGGCCTGCGACCGCTGGCCGCGGTCACCGAAGAAGTAGCGGAACACCGGATCGTCGTTGCGCGCGCTGCGCGGCGGCGCCTTGCTCGCGGTGATGCTGACGACGGCCGGCGAGGCCTGCTTGGCCGCGGCGCTGTAGCTCAGCACCGCGACGCCGAGCGCAGGCGCCGCCGCGGAGGCGGCCGGCGCCGACAGCACCGGGACCGACGCGATCGTCACGACGCTGGGCAGTGCGACGACGTTGTTGCCGCGCTTGATCCACTCGGGCTTGAGCGTGGCCACGACGAACAGCATCGCGACCGCCACGGTCACGGCCTGCGAAAAGAGGAGCCAGGATTTGCGCATGAAGGTCCAGGAAGGTGCAGGCGAATTATCGATCAAGGGTCGCCACGAAAGGGTCGGCGCGACAATGGCGCATGAACACCGATTCGATCCGCCGCCCGGTGGCGCTGACGATGGGCGATGCCTGTGGCATCGGCCCCGAGATCATCGCCAAGCTGTTTCGCGAGCCGGCGAGCGCCGGCTGTTTCGTGATCGGCGATGTCGATGTGATGCGGCGTGCTGCCGGCTTCACCGGCGGCATGCTCGCGGTGGCCCGCATCGAGCGCGCGGCCGACGCGTGGGTCGTGCCGCCGCAGTGCGTGCCGGTGCTGCAGCCCGACGGGCTCCCGCCTGGCTTGCTGGAGGCGCCGCTCGGCCGCATCGACGCGCGCGCCGGTGCGGCTGCGGCGGCGTGCATCGTGCAGGCCGTGTCGCTCGCGCTCGCGGGCGAGATCGCGGCCATCGTGACCGCGCCCATCCACAAGGAGGCGCTGGCCGCCGCCGGCATCGGCTACCCCGGCCACACCGAAATGCTGCAAGCCTTGTCCGCGTCGAGCGGCGAGGCACCACCGGTGCGCATGATGCTGGCCAACGACGAGCTGCGCACGGTGCTGGTGACGATCCACCTGTCGCTGCGCAAGGCGATCGACGCGGTCACCTTCGATGCGGTGCTGCAGACGCTGCGCATCGCGCACCGCAGCGCCGCGCGCTGGGGCCAGCCGGCGCCGCGCATCGCGGTGGCGGGGCTGAACCCGCACGCGGGCGAAGGCGGCCTGTTCGGTGACGAGGAACTGGCCATCATCGCGCCCGCGGTGCAGGCCGCGCGCGCCGAGGGCATGGACGCGAGCGGGCCGTACGCGCCCGACACGGTGTTCATGCGCGCGCGCAATGCGCCGGGTCATCCGGGCGAGTTCGACATCGTCGTCGCGATGACGCACGACCACGGCCTGATCCCGGTGAAATACCTGGGCGTGGAAGAGGGCGTCAACGTGACGCTGGGTTTGCCCTTCGTGCGCACCAGCCCGGACCACGGCACGGCGTTCGATCTGGCGGGCAGCGGGCGGGCCGATGCGGGCAGCCTGCGCGCGGCCTTGCGCATGGCGCGGCAGCTGTCAGGTCTGGTCTGAAGTGAGGCAGCCGCCGGGCGGGTGATCAGGAGCGCGTCGGTGCGCCCAGCGCGGCGAGCTGCTTGCGGGCGCGCTGCGTCGCGCGCTCCATCAGGTAGGTGCTCTCGATCGCGCGCATGCGCCCGGTCTCGCACATGCGCGACAGCATGCGCGAGGTCATCGAGATCGTCTCCTGGTTCTTGCGCCCGCGCGTGAAGACGAAGAAGCTGCGGCCCGCGCTGACGTGCGTCAGGCGCACCTTCTGCCACTCGTCCTTCAGGTGCATCTGGTAGGCCACGCCGAGCTTGATGTGGTCGAACAGGCGCGCGCCGCGCGAGGGCTCCGCCGGGTCGGCGCCGGTCAGGCTGAGGTCGATGTCGAGCGCTTCGTAGCGCGCGATCGTGGCGTCGCTGGGCGCGGTGTCGGGGCCGGTGTCGGGGGCGGTGTTGCCTTCGTCCTCGGCGCCGAGATCGATGTCGACGCTGCCCGACCAGTCGACCGCGCTCTCGGTGACGAGCCCGACCTGCTTGGCTTCGGCGGGCGAGAAGCGGCGCTCGATCGCCTCCGGCGAGATCTCGGGCACCGGGTCGGCGTTGGACAGCGACTCGCGCCCCGGCACCGGCGTGTTGAAGATGGCGTCGAGCTGCTTGACCATCATGTTGTGGTCGAGCTCGGACTGCGGTGCACCCTTCAGCGATTCGGCGTGCGCCGGCAGCAGCTTGCCGAAGAACTCGCGCTGCGCGGCCTCGGGCCAGCCGATCAGCGCGAGGCCTTCGTTCAGGTCCTTCATCAGCGGCGGCAGCGCCATCAGGAACTTCTTGCGCAACAAGGGCGAGCCCTTGGGCATGATGCTCATGACGAGGTCGCGGCCGACGCGCCGATAGCGTTTGGCGCGGTCGGAATCGGTGCCGTCGCGGCTCACCGCGAGCACCAGTGCCTGGCCCCACACCTGCGGCAGGAAGTCGTTCAGCCAGGCCGGCAACGCCATCGGCTGCAACGCGCCCTGCAGCTGCAGCATGTAGCGCTGCTGCAGCCGCAACTCGCTTTCCTTGCTGCCCAGCGTGACGGCCGTGCCCTGGCTTTGCGCGTCGCTGTCGGCCTGCTCGGCGATGAAGTGTTCGAGTGCCGCGAGCTTGGCGGTGTAGATGTCGACCTGGTCGAAATCGCCCTCGACGATCTCCTGCACCAGCGCGCGCACACGCTCCAGGAACTGCTTGCCGGGGCCGTCGTCGAAATCGTCGAACGCGGAGGCGAGCGACGCGATCCGGTTCACGAACCGGCGCACCGGGTGCCGGCGCGACGAGAAGAAGCTCGCGTCGTTCAGCGCCACGCGCAGCACCGGCAACTGCAGCCGCGCGATCTGGCGTGCCATCTGCGGCGGCACGCGGGTGTCGGAGAGGATCTGGTCGAACAGGCTGCCGACGACATCGATCACCATGTGATCGAGCTTGCCGCCCGAGGCCTGCAGCAGTTCCTCGCGGTGGGCGCGGATCAGGTTCACGGCCATCAGGCCGGTCAGGCCGTCGCCGGTGTACGGGACGTTGTCGCCGCCGCCGCTCATCGACTGCGCGGCGCTCAGCGCACCCGGGGCGCTCGCCATCGCGGCGTTCTGGCGCGCGAGGTTGTGCATCGCGCGCGGGCTGGCGTCGAACTCGCCGGTGCGGCTGGAGGCGGCGCTGAGGTGGCGCAGCAGCGCCATCATCTGCGCATCGGCCTGCTGCGCGGTGAGGCTGCCGCGCGAACTGCTGCGCGCACGCGAACCGCCGCGGCCTTCGCCGTAGCTGGTCGGCACATGCAGGCTGCCGCCACTGCTGCTCCCACCGCCGCTGCGCAATGGGTTGCGCGGGTCGTAGCCGCTGTAGCTGCTCGGGTGGTGGCTGTCGCCGGTCGCGCCGCTGCCGGTCGATTGCGTGTCGAACTCGCCGGACTGGCTGCGCGTGCTGGTCAGCGAGGCGTAGCCCGAGTTGAGCCCCGGCAACTGGTTGCCCGGACCTTCGACCTGGCGCACCGTGAGCACCACCGGCTGCACGCCGCTGGCCTGCAGCCCGCGCAGCACCTGCGCGTAGCACTCGGGCATCGCCTTGGCCATGGCCGCGCCGAGTTCGCGCGCGAGCAGCTTGCGCGCCTCGGGCTCCTTGCTGACGGACTCGATCGCGCGGTACAGCGAAGCGCCGATGAGCTCGGCGCGCAGCGGGTTGCGATCTTGATCGGCGCGGCCGGTGCGCAGCAGCGAGCCCATGTAGGTGGCCAGCTCGCGCAACTCGGCCTCGCAGGCGTGCGAGATCTGCTGGCTGATGCGGTCGGCGAACATCCGCTCTTCCATCTCGGAGTCGTCGACCAGGCTGAGCGTGGCCCAGTTGGTTTCGGCGAGCTTGCGGCGCGTGTCTTCGCGCGGCGCCAGTTCCTGGTGGATGCGCGAGCCGAGCTCGGTGGCGAACACGCTTTGCAGCGCGCCCATGTTGCGGCGCAGTTCGAACTGCGTGGCCGACATCAGATCGCGTTCGGCCACGCGCGTGCTGGACGAGCCTTGCGCCGACAGCGTTTCGGAGACGCGCGCAGCCACCGCGGTGAGGGTGGCTCGGATCGTGTTCGTTGCCGCGTCGAGCGCGGCGTGCAATCGTGGGTCGGTTGGCGTCATCTCTGGCGGTGTGGCGCGGCTAGGCCGGCGTGGTCACGCCCGGTTCGCTGCTGCGGCGTCAAGTATGAGCCCAAACCACCAGCGCAAGGGGTGGCGCGCGGCCGCGCGCCACGGTTTCACTTCCGCAGGGCGTCGCGGATTTCACGCAACAGCAGCACGTCCTCGGGGGTGGCGGCTGGCGGCGGGGTGATGGGTGCGGCGAGTTTCAGGCGGTTGATCTGGCGGATCATCAGAAAGATGATGAAGGCCAGGATCACGAAGTTGATCGCCACGGTGATGAAGTTGCCGTAGGCGAACAGTGGCACGCCGGCCTTGGTGAGCGCCTCGTACGTCGTCGGGCCGGTGTAGTTGGCGGGCGGATTCGACAGCATGATGAAGTAGTTCGAGAAATCCAGACCACCCAGGATCCGGCCGACGACCGGCATGATCAGGTCCTTCACGATGGAGTCGACGATCTTGCCGAAGGCCGCGCCGATGATCACGCCGACCGCCAGGTCGACGACATTGCCCTTGAGGGCGAACTCCTTGAATTCGGATGCGAATGACATGCGCTGCTCTCCTCGTGGTGTTGCCCGGGCGCGGGCGCGCGCGGGTTCGCCCGCAGTATTCCGGAGCGTCGAGGGAAGTCAAGCGGCTTGACACGTCCGCTAGAATGCCGGGTTGACCCTGACCTGATGTCTTCCGTCCGAGGAAAAATATGAGCAGCACGCTGAACCACCAGCCAAGCGTCCAACCCAACGAGCAGCAGATCGACAACGGCAAGCGCACCTGGATCATCGCCTCCACCTGCGCCGGTGTGGTGGGTGCCGGGGCCGTCGCGGTTCCCTTCGTCAGCAGCTTCCAGCCCAGCGAGCGCGCGCGCGCCGCGGGTGCGGCGGTCGAGGTCGACATCGGCGGCATCAAGCCGGGCGAAAAGCTCACCGTCGAATGGCGCGGTAAACCGGTCTGGATCATCCGCCGCACGCCCGAGCAATTGGCCGAACTGCCCAAGGTCGACAAGGAACTCGCCGACCCGAAGTCGCTGCGCAAGCCCGACGAACTCACGCCCGAATACGCCCGCAACGAGTACCGCTCGCGCAAGCCCGAGCTGCTCGTCGTGATCGGCATCTGCACGCACCTGGGCTGCTCGCCGGGCGACAAGTTCGTGCCGGGTCCGCAGCCGTCGCTGCCCAACGACTGGCCGGGCGGCTTCCTGTGCCCTTGCCATGGCTCCACCTTCGACATGGCCGGCCGCGTCTTCAAGGACAAGCCCGCGCCCGACAACCTCGAAGTGCCGCCCTACGCATACCTGTCGGACACCCGCCTGATCATCGGCGAAGACAAGAAGGCCTGAGCGATCGATCGCTTGGGGCCAGCCCCCGCGACGACCGACCTCAGGCACCAAGACGGCACCCAGGAGTACCACCAACATGGCCGAATACCACGAAGCCCCCGCCAACGCCACGGCGCCCCAGAAGCTGCTGAACTGGGTCGACAACCGGTTCCCGCTGTCCAAGCTCTACAACGAGCATG
>Ga0307510_10003213_pt1 | contig 18999 bp, 10 predicted proteins | sample 12_EM_MG_FD_207224 | JGI IMG/M metagenome (GOLD analysis project Ga0307510, IMG submission 207224) | Populus trichocarpa ectomycorrhiza microbial communities from riparian zone in the Pacific Northwest, United States - 12_EM | ecosystem: Host-associated > Plants > Roots > Unclassified | place...
ATAGAAAAACATTCATACTCATCATATAAACTAAAAAGAAAAGATAGAATAGATCTCATAGTTTTTGAAATCCAAAAATTTATGTATCCTTTCAACCAAGAAAAATAATTTAGCCTTGCTTATCTATTGAAAAATTAATGAATAGAACATATGAGAACATAATTTTGGGTATAAGAGAAAAAGGTGGAGTTTTCTTCTTTTTTCTGTCTGCCACCTGCTTTTATTTCACTCTTTCTTTTTATCTGATAGGAAACTCTAATCCCGATAACCCTCCAATCTGTTTGTTTTCTCCTAAAAAATATAAAAATAGTACTTTCCAAAGTAAACAATCTACATTTAAGTTGGATTGTTACTTCACAAAACCTGTCTACTGACAGAATTTATAGGTTGTCTTAGAAATCTCGTATCTCTCTCATATGAGCTCCTTTTCTGCTGCCATTTAGTAGGCTGATAGGTCTTTGAGTTAGGAATCCAAACAAATTGAGTTTTCATCAAATGAACTTTTCTAACTCAAGATATTCGAGTCGGAATGGAAGAAGGTCAAAACTGGCAGAATATAAGACTTGTCTTTGAAGGCTGCGATTTCCATCCTCTTTCTTTTTTATTTTTCTTGCCATATTTATGGATGTTAGCTTTCTAATACCAGTAGAATCACTTCATTTCAACTTTAACAACTTAATTTCTGGATAAAACATCGATCAGAGGTTAAATCTGCCAATATTCAACATAGGTTGGAGCATGACCTGAATTTATCTCCAATTTACTTCTTTTCGACTCTCACATCCAAAAGTGCCTTCAAAATATAAAACAAAGATTATCAAGGCATTATATATAAAAAAACATGAATAAAACACTAGGTAAATATAGATAAAACTATCGAATAATATAGTTGCATCAGTTCTCATATCCCATGTCGCGTATTAGTCGAGTTAACTCGGGTTGACTCAGGTTTTTTTTCTTTAACATTTTTTAATTGATTTTTTCCTATTTTTCCATTCTTTATTTAGTTTACTTATAAGAGTTGACCTCCATAATTTTTTCTTTAACCTTATAATCAGGTCGTGAATTTGGCATGCTAACTCGAGTCAAGTCTTTTTATCCTTTTTTAAATTGATTTTTTTTTTCAGATTATCCTTCAGCATTTGATTTGATGGTAATTGAGCTTCTTATTTTTGTTTTTAATTTTCCTCTTTATAAAGTGATAAGATCTTTGCAAGGTTTGAACAATCAAATTTGAATTATAGCGTGATGTTACATGTTGTTCAATTTTACACTATCGAGCATAACTCTCAATTCAATTACTGGATCAAGGGAAAATTTTACCAAGTGTTTCCAGACATATTTTTCTACATGAGTTTAATATTTCAGGTCCATCAAAGTTCTAGAAGGTCTTGTGATATAGGTCAACAAATACAATATGAAATTTGTTATTTGTTGCCTTTTGACTTGTGAACTTTTAAATTTGGAGTAGAATCTTTTCTTAATAATGCAATGATATCTAACACCTAATTTTAGGAGCTTTTTTAGTTCTACAAGGGTCTTTAATGAACAACAACATAGTTTTCAAGTGTGACAATGATTATTGTAAATGTTCCAAAATCCTTTTCTTATAAGGATTTCTTATTTATCCTATCTACATAAGAAAAAGAGGAATGATGTTATTTAATGAAAAAATATTTTGGAAGTTTTCATATTCTACAAGGAAACTAAGGGGTATGAACTACTACAAAGATTTTCATGCTTATTTAAAAGAGCTAAAGTTGGTTTTGGGTTGATTTTTTAATATATAGTTTTACACTAACAAGCATAATTTTTAATTTAATAGTTCGATCGAGCTGAAATTTTATTAGATGTTTCCAGAGGTCTTATTTTTATATATATAATTAAAATTTTAGGTCAATCAAACATCAGGAATAACTTGAAATAACATTCAAAAGCTACTGTGTGGAATTTGTATTAGTTTCCTAGTTGATTTAAGATCTTTTTTTTATCTATTTTTTTTATAACTTTTTTATTATTCTTCTAGAATTGTTTAATATATTTTTTTTCACCTATTATAAATAGAGTTATTTGGCTTATACGTAGGTTTGCCCTGCAACCATAAATTATAAATAAAATTGTTGTTTTACTTGGAGCAACATGTTTTTCTTTAAATAAAGAACAATCAAACTTATAAAAATATAATTAATTTTGTGACGTTCTTCCTTACATTTCTCTTTCGTGATTTGGTAATCATTGGGTGAAGATTCATCCTAATAGTGCCGGTTCCTTGGATTACATATTCGTCTTTACACACTTCTTATCAAACATAATTATTTGGTTTTTCAGGATTTATCTTATTTGCGTGTGGGTTACACAACAATATGATCACGAGATTCACATCATAACATTATCCTATTTTTATTTATTTTTTACTTTGTTATTAAATGAGATCTTTGAGATATTTTAATAATATTTAAATGATATCTTTTTATAATATTAACAAGTACCTAATTTTTTCATTAGTCATTATTATTTGTTTTTCATTTTTTTATATTATCATTGACTTTATTTTTATAATAATATTATTAAATTAATTGATTTTATTGAAATTATTTAAAGTAATAACTTGAATTTGATTGAACTTATTTAAATTAATAACTATATTTTTTTTGTCATCACTTGTATATTTTTTTTAAGCTTGGAAAAATTTAAAATTTAACGTAGGGTGGACAACCCATCCAAAATTATAGGTGCAACAAAAATATTAGCGGTGCAAATGCATAAGTGAAAACCGTGGCTGAATTATGTGAATACTTGTCCAAATCCAATCAAACAAGCAATACTTGATTTATTTTATTTATTCAATCTCATCCACAACTGTGTCTCTCCTCCCTGTCTATTAGCTGACCAATTTTCACGCACTCTCTCCTCTCAGTGATCCACGAAAGATACTATAGAACCTGGGTTTGATGGGCCTCAACTTTTCTCCTCCTCCTCCTCCTCCTCCTCCTCTACTCCATCAATGGCCATATCTGTCTTCATCCCTGCACCTATAAACAACATTGTTCATCCTCTGCTTCTTCTGATTCTCCGCAAATTACCCATTACAGCTTTTCACCTTCTCCTTATTCTCCTCCATTCCCTCTTATAGCCCCTTCACTCTTCTTACCGCTATTTTTCTCTGCTTTTAAAAAACGAAAAAGAATTTCATCAATGGCATCTGTGTTTCTTTATCATGTGGTGGGAGATCTGACGGTGGGGAAGCCAGAGATGGTGGAATTCTACGAGACAGAGACGGTAGAATCTGCGATTCGGGCGATTGGAGAGTCGACAGAGTGTGGGATTCCAGTTTGGAAGAGGAAATCTCATGTGAGCATGATTGAGACCAGTGAAATGAGACAACAAAGGTTTGTTGGTATCCTTAATTCTCTTGATATTGTGGCTTTTTTGGCTTCAACTGAGTGCTTGGAGGACCAGGATAAGGCCATCAAGACTTCGGTCTCACAGGTTGTTGTTCCTAATGCTTCGCTTCTCAAACAGGTTGATCCTGCTACAAGGTTAGTATCTTTTAATCTAATTTCTTTTAATACTACTCAGTATTATTATATTCTCATGGATTTGTGGTATATGAGATTCTGTATCTCAATTTCTTGGATTTGTTATTCAGCTCTATTTATGGTTCTCTTGAATGTTTTCAAATGACTCTTGATGGTAATCATAATGGTGGAAATTTGAACTTCACTACAAAAAATGTGTTCCCGAGGAACTAAAGGATGTGCAATTTCATTGGGAATTTGCCTTAATCCCATGGGATGTACTGCATTTCTCTATCATTTTCTTTATCTCAATGCCCCAGAGTGTCGACATGGGATTCAATAGAAGGTTTGTTCTCATGGACCAAGTTATTAAATATGGTCGTTGGTTAGCTGGTTACACCTTTCCCTTTGTAATCTGTCATCGAATGCCTTGTTAATGGATGGTGTGATCCAAATACCTCTTTCCTTGACTGTGTCAAGTGAGGGTGTAGAGAAGGAGGAAAAGGTGAGATTGGTGGGGATTTTCAAGTTGAGGAAGAAGGATGTAGGAACATTGGCTTAATCTTGTATTTATTAAGAATTGTAGTTTTGTAATATTATTAAATGGTGGAGAAAATTGGTTTCTTCATTCTTGGGTGACTTGCATTGTCACTTGCAATAATGGGAGGATGAAAGAAATGGGAAGAAATGAGTAATTTTTTTAATGCAAAAATTGAAAGTTTTTCTAAAAAATTTGGAATTTGATCTTTTTAGGTATTAATTTTTTTTTTTCCTTTTTAGATAGATTTGGTGCTCACATAATCTTTTCCCATATAAATAATCTTCATATTTGTACATGTTCTATCTGACACCAACTTTGGGTTGTTTTTGTTGTCTGTCTCTCTGTGTATTTGTGTGTGTGTGTGTTAATCTGTATCTAGAGACAAACATATATCTGTGCCAGAGTGCATTGCTTATTGACAATTGCTTTTCCCTTCAGTCATCTTGTAAACTATGGTTTTTTTTTTGTTTTTTTTTTTTTTTGGAGAAATCTTAAGGGATTTCTCATTTTGTTCTTCCTCGCAAATGTTATCTATGTACAAGAGAATAGAGTTTATATAGTGTGAGATTGTTAAATAATGTCGTGTGATCTGATATGGCACAAATTACAGCAATTTATGATGCATTCCTGAGAAATATACGTTATCAGGAAATGACTTTTTGGTGCATGTGGTAGATTGATAGATGCTTTGGAAATGATGAAGCAAGGTGTAAGGCGCCTTCTTGTTCCAAAAAGCATGGTATGGAAAGGTATGAGCAAGCGATTCTCTTTTCTCTACAATGGTAAGTGGCTCAAGAATGCTGATGCATCCAACAACAGCAGCAATAATAACCTCACCATAAACACCAACCGTCCTTCCTCATCTTCTGGCACTTCCAACCGCAACAAATTTTGCTGTCTCTCTAGAGAAGATGTCATCCGTTTTCTCATTGGATGCCTTGGTGCTCTAGCTCCACTACCTCTTTCATCCATTTCCTCCCTTGGAGTCATTAACCCAAACTACACCTCAGTAGAAGCCTCTCTTCCTGCTTTTGAAGCTACGAGAAAGCTACATGGAGATCCCAGTGAAGTAGCTGTTGTGGAGCCCATTCCAGATGGCCAGTGTAAGATCATAGGGGAAATATCAGCCTCCAGATTGTGGAAATGTGATTACCTGGCTGCAGCATGGGCTTTAGCCAATCTCTCAGCTGGGCAGTTTGTAATGGGGGTTGAGGATAATGAAACAGCAAGATCGCTCCTGGATTTTGCAGTCAATTCAGCAGTTGGTGATGAGAGTACAGCTAATGGGATTGGTTCTACGAGGCTGAGGGAATTCAGTAGTAGGAGCATTGGGTTCAATCCAGGTAGCTCAATCAGAATGGGCAGGAGCATGTACAGGGGTCGAAGTGCACCCCTGACATGTAAAATTACAAGCTCGTTGGCCGCGGTGATGGCTCAGATGCTGTCTCACAGGGCAACCCATGTATGGGTGATTGAGGATGATAGTGATGACATTTTAGTTGGGGTGGTTGGTTACGCTGACATCTTAGCTGCAGTAACGAAACAACCTGCATCTGTTACTGTGAATCGACCTGAGGGGGGTTTCACAACTGAATTTCAAAATTGATTTGTTCTTAAAGAAATTATTATTTGTATTATATATACACACACGTGTGTGCGCGTGTGAAGACATCGCTATTCAACAATTAATACATTGTACTAGAGATATAAGCTTGTGGGAATTTATAGGTTTCTTGATGAGTTGTACAATAATGTTGTAAATTCTAGCCTGAACAACGATAGACTAAATATTTAAGAAAATCTGTATAAACTAAATTTTATAATTAATGTACTAAGATTGATTATTTATAAAAGTTAATTATTACGAGGGTGATTATATAGAAAAAAGATTTGATAATAGCTTAAAAAATATAAATAGGGAATACGTAAAACAAATTAAGGAAAATTCTAAAAGTGTGATGGTTGTTTCATAAATGAAATGCTTATGATCTGAATAATTCATTTGAATTAATACATGCACTATTTATTTTTTCTTTAAAAAACATCATGAGAAATATATATAGTTGAATGAATATGGAAAATATTACTCCATTATTTTAAAAGTACTCACTACTCTCTACCCTGTGCTCTATCAGATTTAAAATTGAAATTCAGACTAATTATATTAAAATTTACATGATTTAAATGATTTGGGAAAAATGAAATTTTATTTAAAAATCATATCAACTGAAATATATCAACTTCAAATGACGCAAATTCACTGTCAAACTCTTTATATATATATATATATATATATATATATACTGTGTTTGGAGAGATTAGCTCACTTAATAGAGGAGAGTGTTGTTGCAGGAAGATGGAAACCAGTTGAAGTTGGGAGAAAGGGTCTGAAAATCTCTCGTTTATTTTTCACTGACGACATGATACTAATTTGCCGATCGAGGCATGCTCAGTTCAGATGCAGGAGATTCTTAAATGCCTTTATTTGTCTTGTACGTGAAGCCTCCAGTCAAAAAGTGAGCATTAGTAAGACGATCTAAGATTGTTGATCACCGTCTTGCTCGAAGTATTAGTAATCAGAGTGGTTTTTCAAAGACTGAGGATCTTGGGCACTACGGTGGGGTGCCTCTTCTTCACCAAAGATCAGTTGATCATAAGCACACGTATGGATACATTGGAGATAGAGTCCAGAAAAGGTTAGCCACCTTTCCCTTGCTGGGAGTACTGTTCCGCTGTGCCAGTCAATAGTGGCTGCTACCCCTATCTTTTCCATACAGACCACCAAATTGCCCATCCACGTCTGCGAAAAGGTGGATCAGTTGTGCAGGAATTTTATTCGGGGCATACACTCATTCTTTTATCCCCAATTTCTCGATATTTAATTCAATTCTTATTTTATATATATATATAAAGTTTAGGGAATGAATTGAAAAGAAAAAAAGAAAAAGTGGAGCAAGAAGAGTAGGATAAAAAAAGGGAGGTTATGCAAAAGAGAAATAAATTGTGAAATTATAAAATTATTGAATAATATATTATATATTAAGAAGATGAAATCTAATTAATTAGGAATCCATGGCTAAGGTGTGGATCAATTTAGTTTTTTCTATTTTATATAGGATCCTCCTCAATATAAATAGAACATATTCACAATAAAAGGAGACAATGGAACAACAAAAACACAAAAGAACTAGCCTCCCAAAGTTGTGGGAAGACAACCCAAAAAATTCATCAACAATAATAGCCTTCCCTGCCTCCAATCTCCCATCTCCTATGAAGGTGGTTGACACCGCCCATACCAATAGAAAAAGGAAGGAGTTATGCACATAGCAGAAATATCCATGCACCCCTACCCTAATGGCATGTGATATGAAGCTTCAAAAGTACACATGTTATCGGGTATATACAATACAGGTGCCAACTTTTTTTTTTTGGCACTGCTTCTCCTCTTTCCAACCTTTTTAGCCTAGTTCCAACCGACTCTAATGACTCGTTAATGTAAATTTAAATCCTAATATGTGATTTATTTATATTTAGAATAATTTATGATTTATTTGTCAAATTTCAAATCGCAAACGTATATTAATATTGATGTTGTTTTGTAATAACCCACAAAATTCAATAGATAAGATATACTACTTATTTGTAATAAGCAGGAGATGAGATGATTTTGTTTTATCACGTTGCATCGATACATTGCATGATATCATCTATCATTTCAATAATTAGACATCTTTAAGTGATTTAACATGTCACACATGCATATAATATACGATAGTAATACAAAAGGAAGGATACATATCCATTGCGTTCATAACATGAAGTGTTCATACACACCATAATTTACAACCACAACTTCGAATGTTGATATCATAAAGTTTTTACAAAATGCAAGTTGTCTATTCATACTACTACATAGTTTATTACAAAATACTTATTAAGAAATTGCTAAGCGTTATGATCATGAGACGTCCCTGTTATAAACCAAACTCAATGTAAGTGTATAAACATTTCTTATAATATAAGTGGACAATAGACATGTAATTGTAATTGTGTTAACATTTAAATAGGTAGATTCTCATTAATAACTTTCTACTGAGTCTATCCTTAATATTTTACTTCACATCTTTGTACAATCTCATGTCGTGTTATTTTATTTGAACTATTTTCAACATCAGTTTATGACATGTATTATAGTCTAGGAATCCTTGTGTGTCTAGGATCCTTCTATGTATAACTATTCTCTCCTAATTGTGGTCAATTTTTATATGGTTCTTTAAACATTAATTCTAATTGTAATTGACACAATAATTCTTGGCTATCCAAACATGGATACCGTTAGCTAAAGCTAATCATATCATTCATTTCTGGTTATCCAACATGGATACCAGCCAAAGCTAATCTTTTCATTCATTCCAAGTTATTCAATGTAGATACCATTAGTAGAAGCTTATCTCATCATTCATTCCCGGTTATCCAATATGGATTCATTCATTCCTAGTTATCCAACATGTATACCATTAGTTGAAGCTAATCTCATCATTCATTCCCGATTATCCAACATGGATACCATTAGTCAAAGCTAATCTCATCATTCAGTACAATTCATGAATAATTTAAACAATTGAATTCAAGTAGCAACATTAGTAATAATACTTCAAAAATTTAATAAAATCAGATAAATGTGAGAATCACCTACCTACTCCTTCTATAATATGTCCTTACTCGGTCGAAGATTCGATTTTGGTTGCACCTCCTGACACACAATGACCATTACTCAGTATATTTTTATCTAGGCATCGTCAAAGATCATTTTCACACACATACATGTACGCACATACATTCATACAAAAATCTCCTGTGTTCGTGCATTTGCATAGTAATAATGTTATAATAAGACATTCATTCTCAACTTTATTGAAGGTTATCTATGAAAATTACATCATTATGACACTAAAAATCATCAACGAAAACTAAGTTATTTTGATACTGAAAATAATCAATGAAAACTGAGTCATTCTGACACTGAAAATCATCAACAAAAACTGACACTGAAAATCATCAACGAAAACTAAGTCACTTTAAAACTGAAAATCATTAAAGAAAAATAAGTCACTTTGACATTTCTTTTCCTAAGTTCATGCATAAAGTCAATACCAAGTTTTCTTCCTAAAGATTATACCTTAACCTAGTTATGGACATAGACCAAAACACAATTCACCTCCAAGAGTTTATGAATCAAGGATAACATGTAATGTATCCTCCATTCCATTATAATCTTACCTAATCATCAAATATTGTTAAAGTGAATCTATTAATCACTATTGATGCGAACCTCGTGATCACGTGGTCACGCAAAGACACTAATTCCTGGAAAGCTAAGTAAATCAGGTTTGATTGGAGTGTGACACAAAGATAACTTGTACCTAGGCATCAGCACTATTGAAAACGAAAAACCCTCACCCAATGAATATTGATTCGCGAATGAGAAGTATAATGGACCCTCCTTAGGTGAACTTATATGAAGCCCACTTACAATTGACCCAAATAAGTAATAACTCGAAGACTAAGAAAAAAATAATAAAAATAATAAAAATCCAAAAATTACCATCCTAAATATGTTATAATTAGATTTGTCATCTTAAGAAGTCCCAAATAAATTAGGAGAAGTCTGATATTGAAAATTTATGTTGCTGCCCTTTCGATGTCCTTGATTAGCTTGGATTTCCATGTTTAACTTTGACAACTAAGAAAACAAATTTCCTCCTTTGTTGCTGATTTAATTACATTCCTTCCTAGGTTAAGAAAAGCATTAAATAATCCTCCCTTCTTTAGGAACAAGATCTGGTCAACTTCCTTACTTAATTAGGACAATTAATTGCTGACTTTCCATCCTTGTATGATTAGGAAAAAAACAAGCCTAACAAGGATGGTATGGGGTCGGACACATCAACCCCTTGTTCCACATGAATTGGGCTCTTCTTGGACCTGAATTAGATTAATTATAGGTTGTCCTTCATGCTCCTTAAATGTCTCAAGCCCTTCTAGGTCCATTTTGCTCCATATGTTCTGAATAAGCTCATTCAATGCTTCTTTAAGCTTCTTTGCCCTAGCTCTTGTAATTGACTCAATTGGCACCTCCAATGGGTCATTGGCATGATTATGCTTGGTGTTGGGCTGATCCTCATTAACTATTATCTTCATGAAGGTCTTTCTTTTCTATTTTCTTCTAAGATGGTCGAAGCCTATGTCATTTCCCTACCAAACATACTTTGTGTTCTTCATGTGATATCATCAAATTCTCATCTATTATAACATGACATAAGGTGTTCTACGCATTTCAATTTACGAATAAACATGTTCAAGAATCATATTCATTTCAATAATCTCATCAAATTCATCACAATGTTGTTAATTAGTACACAATTAAATTCAAACATGCATATTTTTCAAGGATTCTCTTATTTAAGTTTTCATGAGGCCGAAACATGGGGCATTAACATCAAGTGTTCATTTTATCATTCTCAATCATATCATTCTAAATCATAAAACACAAGCTAATAACTATTTTCACATTATACATGAGTTCAATTTCTACCATTTAGTTTATTTATCTAAAGATGTTCATCACATAAAGAACTTCCTTCATTGTTTTTCCTCTTGGTCGAAACACAATATTTTTCTCCCTTCTAGTTTACTCATGTAAATTATCACTTCCATTGCAAACATGTTTACGTTATCATGCATTAATCATTTACCAATCTTCTAAGTTCATAATCAAACAAGATCTACAACTTATGATGCAGAACAAGGGTAATAGCATTTGTTAAAATTCTGTTTCAGCCTAAGCATTTTATCCTAAGTGTTTGTCAAGGTCACAATTAACACATTGTATCATCCCATTGCATCCTTCTTTCATCTCTTTAACAAGCCGATTTGAGCTAGGGTTCATTCTTCAACATGCATCAATTTCTTCTGTTATAGAATATGAAATTATACTCTTCTCATCTCAATTTTTCAATCTTTTCATTTAATTTTCGTAATTAAAGGTGCAAGAACCGTAGGTCACCTCACTTGGGGTTTCCTTCTCATTTTGCCTCGTAATCTCAAAACAACAAATATGAGAGTAGGGTTACCCTTACCACACGATTTTAGACAGGATTTGGGGGATGTTTTTGTGGTTTTCTTCTTCTTCCTCTTGGTTTTCTCCCTCTTATTCCCTACTGTTCCAGCTAGCCCTTTATCCCCTTCCTCTCTTCAATGTTGTTGGTTTCTTTTTACTCTTTAGCTCTCCTCTCACTCAAGTATTCAAGGAAGGTGACATACAAGGGTAGTTTGGATGAAAATTTTGCAAGAAAGGGGATGCTGCTAGGGTTGTTCTGCCGGGTTATGGGGAGAGGAAAAATCACCTTTTTTTTCCTCTCATTGTATTTATACCCCCTTTTAAATGAGGGTATGTTGTGTGTGGATGTTGGATACGCTTATCCTAGTATCTTTTAGGTTACTCTTTGACCGGTTCCCTCATGTTTCCTCCCAGTATTGACTGGTTTAATTCCTTTCTTTTTAACAGGGTTTTACATGTTTTGAATAAATTCATGATGATGATTTTCATTTCATATTCAATTATGCTTCTTTATTTTAACAAAACTAGTTGAAATATTTATGGTTATTTATGGTGGTCATGCTTGGTGAAATAATTAGTTTATGGTGGGTTAATATAAATTGGGTAATGAAAGGAAACAATTCAAAACTATAATTATTTCAAATCTCACCTCATAATCTGAAAAGTGAGGATCGAGCATCGTTATCAAACCTAGATCTCAAATAATTATCTTAGGAATTTTTACCTTTAAATAAATACAAGTATTTAGTTTAGGTTAAAGATTAACATGTCTGCATTATAGGTAGTTTTATAGTAAAATCAAATAACAATGCAACTTATCTTAGGTAAGATGTTTTAGGGTTGTAGTTATCTTCTCTTTAGCATAACTAGCCCCTCACTCAAAAATCTTTGTAAACCAGCTAAGGTTTCAAGTAACTACAAAACTAGGTGGCGATTCCTTTTCTTATTTTTACCACCTTTCACATGATCAGATCATCGAGATGTTCCCCATGATAGAATGATGACTCCATTAGGGATTATTAGGGCTAAGCTTTGTTTGTTTGATTTTTAAAATAATATTCTTGATGTGTTTTATACATATTTCATGCTTGTTTGCCTGAACTAAATAATGTGTGTTTATTATTTGTTATTGCATGATTTATGTCTTCGTTTGTAATTTTGCTTATATGATTCTCTCTTGATTGCATCTTATGCATCAGTCTATTTATATCTTTATGGAATGGATATAGAGCAATGCACACACACACATTATATGACACGGTTACACCCCAAACTAGCACTCATGAAATCTCAAACTCTTGTCAAAAGTCTACATGGCCACGATTAGTAGCTGATGAGATTCTCCCTAGTCTATACTCTTTGTATCTTGTAGGCCTCAAGTCAACCTTTTAAGGTTTGATTACTCGATGATAAGGGACCCTTTTGAGACCAATAGTTTAGTCAACCTACCTTTGCATGTAATGAATAGAACCTTCCCCTGGGATTTCTCCTTGTAATGTCATTGGGTAAGCATGATGTGCATGAGATTTCAAGACAATCAAGATAAAAAAACATATACTCGAGAACAATTCTAATGGGAGCCTAAAAGAATCCCTTGAACAAGCAAATCAGCTGAGAATGGATGACGATTTAGTAAGCCACAAAATGCTTGGCAAAGGAAGCTAATGAGTATAGCAATTTTAACTTTGTGGATAAGGTTATTAAAACTTTATTTGCTTGGATTTATTTTTAATGTATCTTGCGATTATATTATATTTTTTAATAAAGCATATCTTTAGTCTAATTGTTTTTTTTTAAATCATATATGTTTATTGAAAGTAATATTTGGCATAAATCCATTGATCAAATTCTAAAATATATCATGCAAATGCTAAGGGGCAATATTTCTTTGAACCCTGAAATCTCTCTTTCTAATCTAGATAAATCTTAGAAGATAAAGTCCAACTTATCTCACCTTTTTTTAATCCTAAGATTATTGTTTTCACCCCGAACAAACTTTAAAAAGAAAATCTTGCTTACAACAACCCCAAAAAAGATCTAAATGATTTAATGACATAAATAATGATGAATAGAGCACATTCAGATCATGATCCATCTATTTAGTCTCTAAGTTTCTAAACAAGGCAAAGATTTATAAACATTAGTATATTTAAATTTAAGATTAAGAAAGACTATATTTTATATATCTTTTATAAATAAAAATATTATCGTCCCCTTTTGAGACTTTAATATTTTTTTAGATAACAATCAAGATAAGGATCACCTCCCATACTAGGGGTATATTTTGAAAGTTTTTAAACAATCGATGAAATCCTCCATGTTGTTACCCATTTTTGACCTTATAAAAAATCAAGAAAAAAAAAATAGAAAAAGAGAATCCAAAATCCAATAGGATACACATGAAGAAAGCCCAAAGATTTTCCAAGTTGGTGGTGAAGGATCAAAATAACAAGTGAAAAAGTTGAATGATCAGAATGTACAAGATTGGCAAAATTGATGACCCAATTCTGATTGACAAAAGATCCATTTAGTGAAAATATTTTTATTTGGGGTAAAGAAACACAAATTTAGATAAGTAAAGACTCAATAAGGATTTTGGAAGGTTTAATCAATCTTATTGAAGACTTGATTGCAATGAAAATAATTTTTTGGAGTCAATTCAGGTGTTAATTGGAATAAATTAAAGTTTGGGGGCTAAAACTGGACTTTGAAAATCAAGAGCTTAATTGTGAAAAACATTAAAGTTTGATAGCCAATTAGGGGTTTGATTGAAAAAATTCAAAACCAAGGACCAAATAGTAAAAGGTGTGAGATTTCAAGGGTTGAAATTGACTAAATCAAGAGTCATGTAAGGGTCTAAATACACAAATCATAAAACAAGGACAAGGATGAAAATATCGCTAAACTTTAAGGCTGAAGATTGAGTTTGACAAGGGTGAAATTGCATGAAATTAAGAGTTTGAGAGGCAATTACCGGTGCAATTAAAAGCAATTGGAAGAATTGAGACTAAAATGAAATCTATCATATTCTAAATTAAAAATCCTAATTTCTAGGGATTTAACCTAGACAACACTTCATTTACTCATTGTTCATCTCCTTCATAAGAAATTTTGGATGATTAGGTTTGTAAAGGGGGTGTTCTTTTTCCATTTGCAAAAAATCTCATGCCATTTAGAGATCTAGAACTCCACAGCAATTTTAAATCCCAATTCTTCCATAGAAGTCTATATCTTGTCTTTGATCAACCATCACTACAATTTTAAATTATAGGCTGATCATGTTGACACATTTGGATAAATGAATGTGAAGCCACATAACTCTAAATTAAGAAAGGTTGGATCCAAATGAAAGGTATAAACCTCCTCTAACAACTTCAGGTGGTTTCTGATGATGTTTACATCAAAGTTGCTTCGGCGAAGCCTTGAATGTGGTCAACCAAACCACATACCTTTTTTTTTTGTTTTTTGTGTGTTCACACTTAAAGCTTCTTAAAGGGTTCTTATTAATGGCTTTAAAACCTCCATTTCAAGATCAAAAGGCTAAAAATAACTCCTTACCCTCTAAGTCTAGCAAAACCACCAAGTACTCCTAAAACCAAAACCATCATTGCAAAACCAGCCTAGTATAAGAGCTTTTAGCACTTTTATCCAGAACTCTCTTATTTTGATTAAAAGGCTGAGCTTTGATCAATCTTTAAGGAAATCTATAAAAAAAACTAGAAAAAACCCTATAAATACCCTTAGAAATCAAAGAAAAAAAAAGGAGAAAAAAAGGAGAAAAACCATGAGTAACTACCCTCTGGAAAGACCCTACTGTGAAGGCTCAAAAGCCTAACATAGAAGATCAAGCAAGCGTTGGAAATAATAGAAAGTGAAAGGGAAAGAAAGAAGAAAAGAGAAAGGAAGTAGCAGTCTATACCAACAAGCTTGGAGATGGTATGACCATTTGAAAACTCATGGATAGAGTCCATGTGGCCTGCCCATTATGTAGATTAATGAATGAAAATGTTGTTTTATTTGCTTAATGTTGCTTTGAGTTAGTTGTTAATGTTTGCTGGATATTTAGTTTTCAAAACTTATGCTAACTTGACAAAAACACATCAACTCATTATTGAACCTGTTCTAAGGTTAAAAATGTCATGCTAGGCCTACATCAGTCCATAAGACCTTGCAAACATATGAACCAAATTGTTAAAGCCCAAGCTTAAATAAAACATGATGATAACTTGATTAAAACTTATCGATGTTGTTTTTCATTCTTTGAGTTTTCAACCTTTTTCTCAATATTTATTTCAATTTTGACCCTAATTGCATTTAAATGGTCCCTTAATTTTTCTACTGACAATCCCCTTTTTGTTTCTTGTATGTTAAGAAACAATATGTTAAGGCTTTGTAAACATTGATCAATTAAATGAACAATTTAAATGAACAAGTTATTTGGTTACGGAGGGAAAACCCTTTAAAGAACTTTTCAAAAGATAAAAAAACCCTCTAGGACAGCCAAACCCAAAACAGATAACTTTCACTAGTTTAAAAGATTACAAGAGTATATTTGACTACAAATCCTTTTTACCTATACTACCTTACATGTCAAGAAAAAACACTTTATTTTTTTTCTACCATAATAGCTTGTTAAAACACCTAATTTTCAAATTGTTATCATCCTAACTGGAACATCCAGTTGCTAATACTTAACACATGAATTCCCCTTAAAAGATTGCAAACTCTCTAGCTCTTTAACGAATAATTATCCTCGAGAATTTTCTTCACGCTCCACTCGTGTATTAAGAGTATATGCTACGAAACTCTATATAACTCTTTAGCTGGTTTGACAATTTTGCTTCGCTACAAGTGCTGCTCTACACAATGCTACTCCCACTAGTTATTGCCTTATTGTATTTCCTTAAATATACATACATGTGATAAGGATAATAACTTTTGATAAACATTATCTTCCTAGCTAGCTATGTTTTTAACAAACTGCTAATCGTGTTTCATAAAAATACTTCTTTGACAGTTATCTTTGAATAACTTGTATTGATATTTTTTTGATAAAACTTATTTGAACTTCCTATATAATTTATCCAAACAAACTAGATAATTTCATAAATAATTACACTATATCCTATAAGATAAACTTGACTAATTGTTTGTCTAATTTGAATAAACTAACATCTTCATCAACGCAAATAATCTTTCACTAATCAATGCCAATCTTTTTTACATTACAATCTACTCCTTTGGTTGATTTGTGACAAAACATAATAAGAATGAATTGTCATGCAAGTAGTTCAAATAGTTCAATCATAAACAAATACTTCATTAAGGTATTTCTGCAAGCACAATTGAAACAATATTTGCAACATGAGAACAATTAATAATATTTACGCTATAGCATCATATCAGTTCCTAACATGTTTCATGCAAACAATACATAACCTATCCAAAAAAAATACTTCATGCAACATTTTACATCATAATAATAAATAATTTATTAAAAAACTATTATGCATTAGATATTATTATGCAACTATATTCATTAAGTTTAAAGTGCATCAAGTATTCAACATAGAGGTTTGTATATGAAACAAATCACCTTCATCAATGAGTAAACAACATCAGGTCACCCTCGATTTGTATAAACTCCTTCTATTCAACCATCAATAAATGCAACACTTGCACCATAGTCCATACGCAACTAGATGCACGCCATAATCCATAACTGATTTTTCAGCAACTCACGAGGTGAGTTTCCCCCTTTATCGCATATTTCATTCATTCATTCATTACACATTCATTGTTAGTTTGTTATATTCATATACATTTGAAGTACATTTATCACGTCTAATTCATTTAAAGACCATCATAGATTTTCATAGATAAATAAAAGGGTGACCAATGCCTTGCAATGAGGTTTGAAGGAAGAGATATGACCTATTTTTTATTATCCGAGATGTAACAGTTGGTCTTGGTGTTATTTATTTATGAATCAGTGTGTTATGCTTTGTATGTGTGTTAGTAACTTATGAAACTAATTGATATTTAGAGTTTCAGGATGTTTATTCTTGAAAACATAAACATGTTAATTATTGCATCAATTTTAATTTTTATATAAAAATTATATTTCTTTTACTACAAATTCAATTTGAAAATTTTATGGTGTCCTTTTTATTTGTTGCATATTTGTGTTCTACTTGTTTGTATCCCATGTTGATTTCATGTTAAATTGAGTTTTTTATATCAAGTTATTTGAATTCAAAGTTGTGGGTGATATTATTTCTATGTTAGTCTTTGTGAAAAGACAGCGATTATGGTATTTAGATTTAAGTTCTAACTCCTATGCATGATATTATATTGACTTTTTTTTTCATATTGAAATCACATTTTAAAATTTAAGATTTCAAATCTAAGATTATGAGTTTATTTCGGCTTTATTTTAAAGATTTGTGAAATTAGCTTTTACATTTAAGTTCTTAATTCAAAACTTATGTGTTGGTTTGCCTTGCTATTAAATTAAATGTGTTTTTGCTAATAAAATTTGGTTTATCCTATTTTCTTCTAAAATTATAATTTTGGTTCGAAACTAAAAAAAGGTTCGATGATGATTTTAGTTTTTCTTTACTATTTGGATCAATTGAACTTTCCTTTCAATGCAAAGTTTCCTTTTAAAACTTTTTGGTTGAATATTATTCATTTAACCATATACATAATTTTTGTGGCATGCATTTGCTTGACAAAATTCTGTATTTTTCTTTGGATTTTTTTTGTTTTTATTGATGTCAAGTATTTTATAGGTTTTTTTATGTTTTTAAAATATTTAAAATTTTAATGTTGCTTGGTGTTTTTTTAATTACTTAAAAAACTTTATATTTTAGTTCATTAATAAAATTTTCTGATATGAGAACCTTTTTTTTTTGTTTAAATGAGTGAATTTGAACTAGGTTAATTAAAGCCTCATATGACTATTAATTATGAATTGAATCTTCGGGCTCATTTGAATTAAATAAAAGAAAATAGGCTCTGGCCTAGTTTGTTATCCATCAAGCTTTTGGTTCTAAGACTCGTTGTTATTTAAAAGTGAGGATATAATTTTTTTTCTCGTGTCTAAAAGTAAAATTACTTTATTTTAAAATTTATTAGTTTTTACCTTAATTACAAACAATCTCACTAGTTTAAACAATTTACAATAAAACCTAGACTTTCAAAATGGTTCCTTAGGTTCATGTAATTATTATTTACTAAGTGATTTTTATCTTTCATTTGATATAACTATATGTTTTTATGATTTGGTCGTGTTCAAGGATTCCAGCATTGTTAATAAATCATAATTGGTCTTTTCAATTATTACTTCTTGTAAAACTCCATCCAATAAACAGAGTTGGATCATCGTCAAGGTTTTACCATCCATGTCTTCTCATATTGCATTTGTCATTGCAACTAGTTTCTTTTCTTTGTTCAATCCCTTTCTCAAAAGACTCTCTCGTCTATATCTATGATTTTGTTGAAGACATGGTGATTTTCTTATACCGACCACAAACAATAAATCTAGAGCTCCGCAACTAGATTGTTAAGAATTGCACACACAAATTTAGAGAATACCACAACAAACAGAAAGGAAATAATAATTAACATAATATAGTGTTTTTAAGGACTATGCCGACATCCAAGAGTGAAGAGGAGGAAATTTTACTATAATTAAAACCAGTATAGTTTTGGAGAGCCCTCAAACCTTAATCGCAAGTACAACACAAGAAGAATAGGCTTAATCACATATATAATTATAGGAATATTTCTGTATCCTAAGCAGTGGATTAGTCTTA
>Ga0307510_10003214_pt1 | contig 18999 bp, 13 predicted proteins | sample 12_EM_MG_FD_207224 | JGI IMG/M metagenome (GOLD analysis project Ga0307510, IMG submission 207224) | Populus trichocarpa ectomycorrhiza microbial communities from riparian zone in the Pacific Northwest, United States - 12_EM | ecosystem: Host-associated > Plants > Roots > Unclassified | place...
GTAGGAGAAGGAGGTCTGTTTGATACTGAATGCCTACCCTTTCCACCAACTATCAACGGACCCAATCTATCTTTTATCTTCCTATGGTTAATCTTGCTATGCTTCTTATCTTCCTCCTCCCCTTCCTCCTCCTTTTCCTCCCGCTCCTCACCATCACATATCCTCCTCCTAACAGCACTCACAATCTTCTCCGTCTTCTCCTGCTCCCTGAGGGCGCGCTTGATGGGCTTACATCCTAAGAGCCCCTTGTTAACCTTCCTGAGGGCCTTGGTCGCCTTCTCCATTTCGCGCAGCACCTTCCGCCTGTCCGGGTCATCGTGTGTGAGCGTTCCCAGCACTGGGGCTAGTCTGCTCAGGCTTCCTTGCAGTGTGGACCAGGAGTCTATGAAGTTCCCGCGCAGCTCCTCGCGCGCGTGGTAGTGGTTGTACTGTGGCTTCCGTAGGTGGCGGAATGCGGATTCGAGCGGGGGGGCTATTAGTGGGCCAAGAAGGCCGGCCACGCCCAGGACTATTTCCGCTCCAGACATTCCTGTTTCTTCTATGCTTGGAAAGAAGGCGAGAAGGATATCTCTGGCGAGTGAGCTTTGGACTGTCTTCCGTTTCTTTGTAGATGGGAGTACTTAGTTGTAAGTTGGTTAATCTAGAGAGAAAAATGTAAGACAAATATGGTCGAGTGAACGATTGGAGGATGCCAGGACTGGGACTTTATTGATTGGCTGGCTGGCTCGATAAGTGTATGAACGAATTGATAGAACCTCTTGATGGTGTCTCCAAACCCCGTATACAGATGTGGGTTTCCCGGACTATATATTCATTCATTCACCCATATAGCTTCCCCGATAGGCTACCATCCGTTCCACACAGATGCCAAGAGAAACTTTCCACGGGTACTAACCTGCCGTATAGTTTCGCCGAGCAGCGGAGGTATACGGTAAGTATAACGTTATCGTTTCGAATACGAAAACAGGCCTTTTGGAAGACAACTGCCGAGATGCTTCTTTCCCGGTACTGCATCATACATAAAGACGGAAGCCCTTACCTGGTATAATATCGCCACTAGGTGGGCGGGTTGTAGGACAGATTGATCATTCATTCCTCCCCCGTTGTTTGGTGACGGGGGGTTTTTCTTTTTGGGCAACCATGTCACTCTATATGAAGCATCGCACTTATGTCATTCCTGCAGAGGGAGGAGCAATGCCTGTAAATGGAAATACATAGTATAACCGGGGCACGAAATGGTGAGCTTTGCCTAGCGCTTTGTCTCCTTGTTGGGGAGGGGGAGGCTCAGCCAATGGATCGTGAGAACTGAGCGGGAATATTCCATCCGTTTTGGGAAACCATGGGTTCCTACTATGCAGTACTTCGTGGGAGCGTTCATGCCTCTGGTAATTGCAAGGTAGGAAGGCACGTGAAGCAGAGCGGATAGTAGCGTGAACTATTTATTCACGCCCTAAATGTTGTACCCCTTGAGAACGGGAATCGAAATATCTCATAGGATGGCGACAAGGAGCATCCGGATCGTATGATATCATAATAGAGAAAGAGAAAAGTAAATATATGGCAATAAGCATAAGTACCCTTATCCCTTATCGCCCACAAAGAAGAGAGGTTAAAAAAGAGAAATAAAGTAGTGGAATCGGGTGCACAACAGATCACTCGCCCCCATTTCGCCCAGGAAAATAACAGATCAGTAGATGTTAGAAGTAATAATAGTAAACGGACAGGGTGTATTTAATACAAGCGAAGAATATGTGAGATGCCCTAATCATGAAAAGCCCTATTGCTCCCATGATCCGACTCGCGCGGAGCGTACCTCGATCTGGAATTATGAGACCTATAATAGTCTCCTCCACCTCCAGCACCTCGGTATCTACCGCCACCACTATTACCCCTTGTTCTGTATCCAGGAACATAGTTTCTGCCTTGATAGCCACCCCTGTAATGTCCAGTATTCGCACCACTATGGGCCCCACGAGGCGGCGGTCGGTTGTCCCTTGGAGCTCGGGGACTATTGGTCTCCTGATCGTATCGGCTGCGCTTGGCCTCGGATGAGCCCTGGGACCCCTCGAACCCCCTCTTGAGTGGAGTAACTGGCGCAGAGTGTGGGTGGTCCTTAACGCTACCGTCCACAGGGGGTACACTATTGTGATCCCCGAGCAAGCGGTCACCACCATCCCTGCGACCAAGATCCAGTAAAGAGGTCAGATGGCTTTTCTGATTCTGAAGAGAATCAATTGCCGTCCCGACAATCACAACCCCAGCCTCTCCTGGAACCTTGAGCAACCCCGACCACATCTCCAAGACAGGCTTGATCGATCCCAGTGCATCAAGGGCAGCAATTGCTTTGCTGACGGCCTCATTGAGTCGAACGGATGCAATATTAAGATGTTTCGTTAACTCCTCCTCAACCCGGGGGTAGTCGGGAAAGACTTCCGATTTGAGCTGAGGATACGACCTTACAACCCATCTCAGGGATCCCCGTTCGATATTGGTTGAGGAAAAGAGCGAGCCGAAAAAGTTCTCGGGATGGTGTTTTACCAGATAAAGCGCTGTCAGGTGGACCTGGGGATCCGACGTGGTCAAAGCCGAGAGGCTTCCGGCAACAGTGCTTATCAAAGCGTCAAACGACCCCGAGGTGGCTTTCGAGATTATCAGGTGCGCATTGCCAATTATTAAGTTGTGGATCTATTGGGCGCGTTAGAGGAGAAAGGGGAAAGAAAAAGCCCAATGGAGGGAGGAGGATGACTTCAGTGTTTGTTGTAGGATCATTGAGAAGGTGAGAAATCCTATTAGCTGACCATGTGGTTCCGAATTGTGAGAATAACTCAAACAGATAAGACAAGGCCTTCTTCCTGGTGGATTGAGAATGTTGTTGATTGCAAGCGGTTTCGCAAATATTTGTGAATGCTTCCTGCCGCTGACCCGTTGGCCAGAGATTATCAAATCGAGTCAGCCCTCTTTGTCCATCGCTCTCTTTTTCTTGTGCTTGATTGTATTGATCAATCCAATTTTGACAGCAACTCCTCATATTTGTTGTAGTCAACGCTTGCATCAGCGGATTAAGAATTTCTTATTCACCTCAGAGCTAGCGGTCGATAACCTCGAGTTCCTAGCGGAATGATAATCTGCCTGAAGAGTTTCCTCGACAGCGGGTCCGCCGCCTGCCGAAAAGCGTGGAATGTCGGGCGAATAGCTAACAGTGTCTTCCTCGGACATCCTTCTGTCTCGCTCCCTATCTCTCTCGGTACTTCTTCTCCTTCCTCGATGTTGATTGTGCCGGGGATAGCGTCCACCAGAGTGACGAGGGGGCGAATAATGTTGAGCAGAGCCAGGCATTACAGCGTGAGCGAGATTTTTATCTCGGAAATTTAAGGGAGCCTCAAAACAGTATTATACTTTTTTTTCTGCCTTATTAGCTTTGTCCTCTTTGTTTTGAAGTGAAATAGTTGAAAACGTAAAGACCAGCAATAAAATAGGGATTATAAGGGTTAATTCCTCTATCTCCTTTTTTTTCCGTCCCGTTTTCTTTCTTGGTGTTTGTTCCCGACGATCTCGTGGTGGACGCGGCTAACCAAAGAACTGGGGGGAAATCAAGTCTGGGAAGGGGAAAGCAGGGGAAAGCAGGGGAAAGCAGGGGATAAAGCAATAATGAAGGGTAATGGAAAGCTTACGGCGAATAACCGCCCAATTGTAAACAGCGATAGCAGAGAAAAGGGGACGATGGGTGGTGGATGGGATGAAAGAAGATGGGAGAATTGAGAGAAGAAAGAGTTGAGATGAAGGATGTTTGACCAATCGCGGATTTGAATTGGTAAAGAAGAAAAAACCCTGTCGTCATGCGCCCTGCCAAGAGGGCACAGGACAAGACATTTTTGATCTCTCGCCTGGCAACCGTTGCGCAGAGGACTGTTGGCAAACCCAAAGACAAAGAAGCTTCCCAAGCTGCAGCTTCGAGAAACGTGTCTACACTACTGTATCATACCTGGGTTTTGCGTGCCGTGCCATCAATCTGCTCCAACTCCTCCTACAGAGGTTGAACAAACACCCTCCCTGATATCCACCCTTCTTCCCCAACCCACCGATTGGCACTTTCCACTCTCACTTTATAGCCATCTTCATGATGGCTAAGCTCACCCTATCCATACTGGCAGCCTGCTCCGCTCTTTTGACACCAGGCACCACCGCAACAAACACAGGCAATGGACAATGGGCTCTCGTCAATGAGATCTCAAGGGTTTCAAATCAGAGTTTGATGTGGGGTCCCTACCGACCAAATCTTTATTTTGGAGTTAAACCAAGGATACCGAAGAGTATGATTGCTGGCTTGATGTGGGGCAAAGTTGATGATTTTGCATCGATTGCTCAGAGTAGGTCATTTCCTCCATGTTCATTACTCAAAAAAAAAGCGAGAAACTTCATCCCTTAATCTGATCACGAGACAGCCGTGCGACATACATGCGAGCAGAGTGACGATATGGCGGGTTACGGATGGGACGAATATGATGTGAGAACTGGAGGGCACCAAGTCATAAGAGATCCCGGGAATTCCATCGATATACACACAGAATTTGTCAAAGTTGAGGGAGGAGAAAATGGTGAGATTGCCCAGTCCAGACAGGCCGCTAGGCTTAATAATAATTCTTCGAAACGTTAGGGGGTCATTGGGGTGTTCGTATCAAGGGGGTACCCAGAACTGGAGGTAGGCAATGAGAGATAGACCCCAAGTCACTTGGAGTGAAAACTTATTGCCTATGTAGCCCCAGTAGATTTGAAAACCATGGTGATTTTTTATGTCGGTCTCGAGGGACTAGGAAGCCTTAGCTTACAAAACGAGCCCGACGAACGAGGATTGGCTGGCGATGTTACGCTCGAAGGTTCAATACCAAAACTAGGCGAGTTCAAGATAGACATTACCGCAGGGCCGAGCACCAATAAACCCCCTCAAATTGGGCATAAAAAATATTGGAACGAGAAGCCATTGGATCGAACTTCTTATCGTTCAGTGAAAGTCCCAACGGAGGACGTCTGGAAGGCAAAGGGTAAGGACCACATACTAAGAAGTGGAAGAGAGTGCTGATTGTGAGAAAAATCAAGATATACTCTTTATGGGCCTACGTGACAACTTTCTCAAAGTCAAGGAGAAATATGGAGAATCTGATCTCCCACCCCCATGGCAATCCTTTGCTATCCCAAATACCTTCGGTCCAGGGAACTTCCACATGGTTCAAAAGGTATTCGAGGGTGGGTTTGAGGTAATATATGCGCATTCTAGGAGCGAAAGGTCATACCATGTCATAGGACTAATTCGATCTTAGTTTGATATTCTCTACTCTTCGGCCTCCGCGCCTACATCCATGACTAGTACTGCCCCAACAAGGCCTCCCAGAATAATTAGTGCTAATAACTACCCTAGCCGACATCCTCACCGAAAAAATCCGGACCGTAGGCAGATCTTTTGCCGATCGTTTCGAAAAGACCTTTCCGCGAGAACCTCCTTTCAACGCCCCTCGTTATCAGCAATTCGCCCGCAATTTCTTCTCAAATCTACTTGGTGGCATTGGTCATTTTCACGGCACCTCTATTGTTGATCGTACATACGCCCCTGAATATGAGGAAGAAGACGAGGGCTTTTGGGAAGAGGCTAAAGCTGCCCAGACACGCCCAGACGCCGCAAAGCCAGAAGGACCAACCGAATTATTTACGAGTATTCCTTCAAGGCCATTCTTTCCAAGGGGCTTCTTGTGGGATGAGGGGTTCCATCTATTGCCAGTTAGTGACTGGGATATGGACTTAACGCTTGAAATTGTGAAAAGTTGGGTATCCCTTGTTGATGAAGACGGATGGCTTCCAAGAGAACAAATTTTAGGAGACGAGGCCCGCAGCAAGGTTCCCCAGGAGTTTCAGACTCAATACCCTCATTATGCTAACCCCCCAACGTTATTTTTCATCTTGACCAAGTTCATCGATCAATTAGAGGAGTTTCAGTCAAAGAGAGACGACCCAAGTATATCCAGTCTTCCCAACGAATCTCCTAAGTGCTGACTATCAATTATCAGTGCATGAGCACCTTGACAAGGAGTCACCCAGCAATCTATTCTCTTCCGATGAGCTTCCAACTATTCACCTCAAGAACCTCGAAGCCGCCTTAGAATACCTACGATCGATCTATCCTAACCTTCGGCGCAACTACTTTTGGTACCGTAAGAGCCAATCTGGTGAGATCCGCGGCTGGGATCGCAACGCATACTCTAAAAAGGAAGGATATCGCTGGCGCGGACGTACCCCTGAACATTGCTTGACATCTGGCCTCGATGATTACCCACGGGCCCGCCCACCACACACTGGGGAACTTCACGTTGATCTCCTTTCTTGGATCGGGATGATGACGAGCTGTATCAAGCGCATCGCAGCCGCAATTGGCGAGCATGATGATGTAGCAGAGTTTGAGCAGCACGAATACGCCATCAAGAAAAACATTGACGACTTGCACTGGAGCGAGGAACACCAAATCTATTGTGATGCCACAATTGACGACTTCGAAGAGAGCGTGCATGTTTGCCATAAGGGCTATATCTCCATATTTCCCTTCCTACTCGGGCTCATGGGGAAAGACTCCAAAAGGCTTGGAAAGGTTTTAGATCTCATAGCCGATCCGGAAGAACTCTGGAGTGATTATGGTTTAAGAAGCCTGAGCAAGAAGGATGAATACTATGGAACAGGCGAGAACTATTGGAGAGGTCCCATCTGGGTTAACATTAACTATCTAGCCATCCAGAGACTCATGGTACGTTTTTCCCATTTATATGCCAAACCCGAATTCTAACCAACCCCTGCTGTTATGTTAGGAATATGGATCCAAGGAGGGCCCCTATCAAAAACAAGCGGCAGAGTTATACAAGAAGCTCAGGGTCAACGTCGTTGAAAACGTTTACAAAAATTGGGAGGGTACCGGCTATGCATGGGAGCAGTATGACGCGGAAACCGGTAAAGGTCAGAGAACAGCTCACTTCCTCGGGTGGACGTCACTGGTTGTCAAGATCATGAATATGCCGGAGACAATTAGTGTCGTGGCTTCTCCCTTGAGGGATGAGCTATAGAATTTGTTTGGATGATACGTGAACTACTGGCACAACAGCTATAAAAAGCCACACTTCTTTTTTACAATTTATGCACTACCCATATGTTGAATATACCCTGACGTTAGAGGCTAAACAAATGGTAAGGAGAGATGAGACGATTGAAGCTTCATATCACAGCCTTTGGAAATTGCTTTGTTTTACAACATAACTGGCTGCAATAAAGAAGTATGCCTTTAAATTTTAGGCATGGAGCACCCAAACGTTCATAGGCAGAACATCTAAATTACCCCACCTTCATAATACTATCACAAACTTAAATGCGTTCCTAAAAACCTACATAGAACACAACAAAACCCGAGTGAGATAGTATGAATCTGCAGAAGGCGCCTCCAGCGGAAAGCTCTCAGACAGCCGGAATGCGACAAGCACGATTCCCTGCTTGGGATCATAGAGAGCCTCTCGATGAAGAAATACAGGTGATCTCGAAGACCCACATTAACTCTCTCGCCACTTCAGATGCGAAACACTATGCTCACATCCCAAATCCGAAAGCCCACCTACTCGGGCGCAAATTAAAGATCCGGAAAGATTAACCTTGATATCTATGTTGCAACCATACATTTTGTTTGTCACTTCTTCCGGTTCTTTAACTTGCGCCTGAGTACCAGTCAGATAAATATTCGTCCTCATGATAATATTACGGGAACTGCTTGCCTATCGGAGGCCAGCATGCCAAGGACCGATCAGCCCGTGCGAAATTAGCAGGAGCAGGAGTTCGACCCCCCTCCACAGTGCGTTGGTATTAAACAATCCTCCTTGTAATATAGGAAAAGCAGCAAACCATGCCCTATGTGGACTAGGAGATCGATGACTTTAGCTTTCTTCAATAAGGCAGTAAGGTGAATCAGTACGACTATCATACAGGGTGAGATGGTCCTACTCTGGGCCATGCGCCAGACGGCGAGGTGTGCGATCGGCGGGTAGTAGAAAGCAATGAAAGAGATAAGGGATGAAAGATATGCCCCACATCTTTTGATCAAAAAAACAAAATAAAAATACCGACTCCAGTATCGTACCCAAATGACTGAAGTTATCTGTATGGGTGGCAATCTGCACGAGCCACCTCTTCACCATTATTGCCTTACATTACTCTAACCCCCTAGTGAGGGGCCGGGCACGGGCACCTCCCACAAGCAGAAGGTGCATGGCGCGCCCAACAGCTGTAGTGAAAACCCCAGGAGCTATTGGGGAATCACAGGAAATCACTCGTGCAACATTATAGCCAATCTCCCGGTTGCACACCTAGGAGCGAAAATATGCTCACATTTTTCGTGTTGGGGCTTACTGAAAATGTGAACTCATTTACGCTCCCCGGTGCATGTGTGGCGGGCCCGAAAGCCACACGGGGCTCCTAGAACGAGGTCGAGATCATTGAAAACATTTTAGCATTTACTCTGCCCAGTATATAAGTTTGCGTTACGGTCTTGTGCTCCCCATCTTGAACAAACGACTCCCTCGAAGCCTTCCCCAGCCTACAGCGGAAAGCTAACCATCTTCATTGCTGATTCCTCTGCCCTAACTATCTATCTACGGTTACGCACAAGGGGAACCGGATGTTGGTGAGGGGTAGCCAATCCTTACTATCCCCTTCAGTGTCGACGGTGCTGAATTTCCCTGCATGGTGCTAAAGAGGCACTAGCGAAATTAGCGTATTTCTTTGATTGGTAGATTCAACCTTATAGAGGTGTAAAGCTATCACATGACTCTAGATGTTAGTAAATATCAATGGGTGCTACCTCGCAGCTATGGCTGACATCACTCTCGTATCTGGCCCAGTGCTCCTGTTGAGGGAAAAAGATCTGTATCATAACTTGACCTACCAGTAAAACGCCTTTGATATCACTTGACCGACACATCATATCTAGAAAGGTAGGAAGCTAGTTTTTTAGTTTGCATTTGAGCGTGATGTAGAGAAATTCGGAACTATTAACACTGTAGGGGACAGTGATTGATTTTCCCAAATATACATCAGCTCTTGATACTCACCCATTGTGGCCCTCCCCATCCACCCGCATGGGAATAGCTACTGCCGGTCCTCCCCTTCTCAGCCCCCCCGCCTATCTAATCAAATCCTGGGCAGTCTGTATCCCAGTGATGTAGAAATCCCTTGATCTCCTTTCAATCGAGCAGATCCCAACACATGCCTATCACTGCCGCCGCACCCTCCCCAATTTCTCTAAACCTAAGGAGAGAGTGAGGACAGAAAGCTGTTGCCAATTTATCAGTTTTCGTCTCGTGAGGCAATATTTCTTCTCCATAGTCACTATTTGCCGCTCCTCATTCGTGGGAGCAGAGTAAATGTACGTTGTTCAAGCTAGACTATCAGCTAGCCAGTGAAGCAGCGTGTGTCGGGCTCCTGTATCTATGTATTTCGCTCTATCTTTCTACCCCCCCCCCCCCCGGAGCATAGTCTATGTAAACCAATAGACGCAATCCCTCCCCAAGCACTAGATTTCTTAGCGCGATGTTCTCTCTACTGACCGTAGATTGGCTGTTTTCTCTCTATTTCTCCCCCAACAGGACATAAACTCCACCCACCGGTTAGAAAATTTCCCCGTAGATCGGATATTTTATTATTTAACTCATGTCATGCTTTTGACGACAACCCGCAGACCAGGAATCCTTTGCCTTAAAGCAAGAAGTGATAGAAAGAAGGATAATGCTCCAGTGATGTCAGAGCATGGTGCAACAGAAAGTAATGCTATAAGTAATCGCTTTAAACCCAGAATCAAGGACTATCGGCCAGGGAAATCACAATACAAAGGCTTTGCCCTCCAGAGAAACCCTCTAGGTATTCCTAACAATATCGCATTTAGCTCTGCCTATCGGGTACGATAATTTCGACTTTTGCTACCTCCGGGAGTGTAATAACACTCGCCCTTCACTTACAGCAAGCTCGGGTAATGATTTTTTTCCCCGACCCCCTAGCGGACATTTTTAGAAGAGGCCCTCGCTTAAGCATACTACTCCTGTTATTTCAGTCCTCCTCTCATACTTGTGTTATATCTAGCTACCATACTCTTTTATAACACAACGGAAGGTAAAAAAAACTTCCTTAACGCATTCCTTTGCCGTCAGGCATACAGGCCGTCAGTACCCCGTGTACCCAAATATACTACCCCAGCCTCATTATTATCCCCTCATCTTCCCCCGGTATACATCAGCGAACATCAAACATTTCAAACAAGAGAACTTAGCTCAATCACCCATCATCACTCGCCGAATCCTCTTCAAACATACCTGGTACAGGTAACTTAGGTCCAAACTTCTGTACGAGGGAAAAAGGAAAGAACACAGCAGACCAGTTTAGATAAAATAGCAACAGTACCAATAGTTAACCTAACCTCGCTTCTCCTAGCCCCCCCAAAAAAAATTATAAAAGCCAACACAAGCCTCTTCCAGTGCCAATAAAAAATAAAGAAAATCAAGCAAGATAAGCATTATATGTGCAACGAGGTTCTCCATTACGGACGAACTAAGCAGGGGTTTGGATTGGGTACGAAATTCACGGAAGTAAGGCAGAAATGCGAAGTGAAACGGCAGCTAAACCTGTCAATATTGACCAGGAAATGACCGGGCACACCTAATGGGGTCCAGTAAAGCAAGACCAAGTGAACTGGTTGCCGGACGCAGTCTCCATGGGATACCTTAGGCCCTGCACGTATGAACTTCCGAGGCATGAAAAGCGAGGGATCTGCTTTGGCCAACATTCTCGATCACTTCATGGAACGCTGGCAACTTTCTGACGACCCTCAGAGCTCCTATCACATTTAGAAAGTATCTTGCAAAGCTCACTTGCGACACTACGATAAGCGCTCAAGACCGTCAGTGGGCCAGGAGTTGGCCGGGCTAGGCGGTGTTCCCTTCTGAGTTGGATCGACCTCGGTGAGTCAGGTAGGAGACCTGTCTTCCTTGGGTTGGGCTGATTCCTGGGGGGTGAGCCCGGGTAGCCCGACCAACTTGACCAACCTTCCATGCCCTCCGGGTGCCTTCCTCAGGAACTATCCCTATCACAATAAGAGAGATTACCAGAACCTAAGGGAATGGAAAACTATATTTTCTACTAAGCAAAAGGGGATAGAAAACGTACAAATTAGGATGATTTCTAGGAGATCCACACAGGGTCCCAAGCCTACAGTAGTCTTAGGACGCCGTCCATTGTAAACCTTTCAACAGTTCAATACATAGATCTAAAACAAACCCCCTAACTCCAAGTGCACGTAGCCAAGGGCTTCCCTCTCGGTTCATCATGGAGCCTTCCCATGCAGAACCAGCTCCCTCCAGACTTGAATTTTTCTTAAGATATTCGGAACCTCCATTCTCGTGCTCCATCTGTCCCGTGAGCCCCGTGCCCACCCCGAGGACCGAGCCCCGTGCCCACCCCGAGGACCGAGCCCCGTGCCCACCCCGAGGACCGAGCCCCATGAGCCCGACCTACAGGATCCCAACAAGTCCACCCCTCCAGCACATCAAAGCAACCGGGGAGAGGGTTTTTGGAATACTAGGCTCCGATATCGGTTGACTCTCGACAGAGAACCCAGCTGCACTAAGCTACATAAAGCAGGGTAAAAACAGGTGAAGAACACTCAAGGCGCGGTTTCCCCAGCCACTTGAATCCTCCCCTATGGTATCACAATCTCTCATTCAACTAGTTCCACTCTCAGGGGACCATTCTCTGCAATATTCAGTCCCCATTGTAGGTAGGTTGCATGGCGCCACAGACTATTTACATTGCTATTTGACCTCCTTCCAATGCACTTTCCCAACTCCTCCAGCCTTCTGATCTTGAACAGACCTAATGGGTCCATCGAGTTGGATCTGGCCGGCCCAACCCCCCCTGGGCCTACCCATTTGGAAGGCTTAACAATATACGGCAGCAGTTACTAGAGGCTAATGAAACAACTAAGCAAAAGAATTAGAAATGACATGAATTCCAAGCACAGCATCCACACAACTAGGAAGACAGGAAGTAAAACTATGGGTATCTCAACCTGAGGCGGTTAGGGCGGAAATTGCCATGGACCCGCTGCTCCGCCATCCTTAATTGCCCTGGGGGATGGATGGCTTGTTGCTAAATATTCCCACCTAGTGACTAGCATAGGACCAAGGAGAGCAGAAGGAGTCCCAGATGGCAAAGCAACTCGATGACGATAATTCCGATAGCAAGGTGGAGAGTAATCTGAAGTAGAAACAGACCAGTTATTTATATAAATTATATAGCAGAGCCCCTCCGGATACAGTGTTCACATCCTTCCTGGGACACCTCTGTTCAGAAAACAGCAGATAAAAATCAATGAAGAACTGATGAGAACGGGACCCAGGATGAGATCCACCAGTACAAGCTAGGATTCCGATTAGAAAGGAAGTGAAAGCCATAAGGAATTATTCGGGAATTTAAAGATATCCCCCCACTAAGATCCTACTGTCACTAAGAAAAGTGATATGAAGTCGCACTAACTTTAAGGAATTCACAATTAGTCAGAGAACTCAACTGTAGCCCTATGGATACATTTAGTCAGAATGCAGTCCTATTACAAGAAAGATCCGGGCCCAAAATTAGAGCTCACTATGTGCTCGTAGCACCCACTTTGTCAGTCATCATCATCATCATCATTATCATAATCATCGTCAGGAGTGAGTTCCTCATTTCTAGCTACTCCTCATTCCATTAGATCCCATCCCTAGCCCTTCTACACCTCCTGCCAGTCCATCTCACTGTAATGTTTCATAGTGCCTCAACTCATCATCAGATCCCTATTACGAGAGAACATTCCGGTGCTCACAGCACAGCTGTACAAGGCATCAACCTGTTAACGCGCTATGGGATCTTGTAAACTGCCCGGAAGATTTCCAGCTTACTGTCCTTCTTCCATCGCATAAGCCCGTGATCTAGGCAATGACCTTAAGTCCCCAGAACTCGGCAACCTCGCCCCCACAACAACCCTTTTATCGATTGCCCGAAGGATCGCCTAGATCGCTTTTAAGCAAGCTTCCGGCTTTGGGAGCTCTGTGAAATTAGGAACTAAATACAAGAGCATAAGTAATTGTTCATTCGTCGGAGGCTACTCCAGGAGACCACCGATTATTGCAACTTTAAAAACTCTTGGCCACCTGGGCGAAACCGAAAAATAGATTCTTCTTGTCTTAGACATACATTGGGCCATACTTTGGCCCGGTAAAGTGGAGATCTCCGGATTTCCTACTAGCTCTCTTTATAAGCGGTTATCTTTTGGGGTCCAGAATCACCTTCCAGAGAAAGCCTCACTCCAATCGCGACGTTTTCTTTTTTGGCCTAGTTTGTCAAGACTACATCTGTCTCAGCCAGGAGGGGTTTTTTGTTTTTTTTGTTTTTTTCAACCTCGTGCAGATTGTCAAGGCTTTTTAAAGCCGCAACAATCTACGCACATACCCGAGGCCTAGGGAAATCGAAGTGATCGGAAACAATCGGGTCATACACAAGAACTGAGAGACAATATAAGACAGCTAAAGCAGTGCATACCTATCATAGCCTTTCTTCTTACTTATACGAGCCTAAATTTAAGCCATCTGTTGCCCATTGGGTAGCTATCGCCCAGCACACGGAGTGTACTTCGGAATAACCTCGCATATTCAGAATCTGATACGTTACAACTCCTCTTACTTCATTGATCCAGTGCTGACACGAAACACCATATGGAGTTCAAGCCACAAATACCTTCACAGCACGCTTTGTTCCCCTTCCTCTTTTCTCACTCATCCTTGGAGGCCTAGCTTTGTTTCAGGCACATGGGTTCGTATCGGAATACCTCTATCGGGCGCTCCCCTCTACAAGACATAAGCCGGCAACTAGCGTCCCCCAAACTGTTTCATCACGCATTGTCACTCGACAGTCCTATTCGGCATTTCTACGTAAGCTCCCCCAGCCCGAAGTCCCAATCGCTACTAAGATAGTCAACCGTGCGCACTCCAGGCATATATCCGTTGCCATAAGGCGATCGACGATTACTCCAGCCCCTAAAATTATGGGGGCTATCCCAATCAACTTTATTCACAATTCCCACACTGACTACACCTCACCATTATAGCCCATTAATTGCACATGCTCTGATGACTGGTTTTCAGTGTGTATCCCCTACCCATTTCCCCTTGCCATTAACACATCATTTCCCTCACCCAAACAACCGCCCAACTTAATGGCCGTCGCGGACCTCCATTTGTAAGTGGCTCACTCCAGGGAAAGCAATCCAGATACCATGTCCCATCCTCAGAGCCCAACACCGAGTAAGCTAGAAGGCTGCCCAAGTATTCCCAACACCGAGAGCCAGGACCCTATGAGTGATCACCTATGAGACACTCCTCCCTCGTGTAGAACATATGTTAAGCCGGTGAACCCGCTAAGGAACATCGATATCCTTCATCGGGAAAAGATCACCTTGGGCACCTTTCGATACTAATAGACCCTACTAGACAAACGAAGAACCCGAGATAGCCGCGGAGCACAAGGACAAACCCCTGCCTCTCACGAATGTGGTATTTCATGGTGCCTACACTACCCACCTTGATTACAAAAGAGAATATGCTCCAACCCCAAAAAGGTTAGCAAAAATAATCACAACCGTTACTGACACGGATGGAGAAAGAAAAGCAAAGAAGAAGAAAAAAATTTAAAAAATAGGCTCGGCAAAAGGGTCTAAATTCGCATGGTGTATTCCGGGGAAAAAAAAAAGAACCATGATCGCGCATAGCATAGCAGGTATGCAAGGCAAAATCCCAACGACGGAAAAAGGGATTGTCCTGTAGCCAGCCCCGAAAATCGGCCCATCTTGTGGAGTAAACGGAGGTATGTGCATCTACGGAGGAGGAATGCCGAAGGAAGGAAAAAAAAAAAGGAAAAAAAAAGTCATCGCTACCCACCCTGTCAGCATTTGAACTTATCCCCCATTAACCGCCTCAACCGCCGTTAGTGTCTCGAGTGAGATGTGGTGAGTCTTCCCTACCCGGTTACGGGAGAAAATGGACATGTAAGTTAAAACGGGAACTGGAGGGGAACTCCCGGAACGGTTCGAGATTTACTTTTTGATATTCAACCAATACAGCGCGGTATCTATCCGAGATATGCCGGGGGGGGTGATTGCCGAAGAGGTCCTGTCCTGTACCGTTTGAGACGGCAGAGGGCGCAGCATAGCAGGTGCGTGCGGTGGTGGTGGTGGTGGGTGTGGGAACATGGCGGACTGTGGATATTCCAGAAACAGGGATTTGGGTGATGATAACATCTCGGTTGTAAGTAAGCCCAAGTACCGTCTCGGCACACATCCACATACCGTACACCACTGGACTGTACACAGACACACACACATACAGTAACATCCCCACATATCTTGTTATGTTACGCCATAGTCCGGGCCGAGGGATGGGATGACGGGTTTTTATTGTGGTAGAATGGCGCGGTGCCACAAGTACCGGCCATGGCACTTGGACCCTGTGTGTTGCGCTTCTTATGGTGTTTGGTGCACGGGCACACCCCGTGATATGATATTATTGGACGTCAACCACAGCACCCAACCCCCCCGCAGCCGGCCACTGAGCAAGCAGCGGCCATAACATACTCAAGTAGTACGGTAGCTTACCGACACCGTATGGTGCAGTAGGGTTTAAGCGACTGCCATGCTCGGTTTTCCTCTAGGCACTCGCCATGCGTGATGTATAGAAGGCAGAATAGCAAAAGACAGGACAAAGATCAGGTCAACATTCTGATAGCCCGATTGAGCGGAATGCTGCAATTGTATTACAAGTACCCGGCATAATGAACCCGAACATATGGGGTCTGAATATGGTGCAGGCGTTCAGATGTGCACAGATAATTTACCATTCAAATTTCCGCCCCCCCGTGTTCGGGTTCATGAAGTCACTCCAGAGCAATAAGTGACGGGGAAAATAATTGCCGGGCACTGACCGAGCCGAACCGTCCGTCCGTCCATCAGTCCATCAGTCCGGACAGTTCTCCGACGCCCAATATGAGGACCTTCCGTCTTTCGCCTCTGTCATGTTGGAGTTCGGGGACGCAACAGGGACAATGGCAAGGCTAGAACCAACAGCTCCACTGACATACTATCCCGCCTGGTTTTTATTTTTATATCATGCTGGTTAGAAAGGGGGAGGGCGAGAGGAGTTCCCGATGTATGATATTTTTCTGTGGGCAGATATGCCCGCACAATACTGTAGGGCTTTAGCGGCTGTGGAACAATGTACAAGCACAGCCACGTTCATAAAGTTCTCATATCGGTGCTCGTCCTTGTACCACAAGGACAATACCTATCCACATCAATAGAACAAGGGGAGCCTTTCTCAATAACTGTTTTAGGATATGGTGCTAGGCACATTGTAAATATTTATCACAATTTGATTTTACTAAACAAGAAAGAGAGGACTGGAGAAGCCTTTCCAAGGGCTAGTAGTGCAGTACTTAGAAGGGTACGGGACCTTTGCGGACAAGGCTATACTGTTACTTGTACTTATATCTAGCAACAAGCATCTAAAAATACAGCGACCGTTACACATTCACCCCAACCAGCAAGAAAAAAAACCTTGTCTCAATTTCAAATATCTTATGCCAGATACCGGTACAGGTAGGAGGGTAGCACCCACCCGTACTACTCCTCCCCGTCAAACACGCGACGGGCTACGGTGGCAAATTGACTTGGACCTGCATAGAGTCCTTCCTCTTCTTCTTCTCCTGCAGCACAGGGGATGGCAGTCTCGGTTCGTTCCGACCTCTCATGGCATACTCGTACCGGTAGTGCATCGTTATGCAATATTTTTTCATCTCCACTCCCTATTTCTCCCTTTCCCTTATGGGGCGACTGGACTGGCCAGCTACTCGTATAGCAGGATACCAGGAGGTGCAGTATTCAAGTATGAGTACAAGCAGGTATGGTTCTAAGAACGATAAAGCCGGCAGCAACTGTACTCGAGTACTAGTACAATACTAGAGTAGAATAGTAGACTACCGGTAGGTAGCTAGCACACTCCCTCCATCCCCTCCTCTCTCCCTTTCCCAGCTCTCTACGTTAGGCGGGAGATTGAATAGGTTAGACTAGATTGCTTTTACACGCCACTTCCAGAATGTGATATTCGCATCGTATCGTACAGCACGGTTACGATAACCGGAAGTGTTTACAGGAACTGCACTAGTACCTTAATGCTATCATCACACCCCACACTCGTGGCTGGCTGGTCCGACATACGAGAAAGTGCCGGCCGATGGCGTTGTTGGAGAAAAGAAAGGAGAAAACTGCCGAAGAGCGCATCCCACCTCGTTTGGTTTTTGATTTTCGACATTTTTTTTTATAAAAAAAAATCTTAAAAAAGGATGGAAAGCAGGGAATGCAGTGCAATCTATCGACAATGTATGTCATGATAAAATTGTAAAAGGCTAATTTTTATTTTATTTTTTCTCACTTGTACAGCACGGTACAACATGGAGAAGACATGCCCATTTCCTCCCTCTCTTGCCCTCGGTTCGAGCACTTCGTGCAGTACCGATACATGCATGCGCGTCGTTACGTGCGTCCTAATATGGAAAAAGAAAAGTGAGGCTGATGTGCTATATATGTAAGCAGGCTACCAGTATCATACATCATCACCGTACGATAACTCTTTTTTTTTTCCTTCCCCGCCAAACGCTTCAATTGTTTTATTAATACACAATCCATATGTGCAACCTCTAGGTTATGACATTAATAAAAACCCATACCTTTTTGCTCGTACGGTACAGTGCAAGCACGCACGTACTGATACAGCTATGATGGCATAGCTAGCTAGGCTTAGCTTAGCTACAGTTTAGATCAGGCTACCTCCTCCTCCCCCTATCCATCTGCTAGCACTCATCCTCTACAAGTGCCGAGAATTAATTTTCTCTTTCAAGATTTGCCTTATTGTATGTAAATCCCCTGAGGGTTGCGGATCCTTCTTTTCTTTCTCCCTTCAGGACCTTATTCAATCCGCGCCTAGCAAGTCATTGAACCCTAGAATCCACGATATGTCCGATTCTCCAGTGCGAAAACCCTCAGCTACTGTGCGGCCTCCGGTGAACTCTGCCGTGCAATGAAGCTTTGAGAAAATAATAATAAATAAACTCGGAGAGCTTTGGGCTTAAATATAATGCCCAACCATGCCTGGGTCTAGAGGTTGTGATTCGATTTGATTGGCTGATGGATCGATGAGAGTGACCTCCTTTCTTTCTTTTTTTGCCGGGATTGGATGCAAGGTTTTTTTTTGTTCACTTTCATTTTCACCTCCACCCTCACCTTACTTCCCTTGCTCACAGTGCTAGTATGGGGTTATTTATTTATTATGATAGCGCGGGGAGCGCTCATGATCGGGGTGGTGGTGGTGGTGGTGTGAGGTTCTTGGTCGGTTAGTTATTCGGTTATTTATGATGCTTGGGGGAAGGAGGGGATTCCGACGTGACGTGGGCTTTGCTAGATACTTACCGGTACCGGTAGATGGAATGGGGACTGGACGGTGGATGTCCTTGGGGTTCAATTGATGTTTGCTTTGCAATAGGAAGTTATTGGTGCCCTATGGGCTGATTTGTTTGATGTTACGTGCGGACGTCCCAACCTGGGTAGGTTCACAGGTAACTTTTGGGGGTACATGTTGGCGCTTTGTGTTGGTGTCAGGGTATATCACTAATTTGCAACTGCTGATCAGTCTCGCTAGCTGGCTGGCTTTATGTCACCGTGGATCTGTATGAAAGCAGGAGGAGCAAGCAAGTGTGCTAACTGAGTGTGATAGTGACGGTGATGGCGCCGACACAGTTAGAATTGGGCTGCTCCAAGGTCGGCCACACGATACAATTGCCGGTAAAGTTCAAGCCAGA
>Ga0307510_10003215_pt1 | contig 18996 bp, 19 predicted proteins | sample 12_EM_MG_FD_207224 | JGI IMG/M metagenome (GOLD analysis project Ga0307510, IMG submission 207224) | Populus trichocarpa ectomycorrhiza microbial communities from riparian zone in the Pacific Northwest, United States - 12_EM | ecosystem: Host-associated > Plants > Roots > Unclassified | place...
GAAAACGCGGTCTTCGGGCGGAGAAATATGATCGCGATGAACGAGACGGTGCGTGTGCCTCAGCTGCACGATAGTAACGATAAGAATAATAGCAAAGTAGTAACGATGAGGCTTAGACATGGGAGACTATCTCTACCGCTTGCTCAGTACACCAGTGTCGCGCAGTTTACACTTTTAGAAATACGAGTGAGATGACATGATCACCTGGCACACAAAACAATCAACCGTTCAGAAAGCAATTCATTAACAAGAACTAAACAACTAGGTGTTAGGAAACACTAAATCCTGTGTTTGGAAATTAGAGCAATAACGTCATCTTTTCAAGCTACAATCCGCATGCCAGCCGCACGCCCAAAAACCCCCTATCGCTAGCAAACTCTACGTTTCTCCTCCTCCGAGATCCTTGAGACTTGGCATTCACATCACGGCGCAATCATCTTATCCACCCCTTGCCTCATTGCTCTAAGATCGGCCTCAATCTGTTCTGGATTCAGGCCAGCCGGAGTAGTGCTCAATGGCCTCCGATTAAAACACCCTCGGAAGGGGTCCTCATACCCTTTGGGTACAATAGGGTCTCCCTGCGCATCGCGATCGAGAGGCGACACAACATACGATAACACCACGAAAGAGTTATCGGTACATTCTTTTCCTTGGCCTCTTGTCACGCACCCAGATATGCTATGAGGTTGCTCATGATTAGTTTTCTAACTCTTTCTTGATTTAACCAGGGGTAAGGGGCTAGGGATACATTTCTACGGGGTTCTTATCCTCTAGCGAACATGGTATCTTCATTGTTATCTTCATTGCACTGATTTCGTTGCGACCGCTGATGAAGTGATGACTTGGTGGGTGATGTCACTGATGGGGGGCAGGGTAGTGTGGCTAGTATACAAGCGACAATGAAGTTTGAAAGTGGAAGGGGGGGTATTTCAGGTGAGTGAGGGTTCGTTTTGTTGGTTGTGGTTTGGAGCCAGGGGAAGGAAAGGTGGAGGAAACGAGGGTGCGGATGGGGACAGAGCAGCCGCCTAAAGGCCACGAGTCGCAATGCAAGAAATGAGGAGCGATGAGACTAGGTGACATAAGCCACCGACGTGAGAAACCATGAGGATACGTGAATTAAGGAGGGTAACGGGAGCAGAGTCAGGATCTATGGAGTGCTAAACATATGAAAATACGTATGCCGGCAGTGAGAGCAAAACAAGGTAGTCGGTGATGTGCGAGGAATACAGGCTCCTGCTTCATTATCATCTGAAATAGTAGAGGGGTTCAGAGCGAAAAAAACGCGGCACCTCCAAGCATCTAGTGATAAAGCCATGGAGATTTCTTTAACAAAACCTGCGCCCCCCTGGGACTTGTCTCATATCAATTCCTTTAGGCTTCGGTACCATAAGTTTCCGGACTCCAATACAACAGACTCAACCAGATACGGATTTCCGAGATAGAACGGTGCCGCAAATAGAAACAAAAAACCATATTGAAACGCGTGATCTGATTTAGTGACTAACGTATCGCATAAGTGGCCCTCAATCTGAGACGCTGGCGACAACTTGAGGAGAGGAAATAGAAGATAGATAATCACACTGGATTCAATCTGATTAAAAGCTGTCGGTAGTACAACGAAAGCCTTTAGTAGAGAAGTCGCCGTTCACGTGCTAAGGAGGCCCATTGGCTAGGGAACCCATAGGATATCAAAAGAACCTAATTGGGTTTAAAATGATAAATCTCTACTAACAAAACACATGAGTATCATACTAGAATAATGAAACCACCAATCGGTAAAGAGTTCGAGTGATATTGTATGATACAAATGGTCTGGGCACCAAAAACACTTTTCCTGCGACCTAGCCGCATTCTGGTACCGTGTTTCTAAATAATGAAAAAGCGGGAAAGTTTCTAAGCTCTTCGCAAAAAAAAAAGTCCTCACAGTATGGGTATTTCTTCCTGGCCCCTAACGAAGGAACGATGCGAAGAGAATTCGCTGAAGGATAGGAGATTATCCCGCATGAAACACTGATAGTATGAGATATTAGGATCGAATGAAAACACGCGATCCGGGGGAGTGCCTTCGCCGCCGTGCCTCTAAATTTGTCAACACCCCCACTCGCAAATAACCCCAACCACTTGAGACCCAATGTTGCGTGGGCACAGAGCAGTAGTCAAGGAAAACCTATCAGTTCACAAATCTCCCAATCTAAGAAACACTCCCAATGGGGCTTTAAATATAGCTTGAGTGAGGTAGGTATGAGGATTTCTAGGCACGTAGTTCCCCACAGAACCTCATGTCACCCCTTTCCGTTTTCTCCTTGGGGAAAGTCTTCGGCTGCAAAACCACCTACTTTGATGAGCCTGAATGGCTCTATGTATGTCCCACAGTGCCCAGCACTCCCGGCTCCTGGCCAAACGGGCAGAAGCACTTTTTCTTTTGAATTGGATTCATAATTTCGGTAGAAATGCTAAGTCTTAGGGACAGTGGAAGTGCACACACAGCGAACACGTGGTTGTTTTGTTCCTTTCACACCCTCTCTAGTCCGACAAATATGGTAAGCGCGGGGGGGTGGAGCGACGAAACATTACCGATCCATCGACTAACTCGAGATATTGCCACAAACCAGCAGGGCCAATCAATCAACCATAAGCCGGACGAGTTTGTGGTGAAAAAGACAACAGAAGCAAACCCTACCATAAACAGCTCTAGCCAAATTCGCTAGCCCCATAGCCGCTTGACACTGAACGAATCCATAGGCTTTGATAGGATGGGGCGCGGGATAAGGTCCTTTTGAACACCGATAGCACGCACTCCATAAACTAAAATGGTAACAGCCACTGCCTGAGAATAGCTGCTTCGAAGGAGTGTGTTATGGAAACCCCGGGAAACCCTTCCAGACGCTCAGCTTATTGCTACAGTTGGGTGGCAAAGTTGATCATATCGTGGCGTAGCAACGGCACTTGTCGGCTCACCACCCTCAACATGAACCCCCATGCACTTCAGATGTGTATAGAATCATGAATTGTCTTTTTTTTGAAGAATAGATAGGATAGAGTGAACTAACACAACTAGTTGATCTAATATTTAATATGACTATTTTGCCTTAGTGACTAGGTCATTCTAGGAGCTTCCTCTATGAGCAGTTTGACCTTGTCTACTTCGTGTGTGGGCGGATTTATCCGACGAAACGGGATTGACATCCCCTCGCTCCAGCAGTCCCTTCACAACACTCACATACAGTACCCACTTTCGGCAGCATACGATAGTGGTTTCAGGCTAGATTGATCCGAAGAATCAGGATAGGCATCCCCTCGCGCTAAGAGTGGCTTCACCACCCCAGTCTGGCCCTCGCAGCACGTGCGAGAAGCGCTAGGCCTCTCTGATCTGGTAGTCTGATCTGGTAGTCTGATCTGGTAATGTGAAATTAACTTCCTCTTGTTCAAGAAGCCGCTAAGCAAGCGTAAATTTCATATTTTTAGTAAGTTAGCCCATATTAGTGGCCGGAGCAGAGCGTTTGCCGATCCCTTAAGTAGGTACGGGAGGTTCACTGAGTAGCTTTACCAAAGACAAGAAGAGAGATGAGAAAGGCGAAATAAGAGTTGTGGTAAGACTAGCTTGATTGGTTAGGTTTATTAGAAAGAGGAGTCTTGTATGTGTAAGAGAAAGAGAGGAGATTGCGAAGACGAAAGAGGCCTGCTACCAATGAAAGCCAAAACAGCTCCATGCGTAAGCATCCCCGCTCCCGCATACAGCCCATAATATCCAACAGTTTCGAATTCCATTCCATGGGCCCCCAAAACATAACCAAGCTAGATAATCTACCGCAAGTAGGACATGCTTAAATTTTCTTCCCAACTAGCGAGAGGTAACATAGGCCATCACTCGGACGGAAGCCACCTTCCAGCAGTCCGTGTTGGAAATGGCAGTTTAATGGCCGCACTTGATGCGGGATGTGCCCGCACTCTGTGGCCGCTGAGGCATACGTACGCACTAGTCAAAGGACGCGCAAGCTCTGAAAAAAAATTCACCCCCCTTCTTCTTTCCTTCTCACCTCTGCTTGACACACACCTTCCTCAAGCCTTTCCTTTCATCAAGTTATCACAATCAATCATGATCTTCATCTCCTTTAAGCGGTTTCAGTCCACTGCGTCAAATCCTCACCGTAAATCATTACCTCCGCAGCCCAGACTTTCAACAGTCCATGTTGGAAACGGCAGTTTAATGGCCGCACTCTGAGGCCGCTGTGGTATACGTACGCACTAGTCAAAGGACACCCAATCTACGATCCCCCTGATCCTCTAGGTATCTGCCTCATTCAACCTTCTCTTCTCCTCGGCTTCGCGCTCCGCATGCTCCTTTTCACGCCCCTTCCCCCGCATCTCTCAATATTCTAGCTCTCTCTTTCTCTCCTTCTTCCGATCGTTTGACGACTGCTCCGATCCGGCCTCATTAATAACGTTTAGTCCCTCCCCCCCCTTCTCCATTAGCACGACCCACCCCTGGAACCGCCTCAGCTCTTCCAGTAGCTGGGTCTATAGTTATGAATACTCTCTGACCATTGCTTTCGCTATCTATACATTCCTTAGTTCCATGCCGTGACCTGACCAATTTACCGACACCTTGCTTACCTTCTTTATCTGCAAACAAAACCTGCCGGCTACTCGGTGGGGGTGGGGGTAGTGGTGGTTGCACAGGAAGTGGATTGAGATTGGCCAATATAACCTTCAGCACTGCAACTACAAACAATTGTAGCTGAGGGAATACACTGTGGCAAAATATTAGCAATAGGTACCAGGAAATAAAATCTAGACAACGATTTAGAGGCTGGACAAACGTAAAACTCCGGTACTGACTCCAGCCACTTCTTCGACCACTGCCCCCTTCCTTCGATCTCCTTAATCTCATTCAAGATCTCTCCACCAACTTCCCACCCCCTTCGGAACTCCAGAAATGCTTCATCCCACAAATGCTTCATCGCCAATGTGAATCTTACTCTTCCAAAAAATGAATCTCTAGCGTCCTTTCTGCTTGTCAAGACCCCCCCCCCCTACCACCTTCTATTCTGGAAAAAGTGCCACCGTCCTGCTTCTACCAACACTTACCAATAGGCTTCTTATCTCCGTCAGAATAGGAGGGAGGGGTATATGAGAAGGGAAAATTATTATTTGTTTGATAATTCTGCTTCTTCCCTCCTTTTCCTCTAACACCCCATGGTGAGCGTGGAGGCGAGGGGGCAAGAGTAGCAATGTGAACTGCCTTATTCAACATAGATCCTAAGCTCTTACCACCACTCTTTCCTTCTAACAGCACACCCCCGCTGCCCCCCACCCGGCCAGTGGGAGTATTGATAGCTAAAAGTAGTAGAAACGAGTTTGTAGCTAATTCAAAAAGAAAGAGAGATTTTGCAGAATTGCATGCCTAGTAGTTAGCCATAATGTCTTGTCTGAACACATGATAATCCAAGTATAATGGTGTGACTAGTCCCTTGCTTGCCTCTAGGCGCAAACCCGCCAGCCTACGTACATATGTCTTAACATTCGCCAGATGTGTATCAGGGTTATCAAACCCAGTAGCATAGCATAGTTTTCTACGTGATAAGGCAACATTTTTCCTAATCCTATCCCGGTGGTCCTCTTCAGAAACAGTCTCCCCGCCTATACTGCGAACCGAGTGGGCCAACCCCTCAAGACTCTTTACTTGTCCACTCTAGTTTATATGCTCCAGGGGGTCTGAGCATGACATATAAAACACCTGCGCTTGGCATCTCGCCAGTAGTCCATCTCGGGGGCACTTTCCGGCCCCTGATTCAACTGTGTCCGGTGTGGCGGGAGTGATAGAACAGCATAGGTTTCTTCTAAGGTTTGTTTAGAAAGTAGCAGGAGTAAGAGGTTGTTCGAGAGCGACCATGAGAACTACTCATTCAGTTTCACAGCAACAGCCTTAAACCACCCCTGGCCCTGGCGGAAAACTGGATAATATCCTCTGTGTATCCAGCTCTAATACGGTAACCCCCTCTGCACTTTCTCAAAAATCGTAGGAAAAACAGAGAAGAGAACTTAGACAGGTGAATAGGAGAAAAGTAGAAGCAGGAAAAGAAAATCTAACCCAAAGTGCACTAGTTATCACTGCCCGCGGCGTCCCGGTCTACCCCCCGAGTAACTCCTCCTTCTGCCTAGCCAGTTCTTGACTAAGCGGGTCCTCTCGGTGCGGTACCCGAGCTTCAGCTGCGAGTTTTCAGCAAGTAGAGCGGTAATTCGCTCCCCTTGGTGGTCATTCTTCGCGGCCTGGGCAAGATTTTGGGCCCAAATTTGTCCCACGGCCAAGACTGCGGCCCCTCTAAGGCCGCTAGTAACGGTGGAAAGTGGGGTGGCGTGTTTCGTTCGACCTGATAGCTGTAAAATACACATCTGGGTTGACAACAAAATTGGCTCCCACTATTAGGATTTTGTTAACTAACCCGTAATTCTTAGTAGCATGATGGCAGTGCGGGCAGAAGATACGGGTTGGATGGGAACAAAAACAAAGGGAACAACAGCGACAAGCTGTGGAAAGTGTGATGGAGGTGTGCGGGAAGATATGCATGCTTGAGTGGATATGGGCGGGCACAATGGTTACAAACACAGCAGGAAGTGGGGGAAATTCGTGCCCGTTGCTGCTCTGCCTGTATCCCCTGTTAGCGCCAGGGAAGCCCGCTCTTCGGTGGTATAACCCCGGCGCATTGTTGAAAATAAAGCTGAGGACGTAATGATTTACGGTGAGGATTTTACGCAGTGGGGTGAAACCGCTTAAGTGGAGATGAAGATGATTGATTGCAATTGATGGAAAGGAAAGACTTGAGGAAAGTTAGGTTCAGGAAGGAAGGTGTGAAAGCGAGGGAAGACAAGAAGGAAAGAAAGAAAGACAGGGGTGAAAACATTTTTATATCATAGCTTGGGCGTCCTTTGACTGGTGCATACTTATACCACGGCGGACACAGAGTGCGGGCACGCCCTGCACCAAGTGCGGCCATTAAACTGCCATTTCCAACACTCAATACATCCCGGCCCTCGAGTGATAATCTATGAAAGCTCCTCTACTATGGCATCGGCGGAGGTCAAAATTATGCAACCGTGGGCACGGTAGCCAGCGTTGCAATTCATGTACCCCTACTCAACTCCAAATAACTTCCGTAGTTCATTACTGTCAAGACTCTCACTACATTGATACTCTAGGCTGTTGGACTCTGATTTCTTCAATGGTTTAGCCAGGAGCATTCCTGAGAGGATAAGCGCTGGTGAGTAGTGCACCACTCATTTACCTCTATCAATCCTATTATTATCTTTTATCAATATTGTTGTCGTTAAATTTTCATATACTTTCTTGAGTCGAGGTACTCAGGTATGGGCGTGGGTGATCGGACAGACAGGGATTAGGAAAACTATGCATACCCAGGTCCATACCCTAGTACCGGTACATGCGTTGCAACGCTAGCTACCGGGCTCTAGGTCTAGGGTCGCGTAATTTTGACCCCCCGTCGATTCTACCAACTAACCTCGACCCTCCCTTTCCCTTTGATATCATACATTTCGACTGCTTCCTCCCCCCTCTTTGACTATTTCTTCATCTTTAACCCTCCATCCCTCTATCCACTCCTTTCATCCCGCTACCCCACACTACCCTCGCTCTCCCCACTCCAACAATAATATTCACCATAGAGAGCCAAACCAGACCCCGCCATCCCCAGCCACTCACCCCGGGATGGTCCTCTTGACCTCCCGTTCCTAACATCCTGCAAGCCTTCAGCTCGATCGTCCCGAGCTGTTCTTGCCCCTTGCATTATCGCCGTGTCACCACTCCACAGTCAAGTCTCTCTGCTCTTCCCACTACCTCAGCTTTCTCCTCCCGGCCTTCACCACAGCCTCCGTATACCGTCACCCCCTTCAAGCAGGGCGATATTCTTTTAGTCTAAAATGACGCGCGTCAAGTCGATCCTCGGCTTCAACCCCCTCTCCGTGACGCTCCTCGCAGTTATCACTTACGTCTCGTTATTTTCCGCTCTCTTGTACATCGATCGGCAGCCACCAGCGGTGGCGAAAAAGCGAGAATTGGATTACTGGGGGGTAGATATTGAGGAGGCCTGGAGCGATCTGGAGGTATTGGCGAGGGAGTTTCATCCGTACAATAGTCGACCGAATGACGATGTTCGAGCGTACCTGCTGGAGAGGATTCAAGAGATATTGAGTCGGAACGGAGTCGCAGGATTCGGGAATGAACTCCAATCATCTGGCCATGAATATTCGGGGACGGTAGATCTATTCGATGACGGGATTCCGGGGAAGCCCGGGAGTAATGTCACATTTGTCGGTGCCGGGCGTGAAGACCTCACGGTATCTCGGGCCGTGACTATTTTGATTCGCCCAAGTTGCATGTGGCGCAAACTAACATTTGTGGTGACATCACTATAGGTATACTTTGAAGGAACCAATATAATTGTTTATATCCATGGAGAACTGCCCGCCAACAAACTGTCACCCGTACTTGTCAGTGCCCATTATGATAGTGTCTCCACTGGTTATGGTTTGTGCCCACTCTTTCAATCACTGTTATCGTATATCCACGGCACCAAACTGTAGAAATTTTCTCCGCTGCGCACGGCTCCTGTGATGGAATTGGTTGGATGTGTGCTGAATGATTGGCTTGTTTACCTTAGGCGCAACCGACGATGGCACCGCCGTCGTTTCGATTCTGCAAATCATCAAATCGTTTACTCGCCCCGAAAGCCAAGGAGGGAAGAGACTTAAACGCGGATTGGTAGCCTTGTTGAATAATGGAGAAGAGGATTACTTGGTTAGTAGAACCTATCGCAATGCCCCACAAGTGTTCACTGACCTTCTGGGGATCTAGAACGGAGCAAGAGCATTTGCCATGCATTCTGTGGCTAAGCTACCACGTACGATATCATTCTTCATGTCTTAGCCGGCCGCAGAGGCGCTCCTGGGCTGCACTACTAACAAATCTGGGGTTGCAGATTCGTTTTTGAATTTGGAAGGCGCTGGCGCTGGCGGGAGAGCAACCCTCTTCAGATCCACTGATGCCGAAGTCACGAAATACTACAAAAAGGCAAAGAGACCTTTCGGAACTATTGTTAGCGGTGACGGCTTTAAGGCCGGGCTTATCAGGTATAAGATTCGTTCCCGTAAAGACAGATCAGTAGTTAATGAACCTATCTCTCCTATACGCAGGAGCGCTACAGACTACTCTGTCTTCGTTGAGAACCTTGGAATGAGGGGTCTTGATGTAGCATTTTATCAACCCAGGAGTCGGTACCACACCACGGAAGACGACACCAGACACTGTAGGTTTCCTCCACAATGGAATTGCGCCCAAGGTAACCCTCTAACGTTGGCCCAGCAAGCAAAAGGTCACTGTGGCACATGCTTGGCGGGTCTTTGGCCACGCTGCGAGCCATGACTGAAGACACTAGCAAAGTCTTCGATTCACCGAACGGAAGCGCAGGAGAAGGTCACAATGCTGTTTGGTTTGACCGTATGATCCCAGTTAACCCCGGAGTTCAGGTCAATTTTAATGGTCATTAGTCTTCGGTCGAGCTTTCCCGGTGCTCCGCCTACACACAATCTTCGCCCTCACCATCACGTTGATTGTCGTCCCGGTTGTTGTCATGGTGGTAACCATGTGGGCTCTTCGTCATTCCGACAAGTTCTACTTCTTTTCAAACACAGCCTATATACCACCCCCACCAGAAGACTCCATCGCCTCGAGAACGACCCAGGGATGGCGTGGGGTACTCCGTTTTCCAGTAGCATTCGCTGCAGCCAGTGCCGGTGTTGTGGGAATGGCCTTCCTAATCAATAAGCTCAACCCAATGGTTGTTTATTCCTCACAATATTCCGTTTGGATTTGTTTCCTATCCACCTGGTGGATCATCGCATGGGTGATCCTCCGGGGCGCAGATGCAGTTAGACCCACAGCATTAGCTAGAGGCTATGGATTTCTCGAGCAATGGCTACTGTGGCTCCTGGCTATGATTGGTGTCGCTGTGACTATCGGAGAGTCGCATTTGGGCAGCGGATACTGGGTTCTCGTCTTCTACTCTGGGATCTCCATTTCTGCTTTTATCTCCCTTTTGGAGATGACCGCACTTCAGAAGAAGGGTGAAATTAAAATTGCTGTTAGTGGAGATGATCGGACATCTCCTTCGGAAGAACATTCCCAGACCGCAGCGTCGGAGAATGTCTCCAACCCTGTTGTCAACGAGGATGACGATGCCAATGAACATGCAACCGAAGAGACACCTCTTTTTCGTGGACCTAATAGACCATTGTCCTTTGCCCCCCATAGGAACCCTCGTTTCGGTAGTGGTGATCACGAGAGTGGGGACATTCTGGTTGAGGAGAAGGATGAGGCGGTCTATGGGGGTGAACAGGGATGGAGCAAGGACCTACCATCATGGACATGGATTCTACAATTCTTGGTGGCTGTGCCTTTACAGCTAGTATTGGCTGGCTCAGTGGCACTCCTCTTGGGGAATGCGCTGGCGCAGACCGGGGCTGATGGAAGTGGCATGCTCACAGTATTATTGGGCTTTGGGGCGTTTTCGATAATCCTATTACTCCCAGTGGCGCCCTTTTTGCACCGTATCACCTACCACGTCACGTTGTTTATATTCGTGATTTTCGTTGGGACGTCCATCTACAACTTAGTAGCTTTCCCCTTCTCGCCAAATGCGAGATTAAAGGTTTACTTTCAGCAAACGGTAGATCTCCAAACAGGAGAAAACAACGTCCATCTCGTCGGGCACCCGGATTATATTGACAGAATTGTCTCAGAATATATCCCCAGCGCAAAAGGTAAAGCTAACTTATGTCAAGCTGACAAGCTCAAACTTGGACTGCGTAAATGTTCTTGGAAGGGGATGGCACCGAGAGTTGTGCCACAGGCGCCTGGTGGTGTGCCACCCGAGCACGACTTCGGTGATTGGATCTCTTATAATGTCACCAAGACCGGGGACGGGAAAGCGACTATAACGCTCTCGGGAAGAAATACCCGGGCATGCAAGCTGCTGTTTAACAAGCCAGTCGGGATTGAGGTTCTAAACGGCCATGGGGAACAACCCGCAGACGGCAACTTAAGCAGGTCCATCGGGAAGTATAATAGACAACCAAAGCTTGCCAAATCACCAACCCTTGGGGACCCCACTCCGGGGTTCCCGAATACTAGAGAGTTGCGGCTCTGGAGCAGAGATTGGGAACGAGGGTGGAGTGTGGAGCTCACTTGGGAGAAGGGAGAGGACCGGGGGAAAGGCGAGAATAGCAATTCGCGAGCCATGTCCTCTACTAACAAAGTCACAACTACAGAGCTAAGGTCACTAAGAAAGAAGCAGCAAAGTGTTGACAACAACGGCGAGGGCGAAGGGGGCGGCGATTCTAAAGGGGGCTTGGACGGCAAAGTTGTTTGCCTGTGGAGCGATGCAAACAAGGTGTCTGACGAGATTCCTGCATTGCACGAAATAAGGAGATATCTGCCGGTTTGGGCTATCGCTAGCAAGTTGGGTGAGTTGAGCTGTCATTCTCTCTTTCCCCCGCTTTTCCCCTTTCCCCGAAAAGAGGGAAAAAGGGTGTTACCTGGGGAGGATTCGGATTGGGTCGAGATTCTTAGTAACCGGTTTTCGAATACTAATTGCGGTGATACTTTTTCTTTTGATTTTTAGCGGACGGGCTCGTCGAGGGATCTGTTCCCTTCATGATTTGATTCGATTTGATAGGCCGCTACGATACGGTATTAACCTATCAACCTATCGGATAGAGGGCGACCGTGCAGTCGGTGTGCCCCCCTTATTCTTTCCCTTTCCTTCCTGTCCTGCTTGGTTTTCTTTTTCTTCTCTTCCCTCGTTGCTACAGTAGTCTATTCGGGAAAAGGCAGCCCGAAGCGGATATGGACTAGACATGTACGGTGGTGGACTTTCCGTATACGGTAATTTTATGTGTGAATCCCGGTAGGGATCGGTGGGACAACTGGAGAGGAGGGGGAGAGGTCAATTTCTTACTCCCAGTTATCCCTTTGCTCGTATACGTCTTTGATCGGATTTCGATATTTTTCCCCCTTCTCCTTTTGCGCGTGCGGAGGCTAGGTACAGCATGGTATGAGATGGTAGCTGAGCAGACCCGAACAAATTAAATCGAACAAAGCTTGATTAAATTGTGTTCAAAATGTTTCTCGGATACAGATACAAATCTATGCAGAGACTGTGCCCCTGCACAAGCACAAGTAGGGTACAAGCACTAGACTACATCCGACGTTAAGCCAAAGAAAACTACCTGCCCACCACCCCGGGACTCGACAAAAAATCTATGATACCAATATCATACTGTGATACTCCGCCATCCATCGTGCATACATACGCTACCCAAACCCCGCGCAGGCCCGCACGCCCACCCACCCACCGGCCCGACCGCACTGAATAGCAAAGCAAATCAAAGTACCGTACTCAAATACAGTCTATCTGCACGTAGACCTACCGTACTTGCACTAACACAGTACTACTACAATCTAGCATAATACACTATTCAACAAGGACCTCACCGGTAAGGTAGCGCTACCCATTCCAACAAGAGGGAAAAAGTGATAAGAACCGTTCTGCGATATTATATTATATGTATACTCGAGCACCAGTATGTACCGTACTGTGCATGCGAGGGGGAAAGGAAGGATGAGATTTAACCCGCATTTTAAGACAGTCTACTCAATATCTCCCCGAGGGCGCACTACAAAGTACGAGTACTCGAGTACAGCAGCGACTCGGCAAAAAGTCTTCACGAGGCGGGAGCTTTCGCTCTCGGACGGAGATTATCAGGATTGGGGATGATGGCCCGTGTGTGAGGAGGGGGGGGGCCCGTTCCACAGACAAATGAGAATTCCAGCTTCATGAAGACTTCCGCTTGACGAGTAGCTGTTGGTCATAGAGCGCTGTGGCCCTGGTTGGTTGGTTGGTCAGTCGGTGTCATACGTGGACATTGGGGCAAGACGCGGTCAAATTTTCCAGATGGCTAATTATTTGTTTGGTTGCATTTTATGTGGGGAGTGGAAGGGAGCGTTTGTATATGGTTTCTTTCCCCCCTCCCAATGCTTCTTTCAGCTCTGTTTTTCAAGCCCGGTCCTAGCCTAGGCTAAATGTGCGATAGCCTTTGTTTCCTAATTCCTTGCTGAGATCCTAGTGGTAATAGCTGGACCGAACTAATAAACTACAGTATATAGTTGAGTTATGCCTTCCTTATTATGCATCGATGGTAGCTGTCGCGATGAGTATTCTCGACCGTTATCTACTCGAGTATTACCACTTCTCCGTCTGAGTGCCGATCGCACACCGGTATGGCAACAGGAAGCACGGAGTCAGTTTCGAGTGATTCTTGGTGATTGCTTGATGTAAGTAATGCATTCCTGCGGGATGTGGCGCTGTGTGGTATTGAGCCGGTCGGGAATGCGGGACGGGGGGTTTTGCTTTTGCGCAATGGTATATGTGAGTTTGGATGCTTTTGTGTTGGAGTGTGACTGGTAGGATGCCTTTTGTCCAGTTCGATAGCGATGGTGATACCGGTACCGTAGTGAGTGCTGCGTGTGCGTCGGGGGTGTTGTGTTATACGGCCTGGTTATACAGGTACGGGAGATAGCTGAAGGCTAGGCTGGGCGGGGTGCTTCACCATATTTGTTTGGTTTACTAGGTAGATGGGGGGCGTGGTCCGGGTAGGCTAAGGTGGAAACATCCGGTGGGGCGTTTTCGAGAGGCTTTCAGAGTGTGAGCCTACTATCTATCAAGTGTTGAAAGAGGATGACTTCCTCTGTAAATTGCTTTAATTCCCATTGCACTCGCACTATTAACTGGTACTGTGCAAGAAGCTCCAATCCTTGAAACTTGTTTTATCGAAGGTTGGGCGTCGTGCGGGGTGAGTGGCGCTTCCAAATACTGCGTCTTGAGTCTGGAACCTACTGGAATTATCATAAAGGAGAAAATAGTGCAATAACTGTTTTCCTCCACATTTGCAGATTCGAAAGGAACACTACTAGTATAATGCCATAATATTATTACGCCAGTCTTCGTTTAAATAAGCATTCCAACCTCAATTAGTCATGTAGATATAGGCCTGATTTTATATGGCTAGACCTTCCGCTCAAGTATCACTCAGAGCTAATGTCCTAAGATACCGCAATATCTTTAATTCCCACAGCATGCTCGTGATATCCTGACGTTTGTGAACACAATTGCTATTGCATACCAGCAAAATCCCGGGGCTCCGCCTGTCTTTCCGCCCATATGCAATAACAGTTGCGTTCACAAACGTCAGGGCATTACGAGTAATGCCGCAAGCCGGTCCATCGCGCACATGCCATAGTAGATCACATTGAGCATTTCAGCCTTAATCTCGACAACATCCTTCTCATTCACTACTTCAATGAGCCATTTCTGACCTGATTTGATATGATCGCCGCTCAACCTAACTTGAGCCCTACCTTACCTCATGGAGTGCTAAAGAGCCATTTTCTCTACACAAGACGATTGGACATGTCGTGGGGAAGAATAAACTACACCTACGGAGCGGGTCGCCCGTTCGTTCTTTCGTTAAAGTATAAAGTGATAGGATGTGAAAGCCTAGATATAGTAGCTTGGGTCGCTTTCGGTGCCAGACTAGAGTACTCTATAATATGGTGGACGTTGCCTTACTTTACTATACGGCGCCCCCTTTTTGACTCGGACGGCGGACGACGCGGTGAGGGCCAATACGAGTACAATACCAGTATGGCACAGTGCTCTGCTAATGTTCTGTGCTAGTACAGTACGGCACTGGTATTCTATTCACCGAAAGGACCAGCGGACAAGCACCAATCAGCCACCCCCGGATCGCCTCCACGTTAGCACATTCCGCTCAATCCTCCCCTCTCTGCCTCAAAAAGAAGAAGAAGAAGAAGGAAAAAAGAAAGAAAAAAAGCAACCTCAAATCTCTATAAACAACTACTTTACAAACCCCAAACATAATATAATAAACTAGCCTAAATTCACATACTAGCTCAAGCTCCGTCTCACCTTATCTTGCACTACAGAATCCAGTTGCACAATACGGTACGTGGAACTTTTACACGGGCTATGAAGAGTAAGGCGCGAGTATTACTTATTTAGGGTGCTCCGGTGCCCACGGTCTAGCAAGGCTGTCGGGTTGTTGGGCAGGGCAACTACCGGAAACGCGACGTATACCGTCGCTACTATCATTGCTTTGGAGGGCTGTATGGATAGCCTACATCTATCGTTCTTGTGTATCGGTAGCCTTATGCGATGACATGCGATGAGGAGCGGGACGTGGTGGCTATATTTTGGGTTTGGATTTGCACTGCTTCACTTTGGTTTACTCTGCTCGAGCACTGCTTGTCTTGATGCCTTACTGTAGGTACGCTTGCCATGCGTGCCTGGGTGAAGATATGACATGCTGGTGTGCTAGCGTATCGTAGTTTTTTTTGTTATTATCATATTGTTGAGGATACCTGTATGGTAATATTATGATATGAGTTTGGTTTTTTAGGTTTGGTCCGTTGTGTAGTCCTGCCTGGCCTGGTCTAGTCTGCACAGTGGCTTTGGGGGTTTGGTGCCAAATGAAACGTATGCAAGCTACTCCCCCACCGCCGTGGTGTCACCAACCTCAAATGGCCAACATCAAGCTCCCCCAATCCAGCAACCATGACCCCTAGGCTCGGAAGATCCTGTAACAGTCCTTACCCCACGATTGTCCAGTGAATTACCGAAGGGTCCAAAGGAATTTTTCACTTGCGGCGATGCAAGGGTAATTCAAGGTTTCGTTATTTTTTCATGAGTTTCCAAATTAACATGGTTTGGGCTGATTAAATCTAGTAATGTTATGGCCCTGCTACACCCAATGAAGTGGTAGATTTACTAGTAATTGCACTACCCATCGGCGGTTTAGCTCAAAAAAGGAAATTAGATGCTTGGTAAGTGAGCGCCAATTAACACAAGTGTCCCTTTTCAGTCCGCTTCTACACCAGAAACAACAGTGACAAATTCCGTCTCCAAACTCTCACAATATGAGGGGCAGCCATAGAGACTTTATCATTACGAATTTTTCCGGTGCCAGTCGTCTGCCCTAAATACTGACGCAGAAACCCTAAGCTGCCTTACAAGTATCATAATCCACTTCGTCACCATGCAAAATCCCATCCATATTGGGGATCTCGACGAGGGCTTCGACCTCCACCCTCTGAGCTCAGGTATTCAAACTCTGTGGAAAAATTCCTGTGCCTAACATTCAACTATGTGGATCTCCCGGGCTAAACTCCCCGTTGAAAAGCCCCCCCCCGATTTTTTCCCATTCTTTGTTGCTTGCTAGCTGTGCTCGTATTGCTTTGTCTGGAAACTGGGGGGATACCAACATTACCTTTATTGCCAAGGTAGTACTGTACAGTTGTTCAACGCATGCCTAGGTCGGGGGCATGATGCGGGGCACTTGAAATCGACATTCATGGGTAGCTAGCTTTGTTTACATAATACATGGGAAACTTGGGGCTACAAAGAGACCCATGCATGGGTATTTAGAAAAAAGAAATCGGCTACGATATCTCCACGAGTATTGCACTTGGTGAAAATCGGAAAATATAGGATTAGAATGTGTCCCCCCGAGCACTTATATGAAGCCACATCTTAAAGATGGATGTAGTTGTGGTTGGGAATTTTCGAAAATTGTTTATCACTTTGGGTTTTGGTTAGCTTTTAAGTGCCCGGCACAATACCGTGCTCTGGGGGGAAGAAGAAGATGTGGGGATGTTCGGTGGAGGGGTGGCCGTGTGGGTGGATACTTGGGGTGGTCATGTTACATTTCTCCCCCCGTGGTTGGTAGGTCTGGTAATTAGGTAGGGCGGTGAGTTTGAACTTTTGTAGGGGGTCTGCACTGCAGTTTATAGTAGGAGGCCATGCTGGAATAGCGGGATGGGATGGGGATAAGATGGCATCGGGCTGTGGATGGTACTTTCAGGCACGGTGCTGTGCGGTGGTGGATCTACCGCAGATAACCTATTCCTCTCTAAAAATAGTAGAATTCAGGTTATGCTTCTCCTCGAGTAAACAATCCCTTCGTTACCCCTTCCCTTATTTTCGCCTCACTGCTCCCTCTCCCCAGCCGCTATTGTATGACAAGTCACGACACTCTGCTTCGACGGGCTGAGCTCTCGGAGAATCGTGGCCAAAACCAAACAGAAACAATTAATTAATCCGTCCAAACACCGTAATAGTAGTCACGCGCAGATCACAGTCTCACGTAACGTCATTCCGATTGACCCCTCTTCGGTTAATCCCTAATCCTCATCGAATCCCGAACCTTTTATCACACGGCCCTCATCCCCACCGTTGTCCCAGAAACAGGCTCGGCCCGAAACAATCTCTCTGCGGGGTAAATTTTACCAGGACCATCAATAAATAACTATTTGGGGAATGGCGGTCGCTTTGATGGTGGTGGTACTTGCGAGAGTCGCTCAAGTTAGTTAGGGCATTTTATGCGATGCGTTGTTCTGGTACCGGGGTTGCGATACGTTAGCTATTGGTTTTTGTCCCTAATAGGGTCATGTGGGGCTTCTCATTTTTCTTTTCTTTTTTCACTCTTTTGAGGTCCTGTCGCAGCACTTTTCTGAAGAATTTACTCGAATGGGGGGAGGGGCAAGTGAAGAGGAGATGGGGGAAGGGAGGAGGGGGGATGACATGCTTCGAGAAGGAGATGTGATATCGGTAGTTTAGATAAATGGTTTGTTATCGCCACGGGACTTGTCGCTTGAGGGTTTCCATTGCTAGCTTATCATCATTTGGAATTTCGTGAGCGAGTTTGGTCTTGGGTGTGGTTGGGACACCGGTTCCGGTGCCCACAGTATCACATCATGGGAAGTGAGGAGGAAACGGGTGGTGGCTGGACGTGAATTGGATGAACTCACTCTCATGATTTACGCTGCTGTGCGGTGCTCTACAGATTCTGAAGCAAATACTACTGTAGCCCAAACTTGGCTCCTACCGGTACCCTCGCGCGATCGGATTCTTGATTGATTCTTTGAATGGGAAGGGGAGGTGATGATGCGCCCTGCCGTTCTCATGGGTACGTATATTCCCGTATCATCAGGAATTCCCAAGCGACCGCCTATCACAGCCACTTACCCATCATCCCAGTTAACTTTGTTCACTTGTGCTGTACTCGTACGAGCGAGAGCACCAGCACTCGTACCCCCTTCTCCGCTCGCTCCTTTCGACCCTTCCCCGCCCTCCTCCTGTTTCCCCCACTAATGCCAAGGATGCAGTTACTACGGTAGAAGGATTCTGGATTGGGATGAGATGTCAGATGGGCGATGTTAGTTTACTCTTACCCGCCCGTGGTGTAATGTTTTTGTTTTCGAAATCCTATCATACATGCTTTCTTTTTTTCCCTCACCTGGCTGAGTGGTTTAGCTATGGTAAACAGGAATTTCCATATTGGGTATATTATCGTTGTTTGAATGCAATACATTTTCCTCCCATCCCTCTGAATGGACGAGTGGATCGTTTGGGATGCCAGTGGATAGATGGGTGATGGGTGGATGGGAGAATAGCCTTCTTGAACAACTCATCACTAGTGGGAATCGAGATCATGCTTTTTTGCGGTGTGGGTGCGGGGGAGCCTCTCAGCAAGGGAGGGAAGAGAAAAGTGAGGAAGGGCAGGCAGGGCGCTGTGGAGCCAATCATGGCATGTCCATCGATTGGAGAAGGGCCTTGGAATCCTGTCCTGTCTTCTACTTCTACGAGTACTTCTTCGGTGTAACTTTCCCTGCGAAGGGTCAGTGAAGTGCAGATGCGAGAGTATGGATGGTCGATGATGTCTTGGTCTAACGCTTTTTTCGAACTTTGGGTTCACCGTCGTCTAATTCGTCTGTCGCCTCCTGCATTGGAGACTGGTGGATGTTTTTTTGGCTGGGAGAAGGGGGAGAGCGTGAGAAAAAAAGGAATC
>Ga0307510_10003216_pt1 | contig 18991 bp, 20 predicted proteins | sample 12_EM_MG_FD_207224 | JGI IMG/M metagenome (GOLD analysis project Ga0307510, IMG submission 207224) | Populus trichocarpa ectomycorrhiza microbial communities from riparian zone in the Pacific Northwest, United States - 12_EM | ecosystem: Host-associated > Plants > Roots > Unclassified | place...
TTGACCCCCAAAACAGAGAGAGGGCGAGGAGACCCTAGCCTCGAGGGGGCCACAGGGACCACCGTGCGATCGGATGGGGTCGGAGAAACCCCGGGAGAAGAAGAAGCCTGCCTACCAGTCACATTAAATCCATCACCTGCCGGCTCCTCCGAAGAGGGGCCCCCATCCCCCAGCACGAGGCCAGGGCTCAGGGGACTGGGTGGGTCAGGTTGTGACAGGGCAACAGGAGGGGGGGCATCGACGGCCATGGCGCCAATGGACTGATCCCCACCCTCCCTAGGCTTACAAGTCCGCCGCTTGCAGGGCGTGCGAGCACGACGGGGAGTGAAGAAAGACGACACAGGGCCGTCACCATTGAGGACTTCAAGGAGAAAGACGAACATCACCCGCTTGACCTTGGTAGCGGGGATGGAGGGGGCCAACTTAATGGCACACCGCACGAGATGAGTATGCGCCGCGGGAGGGAATTCGACCCAGTCGATAGACGAGCCGTCGGTCCGTTGGGCAGAAGCGACGTTGGACACCAGCCAGTCCCTCGAAAGGAACCACTAGCGGCGAAAGAGGTTGAGGATGTCGAACACAGAGAGGTCAGATGGGAGAGACATGGGCAATGGGGTGCGAAAGGCAACAACCCTAGACCCAGAGGTGGTGGTAGAGGAACAAGAAAGGATGTCAAGATCCTCTTCAGCATGGTAGTGTGCTGAAGGCTAGGGTTGGCTATGTATGAGGCGAGTTTGTTGACAGCATATGTTATGTCTGGCTGCATTGCACTCACAATGTATTGTAGCTCCCCCAATAGCCTGGCATAAGAGTTGCTTCAATTGCCTTTGTTCCCCTCGGGGTTCAGCTCCAGAGGAACATTAGGGTCAAGCAGCATGCTCACTAGGTTGCACCTTTCAAGTAGTTCCTTTTCTAAAATAGACTTGATGTAACTGCTTGAGGATATAGATATTTCGTCCAGTGAGATCTTCAACTTGATGCCAATGATTTTTGTAGGCATCCCCATATCGGTGATTTCCCATTCACTTTCCATGTCCACAATTGCTTTTTGTTTAAGTTCAACTGTCATCACGAATAGAAGCATGTCATCAACCCAGATGGTGATAATCACAAAATCATTGTCAGTACGAAAGATATACATACAGGGATCGGATCAGAGAGGGGAGTATCCACACTTCTGTAGCTTCCTGTCAAACTCAAGGTTCCACTCTCTACTGGCTTGTTTGAGACCATAGAGCATCTTGATCAGTAAGCAAACATGTGGTATGCCATCACTGTACCCCTCAGGTTGTTTCATATATACCTTCTCTTTGAGGGTACCATTCAAGTATGCACCTTTCACATCTAACTGATGGATGTGAAGCTTCCATGTGGGGGCGATGGCCAATATAGCACAAATGGATTCTAGTCTGACCACTGGCAAGTGTGTGTCGACGAAATCATAGCCTGGTCTTTGTGCACAGCCCTTGGCCACTAGCCTGGCCTTGTATTTCAAGATATTGCCTTCATTATTGTGCTTTTTAGCAAAGACAAATTTATTACTAATAGGAGTAATGTGTGGAGGTTTATTAACAAGCTTCCACATGCCCATGCATTGGAGTTGAGCGAGCTCTGATTGAATCACTTGTTTCTATTGGGGCCACTCTGGAGATCTTCTCACCTGACTAAGGCTGTGGCAATTGTCATCTGGGAGCACTGTGAACACTTCATCCTTGTCTATAAACGCAATACTGGCTTCTTCTTCATCAGGGAAAGGGTTGTTCAAATATCAATAGTCGATGCGAATTCCTCTGGTTCTATGCTAAGATCTAGGGTCAGCTTCTTCTTTGGTGGGTCTTTTGCATGGAATGGTACTCTGAGTAGATTGATCCTCTTGCTTGTCAACTTGTCCTTCCCTTCTTTCCCCCCCTTCAAGCTGAGGATCATCTCCATGTGGGGATCGATAAGGATATGTTCAGGAGAAGATGTGGAAGAGGCAATGAGGAAGTGATAGTTTCACGATGTGAGTATCGACCTTGTCTCAGTATTGTAGTACTTGACTGATTTTGAGCTGTCATTGTACCCAACATATACTTTCTGATGGGATTTTGGGAGCATCTTGTGCAAGACTCGTTGACCTTCAGCAAGTACCCACACAGGAGCACCAAACTCTTGCAGGTGAGCAATGTTAGGCTTGCGTCCAGTCCATAACTGATAGGGAGTAGAATTTGGAATAAACTTCGTGAATGATAGATTCTGGACGTAGGCAGCATGCTCAGTAGCAGCCTCCCACAGGAACTCCAGGAGTCTAGAAGTGGCTAGCATGGTGTGGGAGAGCTCACCAAGGGTGTGATTTATCTGCTTGGCAACTCTGTTCTGAGAGGGTAAGTGTGGCACTGTTATTTGATAGCAAATCCCTTTCGAATGACACCAGGTTCACAGTTCTTTGTTCACGAACTCAGTCCTGCAATCCATGCAGATGGTGCAAGGGGAATAACCATGAGCAATCAGGTGCATCATATAATCTTTGATATGCTGAGTGGCCTGATTCTTCCCTTTTAGAAACACGACAGTTGTGTACTGGGAGGCATCATCGACTAAGAGCAGATAGTAGTAATTGCCATGTATCAAGGCTTTGTCATATTTGCCCTACAGATCAACATGCATAAGTTCTCTGACTTTTGTGTACCGCTTTGCTAATGGACCATAGGGTGTGACAGTCATCTTTGCCTCAGTGCAAGCAATGTAGTTGGGTTTCTCAGTGGACAAGTCAACCACAAAACCATTAACCAGCAATTTGTCATACAAGCACTGCAAGCTGGAATAGGAGACATGTCCAAAGTGGCGATGCCAATCAGCCCAGAAGGGAAGGCATGTAACAACATGAAAAGCGAAGTTGGTGTCATGCAGGGTGTGAGCTAGGACAAAGCTCATCTGATATAATCGGTTACTGAGTTGTGTACCATAGGCGACTGGGATGTCATCTTTTGTCAATAAAGAAAGCTTCCTACATTTTATCACGATGCTGTGTCCCTGTTGCTGTTCCCAACAACCGAGTGATAAGAGACTATTGGTATTCTTGGGAATGTGCAGCACATTCTGCAATTGGAGCATATGAACAATGCCGTCGCATTTGCTGTGGAGGAACACCATTCCTTTCCCCACTGCAGAAGCAGTTACACCACCAATGCCTAATACAGTTAACTTAGGCAATGTTTCGTATGTGGCGAATGTATCTTGCCGATGCATGATATGAGACATTGTGCCACTATCAGCAAGCCAATCGCACAAGTCATTCAGGCCTTTATGTTCATCACTTTCAATAGATACATCATCGTCATCGAGTATATCTACTAGATCATCATCTGCAGTGACAGAGTGGAAGGCAACATGCTAACTACAAAGGGCAACATTTGCCTAAGGGGCTTTTCCTACTGAGCAGTCATCGGTGTCAGCATTCTGCACCTGTATATGTGACCGTTTATTATTACTGCTCGAGGAGTTATTATTTCCCCCCTTATGCTTGGATCCCAACATCTGATTCTGAGAACAATCCTTGTTGTCATGTCCAAAGCAGTCACACTTGGAACATTTGGTTTTGTCACAGTGGCAGCATTGAGCTTTGAAGTGCCCAATCTTCCCACAATGATGACAAGATCTTTTGCATGAGGAGTTATCATTAGCATTATTGTTATTTGGATTGCTAATCTGGCTTGCAAGTGAGGGATTTTTGTTCGCTCCTTTCAGAGGAAGTAGATCATCCTCCTATTTGCAAGAGATCTGGAGTTCGTACTCCTGGTTAATAAATCCAATAAACTGCTGACTATTGATCCACTTCATGGGGCTAAGGTAGGCCTCCTTTTCACTAGTGTAAGCCTTGATGTATGGGCAGTAAAGTTGTCCCATGAACATGGAAGTGATTGTGCAATTTGTTGTTTGAAGTACATGTTGTTATAAATCATGTGGTTTTCTTCATCTTTGAATTGCTGAATCTTCTCCCACTGGTTTTTGAGCTTAAGAAGATGCTTGGGGATGTTATTGCCATCTCTAGCTTGCATATTGGAAAGGGTCCGGAGGATGTCAGTAATGAGGCTGTAACTGGTGAGCTGATAGAATTTCTCGAGATTAGCCCACATGTCTTTGGCAGTTTGGCATCCAGTGGTGTGGATCATCTTGTCTTCTGCAATGTATTTAGCGATTAACATTTTGATATAGGAATCATTAAAGTGCCAGTTCTCCACACTGTCAGGATCAGTGTCTGGGCCGGGCTTCAATATGGTACTGTTGACATAGCCTTTAGTGTTAACAATGTCGAGGATGAAATACATGGATTGGCTCCAAGACTGCCAGTTCTTCTTGCAAGAATCCAGTTGAGTGGGGGTAGAAGTGCCTGCTAAGTCAGAGACAGAGATGTGTTTTATTATAATGGGATGGATGTACTAAGGCGGGACAGGAGCAACAGGAGTCTGCAGGCCATCTGGTACCATATCACGTGAGGTGGAGGGATAAGATGTGCCATTGTCCATATGGCCTTCCTCACCTTCAGGGTTTTGAGTGCCAGCGATATCCATAGATACCGATTTTAAGAGGAGGTGATAAGATAGATGGCAATAAGATGTGTGAAGTTAATTTGTGTGAGGTGTGCGATTAGGGCACAGGGCCTATAACCTGTTGGCAAGTGAAGTTTACAGGGGTGTACATGAACTGGAGTAGGGATTGCCCACTCTTCTACTTTTCTCTATTCTTCTATATGGTACTATTTGTATTGTACCCCGATAAGATAGGGGCTGCAGCTGCTACTACAACGGTTGATCCTACTTGGACTTGTGTCCAATTGTCCGAACGTCCAACCTGAATCCCAACACCCTATCTTGTACAATATTGTATTCACCCCCTCTGCACACACTGTCATTAATCGCACAATGCACTTGTAGCCCATGACAGAACCACTGACCCTGGTGAGCTTATGGCTCATCCTGTGCTTGCCATGCCCTATCTTAGGGAAAGCTGGTAGATAGTATGAGTCCAGAGGACACCACATGGATTGTGGCAAAGATTGTCTAGGCTTTCTACCATATGTACCAGTATGTTTTACAATTATCAGCCACCCACCTGCACTCACCAACCTCTAGTTCATGACATGCATAAGGGCATGTGGCTGCCTCTGGCCTCCTTCCATTCCATTGATGGAGATGACTCCACACCATTTGGGGGTGCCAGTGCTCACATTCCCCATGGAATGGGACCACCATGTCCCTTGATCATCCAAGACCCTTTGGTTGACATTGTGCTTATCATGCACTACCTCCAAGTCGAGGCCTTATTCAGTTCACTGTGTGTCCACTGTGCAACCTTTCTTTAGAAGGAAAAACAGATCAAGAGGAGCACAAGAGGTACAAAGAAAGGATCTGGGCTATGCTCAGTCTGGTGTATCAGGACGGTGCACACATTTGTACATGGTATAGCACACAGGACAGCAAAGTTAGATGGACTGCCAATGGTAGAATATTTCAGGGTCAAGGGATGGGAATGGATCCTAGTATGTCTACCTTTGGGTACATCATCCTCATTTGATACTGATAACTGCTTAGGAAGAAGGTGATGAGAAGGCACATCTTCCATGTACAGACAGAGCAATATTCTACACTTTACAAGATTGCGAATGTATTGTATAGCTCCCAAGACAAACAGCAGGGCCCATGCCCTAGTCTCCACATCATTCTGATCCCAGGTGGTACTGGCAATGCCCTACACTCTACCTTCTTCCCACCCCAATCCTCATCTGCATCTTCAATCACAGAGCCAACCCTTCTTGCCTTATTACTCTCATTCCTATCAGTGACCCCATGCCTAGTACCACTCACTTTCACCTACATAAGCATGAGCATTTCCTTGCCAGTGCCACCCAACAATAAAAAGTCTGAAGGAAGCCCCACTTTAGCTAGCAGTAATGATGTTATCTCAATTGTGGTTACCTTGACTGCCCTACATGCTGCCATACTACATGACTCTGAGGTGCTACATACTGTACATCCATGCCAGGAACCAAGTGCTTTAAGCTTGCTGCAGCACAAAATGGTACAATGTGGTATCAGGCCTACATACACCTTCTTGCCCCCATATAATGGTAAGATGTCAATGCTGATGCTTTTGTCCCTATCTCTGGGGAAGAGGATACACTCAAGCTCCAAGGCCCCTTTGTGTACTTCCAGTCAACTATCAATGTTGACCACCTTGAGCCACTGTTCCAAATTGTACCACTGCAGTGTGCCTTTCCACTGCCACCTGATGTGCTGACAATGGATGTTCAGCTTCTATTCATCATAGCCTTCATATTTTACTCTCAGACATGTTTCCCTGCCTTTATTGCCCTCGTGCCTGCTGCTTAAGCCATCATGTGTTATCCTTCAGTTCTTATATCAGGCAACATTGCCCATTCTTTTCCTTGCTGTACAGATATTGTTGCTGACTCAGACAGCAATTGTGCCATCTCCCTCTGTCCCCCTCTCCTCTGTATATGATAACAAACTTAGACTACTTGTACATAGCCCCAACAGATGTTAATGCATTAATGGACTCAAAAAAAACTGTCTGGGGCAAGGCACAAGGGAAGCAGGGGGTGCACAGTTGAGGGCACTAATGGTGCCCCAATGATCAGCCCATTTTGTGCTGTGGATACACATGAAATACATGTGCTCATTTTTAAAAATAGTAAGAATCTGTGCATGTGAGATCCACAGTATGAAACAGGCTGGCCATATGCACATGGCAGGAACACAAAAATGTGTTGAAGTCAATTTTTTATTGAGAAGGTAGAATGGCACAATATCACCAGGCACCTGGCTCCATGTGCATTCATATTTCTGTGCATGCCCTCCTGTATGCACCCTCTCCCTCTGCAGTGCATAGCCCTGCTGAGGGTTAGTTTATTTGCATGAGTACATCTACAGTGCTCCCAGTTGCCACAGTGCCAAGCACCTAGCTATGTACATATTTGTGTCACTATGTGTCCCCCTGCACACACACCCTCTCCCACTGTGGCATGTAGCCCTGCTGAGGGTTATTTCACTTATATAAACCTATCTGCAGAAGTCCTGGGTACACATCCCTCCCAAAGCAGTGTACCTAGGCTCACACTTTCATATCTTTCCACTGAATTGCCTGGGCATGCATTTGTACCCCTTTCTACTACTGGTTTAGGGTTTGGAAAAGTGGGGGACAGCCTCTGAGAATACTTTTATTTGAATTAAAGTGCAGGAATGCACTCATACATGCATGTGTTTACCCCTGGGGCTTGAGCCTCCACTCAACTTAGACTTAGACATATTTTTTTTTAGCAGCATGTGCCTTAGCAACATGTGTCTTGTTTTTTTTTTTTGCTACATGTGTTTTATGTTTGTTTTGCTTACATACTATAGTAAGCAATATTCACAATAATTAGCTGATATCATAGTATTTTGACCATATGTATAATATCAGCAAATCATACAATCTTTATCATGGCTGGCCAGTACCATAAATATATAGTATTTGTGTTATAATCACATATGTGGCATTGGCTACTTATATTATTTTCATTATGGCCAGCCAGAACTATAAATACATAATATTTGTAATTACATATGTGGTATTGGCCACTTATATCATTCTTATCATGGCCAGCTGGGACCATAAATACATAATATTTGTGATCACATATGTGGTATTGGCCACTTATATCATTTTCATCATAGCTGGCTAGAACCATAAATATATAATATTTGTGATCACATATATGGTATTGGCTGATTATATCATTTTTATTGTAGCCAGCTAGAACCATAAGTATATAATATTTGTGATCACATATGTGGTATTAGCTGGTTATACCATCTCTATCTTTGTCATAGCTGGCTGGTACCATATATATATAGTATTTGTAATCCCAGATATGGTATTAGCTGAGCTCAGCAGCACATCTATATAATATATTCACATTAACATAATAGAATTTTGTATAGAGCAGCCAGACCCATAAATACATTCTGTTGGCCAGCTGTCAGGTGGTCCCACTTTTACAACTATTTGTACATGTTAGGGGAACCAGAAGTACAATAATTGTTGACTGAACTATGTGATTTGGGCAGTACACATGTGGGTGAATACCAAAGATGGAAATGTAGATATATGCTTAGTACTGGGTAGAGATAGGCAACATTTTGCTTGTTTCTAAGCTTAGTGCACATGCTATCCTTACATATATGTATGTCCATCACCTATGATCTTCCAAAATTGTATGCACATCTACATGAAAGTTTTCTGGCACATTATATTGAGCAACAACAATGACATCAAGGAGGGTGAGATTTATCAAGTGCTCAATAATACAAGAGTTAAAAACATTGCTCATTGTGTGGATTTCTGTGACTTTCAAGACTGCTATCATAAAATACAAATATATTATTTTGCTGGAGAGCCTGTTGTAAATTAGCAATTTCAGCTATATAGCACAGTCTGTGTATTTTCTAGTAGATACATACAAAGGGGAGGGACTAGCAAAAGTGAACTTGATTACTAAGCTAAATGTGTATGTCTATATGTGCTAGCACTGCATGCACTGTCTGATAAGTCTATATGATAGGGTAAATGACTATCTATTGTGCCTAATCTATGCAAAAGCCCACTAAAAGGGCTGCTAACAATGAAATGTGCACTTGTACATGCTATACTATAAACTGTGTGGTAAAAGCATTCTGGAGCCCAAGGCCTGACCTCTATTTTTGCAACAGAGCCTTGGCTGCGCTAGGGATACAAATACTTGATTTTCCATCATCGACTTCATTGTCTAATTCTAGATGCTGAAGGCAAGAGGCTCTAGGAATTTAGAACTAGCAAGGAGATAGTACATGCTATTTGTGCTGCAATAATCAGTACAGGTTCTCTGGGTTGTGATTTTATTTACCAGATATTGAGATGTATTCTATAGCCCACAAAGAAGCTTATCTCTAAGGCTTCTTCTATCAGGACATCAGTCCAGACAACATACTGATAATAGAAGACCCTGACTTTGAAGGTGGCATGCTTATTGATTGGGATCTGTATAAAGCCAGAATTGGTATAGAAGAAGATAGGGCCATTAATTGGCAATCTCACATAGTATGTCATCTACTTCCTAGTGATACAAATATACTTCAAATTAACATGATGCCAGCTTTACAGGATATCTGGGATTTCATTGCTGTAGATCTCCTTTACAACCCTAAACTTAAGCATTCATTTGTCCATAATCTTGAGTCCTTCTTCTATGTCCTCCTTTACCTATGCATACTCTACCTACCAACTGATTGGAATGCAACTCAATGTACTAGCTTTTTAAACACAATTGTGGATCCAAGGTATTTTGGCAAGGGTGGTAGTACCCTGACAAAATGGTACTTTATAAATACCTCACTACTGTCACCTTGGACAAGATTAATTTCCTTCATAACAAACCTCTTACAGACCTGGTATACAAACTCAAGAAAGTGCTCTTGAAGAGGTATAAGGAAGATAAAGACAAAGGTTTTCCAACCTTTATAAGCAAGGAGCAATATAAAGCCCTTGAGTTCAAGCATGATAATATAATCCAACTCTTCAATCAAGTACTTTGATCTAATAGCTGGCCAGAGAAGAAGAATAGATCCCTTGAGCCACTCACTGTTACACCTGGACTTGGTGTAGCCTTGAGCTATAGAGAATATAAGAGTAATACAAATTACTACTTGTATAAAGCTATCTTAACATGAAGATAGATTGTTTAGCTTAAACTTAGAGCAAAAGTGGAATGTAGGGAGGCTTCAGAAGAAGGAGCACTTGGCTCTAAGACTGTTTAAGATCTTGTATTTGACTGAAGAGACCAAGTCTGAAGTCTTAAGAATGTTCAGAGGGTCTTATATATATGGGGTGTCTAGTCATCTATGCTATGTGCTAAGACATGCACAGTCTAGCTTGGAAATATATGAGTAAGTGTGCAGTAAGCTAAGTAAGCATATGCAAAAGAGATTACTGTCTACAGTAAAGGATTGACTTGCGCATGAGTGAGTCATTGAGAGGTAAGTCAGAATGACTAGGGAAGAGAAGTGTGAGAGTAATGTACAAATAAGGTAAAACTACTTAAGTAAACCAATTGTGTACATTTAGAGATGTATAGATGCTAAATATCTAGATAACAGTAAAGTTCAGTAAGTAATCATGTGACAGATCAGGTGACCAGTTATGTGATAAGCACATGATCTGATAATACAGATATAATTAGCAACTATCAGAACACAGAACTGATAAGTAAAGATAAGTCAAACAGGTTGTAATACTCACACTTCTATTAATTTTGTGGCAAAGACAGAATGTCTATGCAGGGTGAGTTTGAGGGGTGGTCTAAGGTGGCAGGCACATGAGCAAAAGGGGATGAGCTGTTATTCTTCAATTCTGGGTTGCATATTCATTACTGGGGTCAGGAGTGTGGGTTTATATATATATATATACAAGAATACTTCCTAAGTATTTCCAACATGGCAAGGTGATCCCAAACCAGGTCCAACTAGCAAGGGCTGTGAGTGGCATGAGCCCTTATGGGGCTGCAGCCTGTATAAGGTGGTGCATCAGCCATCAAATTTGGGTAATCCAGGCTTGATGGGTTGATGCAATAAGCAGCAAGTCTTGACTGGATAAGAGGAAAGTGATGATCAACTAAGAAGGGAGTAGAAGGCAGGGGTGAGATACATAAAGAGATGACAAGAGGGCTATATATATGTGTAGAACAAGGAGCACAGCTAAGCACAGTCAGATACCACATGCAGTGTTCGATTCCAAGGCTAGCACCTCTGCTGGCCTTACAATTTCATCTGCCATTGCTGCACATGGGAACTTGAAAAGGCCATGGCATCACCTGATAAGGGGCAGGAGCTCTAGCAGGAGTTCCAAATAGCTAAAACAAAGTCTGGTAATGGAGCAATGTTGACTTTATATACAATAAGCCATTATATTGCCCATCCTGTTGATATTTCTGCAATACATAAATGTGTTAAAGTAGCAATGGGCAGCAACCAGATTGGCCAGATAGTACATGTATCCCATGTTCTCTCATATGCTACCTCCTTTTCATTGTAGTTCTCCTTCCTGTCATCTCCTTCTGACTCTTTAGCCTCCTTCCTGTGCTTTCCTTTAATCCATAGACATATCCTGTGTTCCTCCCTTGCCTGGTGTGCTTGTAGTTTACATCTTGTGTCAATGTGCTTAGAAGTCCATTTTCGTATCTTACAGTGGACTGACATGTATATAACTCTGTTCTTGTCTGTGAAGAATAGTAAAGTTTTCTCTTGTATTCCCCTCTTACTCTTCATCTATATGCCTTGAAGTTCTCACCTTCAACTTTTTAATATTAACTCTGTGCTACAGAGCTATTTAGCTTTGAAATTAGAAGACCTTTGATCTGTAGGATTCATGCATGGGCAATTTGGGGGCAACAAACAATGTGTATTGGGGTTGTTCAAACATGTACGGTTCCTTGGTGTAACTACAACACTTTTGTACTACACATGTCCAAAAAATTTAAATGAACCTAATAACAAACTAATTGTATACATTCCACACACATATGGCTTGGGCAAGCTCAAATCTAAGCATCACAACACAATCTCCTTCAACTTGTCTTGCCTTGTCTCTAACATTTTGACACTTATTTCTCACATGGCATCTTCTTTCCTTATCAGATCTGCTTATCTATTTTCCCTTATCCTACTTTTCAAACCTGATCTGCCTTGTGGCCTTACACATGAGACCTTCATACTTGCTTCACCACCACACACCTTTGAACTTCAGGCAATTTTTGGATCAACCAGTTTATAAGTGAATTATCTGATCTATCTGAGTTATTTCCAGTGCTTTCAGTCTCTGCCCCTGCTATTCTGCCTAGGTATATTGGTGTGCTAACACATCCCACATGGTTTAGGTTGTGGTCATTTGTCTGCAAGTAGTTGATCCATTGAGAATAGAGGTACATTGAGGTACATTACAAGCACAATCATGGTGTACATAACACCTTAGCTACAGACAACTTTGCTGTGCACATTATACAGGTTGTTCAGTCCAGTCCATAGCACCACTAAACAGGTGATTATCATATAGGTAACTTCTGGAAAAACTATTTTTCCAAGTGAAGTCCTCAGAAGCCAAATCTGAGATGTAATTGAGCCAAGCAGTGAGTAGAGAGATTGAATCCCATGTCTACATCCCTGGCTTGTTCTCTTACCCCTGATACTCTGTCACCTTTCCATTCTACACCAAATATCTTTGGGAAATGGCCTAGATACCAGTCAGTGCATGTCCCATCAAGCGCAAAAAGACTGTTCTCTAAATGATATGTAAGCTGCTACCTACCCAGATGTCAAAAGTGTGTATACCAACCTTGGAGAACAATGAGGACAGATGCCGGGTATACAGTGAGACACTGAATATGATCACCCACTCCCCCCCTTGCCTGGTCTACATATATTAGCACTTGCATTATATCATTGATAGCTATACAGAACACTGAATCACTACAAATGGCAAATGAAACCCATAACTATGTACTCCTTGGTCACTAGTTAGAGGAGATCAAAGGACTTGAAAAGGAGCATAACCAAGCAGTACAAGAGCTTACCAAGCTGTGTTAGCAGCTGAGTGAGATTTGTGGAAAGCTCAAGCAAGCTCAGTAGGATCAGCTACATGTCATGGATTTTAGCAATAACAAACAGCAGCTCATTGAAGTGAACTTCAACAACACCATCAACTAGCTGCACTGTTAGCTTGAAAACATGTACCATCTAACCTAAGTAATAGCAGTTGTGTGTGCACCCTCTTTTCTTAACATTTCTTTGGCCAACTTGTTTTGCCTTCCTTTTGCTTTCCTGCCTTATTGCCTTTCTTTGCCTTTATCAACCAACAAGTCTTGTTCTTGCCTTTACTACCCAAGCTTTTCCATCCTTTTGCAATGGACATCACTGTAAGTTATGTACACACATTGGGCTCAGAATACTGGATTTTGACTGACACCCAACATGCCTGACCATACCCAATGTCACAAGACAATAAGTACACCCTCATCTCACAAGCATGCATAAGCCTTTCCTTGTCCACACCCCTTGTTGCTGCCTTCTTTTCTGTTATATTAATATTTCTTGTCTCCCTTGTGCCCTCAGTCTTTCTACCTTCCTTACCTGTGGATCATTGCCCCTTTCTTAAGTGGTCAAGTTGCACCACCCATGGTACCACCATTCAAATTACCTCATGGACCATTGTTCTGATTGTTACAAGCCACATAGCCCATCACTGGCAGGCATGACTTGTCAGTTCTTTTACCTTTCCATTTTAGCTTACATTACATGCAGAATATGAGGTGTCCATGTAGTGCTTTTGTAATGTGCCCCACAAATTCCACAATGTTGCATAACAATGTCCTACTCTAATTTCAAGGAACTCCTAGGCCTGGTCCCATTATAATGTACCCTCCCCTTACCATTATAATGTGCATGCTTCTGTTGTCTCATTATAATGTGCCCTTTCCTTCCCTGATCGATGCCATTATAATGTGCATGCTTCTTTTGCTTCCTCATTTAGCTTTCCTGTTCTATTCACCATTCCCTACATTATAATGGCACATTACAAACATGCTGCTCCTGCTGCTGCCCACACTATGCTGCCCACACCACTCCTGCTGCTGCCCGTGCCACTCCTGCTGCTGCCCACACTATGCTGCCCATGCCGCTCCTGCTGCTGCCTGTGCCACTCCTGCTACTGCCCGCGCTGCTCCTGCTACTGCCTGTGCTACTCCTGCTGCTGCCTGTGCTGCTCCTACTGCTGCCCATGCCATTCCTGCTGCTGCCTGCACCACACCTGCTACTGCCCGCACTGCACCTGCTGCTGCCCACACTGCACCTGCTGCTACCCACGCCGCACCTGCTGCTGCCCGTGCCACACCTGCTGCTACCTGCACTGCACCTGCTGCTGCCCGTACTGCACCTGCTGCTGCCCATGCTGTACCTGCTGCTGCCCACGCTGCACCTGCTGCTGCCTGTGCCGCACCTGCTGCTGCCTATGCCGCACCTGCTGCTGCCTGCGCCATACCTGCTGCTGCCTGTGCCACTCTTGCTGCTGCCCGCTCCATACCTGCTGCTACCCACACTACTCCTGCTGCTGCCTGCACCGCTCCTCCTGCTGCCTGTACTGCACCGCTCTTGCTCCTGCTGCTGCACGTGCTGTACCACTCTTGCTCCTGCTGCTACCTACGCTGTGCCACTCCTGCTCCTGCTGCTGCCTGCACCACACTGCTCCTGTTGCTACTGCTACTGCTGCCCACACCATGCCGCTCCTCCTGCTACTGCCCATGCCACACCGCTACTGCTGGTGCTGGTGCTGCCCACACCACACCACTGCTAGTGCTGGTGCTGCCTGTGCCATGCCACTGCCTGTGCTACCTGCACCATGCTGCTCCTGTTGCTGCTGCTACTGCTGTCCATGCTATGCCACTCCTCCTGCTGCTGCCTATGCCACACTGCCACTGCTGGTGCTGGTGCTGCCCATGCTACACCACTGCTAGTGCTGGTGCTGCCTGTGCTGCCTGTGCCACACCGCTGCTGCTACTGCCTGTGCTGCACTGCTGCCACTACCACTGTCGTTGTGGGCCATTGTGGTCCATTATTGTGGTCTGTCACTGTGGTCTGTTGTCATTGTGGTTGTGGGTCATTGTCATGCCTCACATTACTGGTCATTGGCACTGCACCTTCCGTGGCCAAGGGAACTACCAGCGTCAAGCCTGTGAGTGGGGCTGAGAAAGCCCCAACTGCAAGACCCAAGGCATTGGAGCCCAGGGCATATGGGGGGGCAGGGGATAGGCATGGGGCAGGGAATGGGCATGGCTTTTTGAGGTGGCATGCAGGCAGGGACATTAAGGGAGGGAGGGAGACTGCCAGCGCTAGCAATGGACGATAGTCAGGACATGGAAGAGTGCCAGTGTGGAGCACTCACAGCGACTGCACACAATGGTAGCAGTCCACCACTGGGAATCGCACCCAGTCACTGTGGTCAGGCAATTGTGGGGGGAGTCAGCCACACATAAGCAAGGGTCAGCAGTGAATGGAGATGCACAGTGTGAGAGAGCCCATACATGGGCTTGATGCTACCAGCCTCACTCTGGAGGGACAAGTCAGGACACTGACACCGACTCAGAAAAAAGTGAGTGAAGTTGAAGTCGCACCTAAGTGTCACACTTAACCCTGTGCCATTATGAGGCTCTCTGTGCCTGGCTTCCCAGTCTCCCTGCAGCAATTTCCTGCCATCCCAGGCCTGTAGGAATCATGGGACCGAAGCTCATATGTTCTGTCCCGAGCTCATTCTTTCTAAGCATGTCTATGTGACTTCCCCAAGCGTGCCTGTGCGACTCCAGCTACCTCTGACGATGCAAGCTCATCATCTCACACATTGGGCTCATCGTCTCCAAAGGTGGACATGCTTGCCCCACCTTTTCCTCACTTTATACACAACATATATATCATTTTATTTGTATTAAGTAGTAGAATAAGAATATAAACATGAGAAAGAGTACAATAAAAAACAATTGGGGCCCTTGCTGCCCAAGACAGCAAGCTCGCCCTTTCTGCCCCTAGCAGCAATGGTGCTTACTGCCTGAACCCTTCTGCATGGCTCCTCGAGGCGTTCCTGTGCCCCCGGAACCTCTGGTAGTGCATTGTCGCTGTTCCATGGGCTGAATGGGTTGGCACGTGGTATCTCACTGGTAGCAGTCGCAGCGGCGATGGTGGTGATAGGGACAGTAGTAGCAGTAGCAGCGACATGGGAGGGCCCATGTCTAGGGCAATGCGAGGGCATGTAGGGAGGGGGCGGGGTGATGCGCAGGCGAAGTGGGGGGTGCGCAGTCAAGGGCACTGATGGTGCTGCAATATGCCGCTACGCTATGTGGGTATCTTGGGCTTGGGGTGCTAGCTTTCTATGGCGTTTGTGGATAGGTGTGGATGGTTATGAGGGCTGTATGGGGATTTTGTAAAGGTAGAGTGGTAAGAAGTCATGACTATGCATGACTTACTGCTGTGAACGCATGGGGCTGACAACACCCTAAACATTTTACAGTTTATCTTGTGCCAAGACACCATATATTGCAATATAAACTGCTCTTTCCTACCCCCTTAGCTCACCCGAAGATTCCCAGGCCAATCCAACAGTTGTGACACCATTAGTGCCCTCAGCTGCGCACCCCCCCGCTTCGCCTATGTATTGCCCTGCCCCACCCTGCCCGCCCTCGCATCACCATGGTCATGTGTGCTCCTATGTTGCTGTCACTGTCACAGATGTCCCTGTTACCGCCATCGCCACCACAGCTGCCACTAGTAAGGCACTGCACACCAACACATTTAGCCTGTAGGACAGTGACAATGTGCCACCAGAGGTTCCGGAGGCACAGGAACACCTCAAGGGGCCATGTAGAAGGGTTCAGGTGGTGAGCACCATTGCCGCTAGGGGCAGAAGGGGCAAGCTCACTGTCTTGAGCAGCAAGGGCCCCTAATTTTTTTTATTGTACTCTTTCTCATTTTTATAGTCTTATTCTTATTCTACTACTTAATGCAAATAAAATGATATATATGTTGTGTATAAAGTAAGAGGAAGGCAGGGCAAGTGCATCTGCCTTTAGAGATGACAAGCCCAATGTGCGAGATGATGAGCTCACATTGTTGGAGGTGGCCGGAGTCATGTGGGTACGCTTTTTTTTGCACTTAGGTGATGTGTGCTTGTTTGTATTTGTGCAAGTTCAAACACAGCATGTGATTATACATGACCAATGCCTTTTTTTTCATGTTCAAGTCATCGGGCACAAATGCGCTCTTTCCTTTTCCCTTGCCTGCACTTTGCCTGCTCACTTTCTTTCAGTGTCGGTGTCCTGACTCACCCCTCCCTATGTGGTTTCCAGCTTGTGAGTTCCATTCTTGTGTGTGGCTAACCACTAGGTGACATCCCCATAATTGCCTGATCACAGTGACCAGCGGGGTCCTCATTTGGACTGCTGCCATTGTGTATAGTTGCTGTGAGTGCCCTGTGCTGGCAGTCACCCACCCTCCTTTAATATCCCCACCTGTGCGCCCCCTCAAAATGCCCCACCGTCCCCTGCCCTACCATATGCCCTAGGCTCCAATGCCTTGGGTTGTGCAGTGGGTGCTTTCTCAGCCCCACTAGCAGGCTTGATGCCAGCAGTGCCCTCAGCCATGGAAGGTGCAGTGCTCACAACCAGTAGTGTGATGACTGCAGTCACGGGTATGACCAACCATGACAACCATGACTGACACTGACCAACAATGACAACGACTGACAACCATGACTAACAACGACCAATGACCGACAGCCACAACAACTGATAGCCACAACCAACGGCCATAATGACTGACTATGACCAACAACCAACCATGACCACTGACCATGACCCCAACCAATGATGACGACCAACAAGGCAGAGCAGCAGCAGTAGGACCAGCATAGCATGGCACGGGCAGCAGGACCAGCACAGCATGGTGCAGGCAGCAGGACCAGTGCGGTGTGGCGTAGGCAGCAGAACCAGCGTGGCATGGTGTGGGCAGCAGGACCAGTGCTGTGTGGCACAGGCAGTAGGAGCAGTACGGGCAGCAGGACCAGTGCAGTATGGTGCAGGCAGCAGGAGCAGCACAGGCAGTGGGAGCACCATGGTGTGGTGTAGGCAGTGGGAGTACCATGGTGTGGCACAGGCAGCAGGAGTACCACAGTATGGTGCAGGCAGTAGGAGCAGCACAGTACAGTACAAGCAGGAGCAGCACAGTGCAGTGCAGGCAGTAGGAGTGGTGTGGTGCAGTGTAGGCAGCAGGAGTGGTGTGGTGTGGCACAGGTAGCAGGAGCGGTGTGGTACAGGCAGGCTAATAGAACATATGATATGAGCCTGCATTATAATGCTGGGGAAGCAATAACAAGAGCAGGGGGGGTACATTATAATGTGGGGGAAGTGTGAGTAAGTGTGGGAGGAGCACATTATAATGGCATTGCTTGGATACATTATAATGGGACTAGGCCTAGGAGTTCCTTGGAATTAGAGTAGGGCATTGTTACGTAACATTGTGGAATTTGTAGGGCACATTACAAAAGCACTACATCCACTGTTAAGAATACTTGTTTTTCACAGCATCTATATAAACCCTATATCTGGCCTTGTGAAGGTCAGAAGACAACTTGAACTAAGCTCCATTTTTCTCTTCTTTTCCTTTTTGTGTGCTTTTACTTGACTATCTGACAATCTAAGTTTTGCTTGCTTACTTTTCCATCCTTGCCAACTACTCAGACCATTTAGTCAAAAATCGTTGCACTTCTGGTTCCCCTGACATGTATAAATAGTTGTAGAAGTGGGACCACCTAACAGCCAGCTGAAGGAATGTATACATGGGTCCAGCTGACCCACCCAAATTTGTATTCTGATATTACAATCATGATATTGTATTGGTAGTTGGTAGACAATGGTAGACAATATAAGGATATAATGATATGACCAGCCAGTACCACTTATGTTATCACCCTATATTATGTATATCTGGTACTGGCCAAGCATGGGAAAGATGATAAGACTGGCCAGTACCATTTGTATGATCATACATATTATGTATATGTGGTACTGGCCAGTCATAGGGAAGATGATATGACTGGCTAGTACTATTTGTGCAATCACATATATTATATTTTTTTTTTGTTTTTTTTGGATTTAATTACTATGCACCCATATATTATGTATATATGGTACCAGCTGAGCATTGGGAAGATGATATGACTGGCTGGTACTATTTGTGTAAACACATACATTATGTATATCTGGTACTGGCCAATCATAGATAGTGTTGCTGCTGCTCAAGCCAATGTTTTTCGAAAAAACAGTGATAACAAATTGAATAAAATAGGCAAAAATATGAAAATAAAGAGGTGAATAGAATGGACAGAAAGC
>Ga0307510_10003217_pt1 | contig 18987 bp, 13 predicted proteins | sample 12_EM_MG_FD_207224 | JGI IMG/M metagenome (GOLD analysis project Ga0307510, IMG submission 207224) | Populus trichocarpa ectomycorrhiza microbial communities from riparian zone in the Pacific Northwest, United States - 12_EM | ecosystem: Host-associated > Plants > Roots > Unclassified | place...
CGACGAGGCAGCGCGCTGCCTGCACGGTGTTCAGCCCGGCAAGCCCATCGCGCAGGACGTGGCCGAGCGATCGGGCCTCGACGTCGGTCATGTCAGCGGAGCTGCGATCCATGGCTCAGGTACGGTCTGGTGAACCCGGGGGAAGCAAGCCTCAGGTCTTAGCCCATCCCCGTTAACCATCCGTCAACCAGCATGCCGGAGCTGGCGGACACCTTCTGCTGCCGCGCCACGCTTCGCGCGATCTCGTAATATTGCAGCGCCCGCTGTTCCAGCGTGAGATTGTCGAGCACGAAGCCGCGCGGATTGAACGTTTTGGCGCTGCAGCCGGCCCAGAAATCGTCCCAGCCCGCCGCGAAGCCGGCGGTGTCGGCGAACTTGGCGCCGCATCGGTGATCCCAATACGGCACCGACGACACCGACTCGAACTGCACGCGGTGCGGATAATAATCCGGGTCCCGCCATGGGCCGCCCGGGTCCCATGCGAACACCGGCACGCCGCAAGACAGGGCTTGTTGATAGGCAATGCCCTGGCTTTCGTTCTGGCACAGGAAAATCATCGCACGCGAACGCGCCAGCGCTTCCTGATAATCTTCTTCCTGGTAGCTGCCGTAACGCAGCTCAGTGAACGAGCGGCCCTCCTTCAGCAGCCGGGCGCGGACGGGCTCGATCAACTCAGGCGCATAGCGCTCGCGGTCCCAATGGACCTTGTCGTAGATCAGGACGTCCACGGTCTTCTGCGAGGCGCGCGACGGCGCCCAGAGATCCGTATCGATGCCGACCGGCCAGGCCTCGGTGTCGGGCCAATGCGGCCGGTACATGTCGGCGTACCACGGGCCGGGCACCACGACCTTCTTCACCGGCAGCCGCTTGAACAGATCCGGGTCGTCGAGCGGATGATTGTGGGCGGCGACCCCGAGCAGGATCGGGTTCTTCCACGCGAACTTGTCGAGCAGGAAGGTGCGGCCGATGATGCAGGCGACTTCATCGGGATGCTGCGCGATGTAGCCGTAATCGTTGACGCGGTAGCGGATACCGAGCCGGTCGAGCCCTGCGCAGAGATTGAGGAACACGCGCAGCTGCCCGCTCATGCGCGGCTCGCCGAACAGCATGCGGCGCGCCATGCGCCGCAGATGGCGGTCGCCGGGAAACCACCGATCGTCCTTGTCCTCGTAGAAGAGGTTGAGGACCATGTCGTCGGGATCGTAGTCGAATGTCTTTGCGGGCACTGGGTCCATCCGCGGCAGCCGGTCACGCATTCTCGCATGGGACCGGCTGTCGCACTCCTCCAAGTTAGCGACAGGCTTAATGCCATCGGCTTAACGCTAATTGACGAAACCGGCCTCGCGCAGGCCTTCCCGGAAACGATTTGGCCGTAATCCGGGTATCATCCGCGGCAGCCGAGATTGCGAATGCTGGTATCTGCCAGCCCGGCAGAGGCGCCCTGGTTAACAGACCATTAAGGACAAGCCGCAGCTTGAGCACCGTCGACGACGTTCTCGATGTCCCCGCCGCGCCACGCGCGGCAACGGACGTGCGCCTCCGGCTGCCTCCGGTCGCGTCGGTGTCCGTTGTCATCCCCGCCAAGAACGTTGCGGCCTATGTCGGCGAGACCATTGCGAGCGCGCTGGCGCAGGACGAGGTCACCGAGGTGATCGTCGTGGACGACGGCTCGACCGACGACACCGTCGCGATCGTCCGCGCCGTCAACGACCCGCGGCTGCATCTGATGACGAACGATTCCGCCGGCGTATCGTCCGCGCGCAATCTCGGCGCGCGACATGCGAGCGGCGACTGGCTCGTCTTCCTCGACGCCGACGACTGCCTGCGTCCCGGCGCGGTGGCGGCCTTGCTAGCGGCAGCGCGCCGTGCTCCCCGTGCCGTTCTCGTCTACGGCGACTACAACACGATCGACAGCGAGGGTCGGCAGATCGGCCGGCGCGAGCTCTTGAAAGGACGCCGCAAGCCGTCCGGCGACGTGCTGGCGCGGCTCACCAGCGGCAATTTCATCGTCAATGGCGGCATCGCACTCACCCGTGCGGAGGCGTTCCGCGCCGTCGGCGGCTTCGATGTCGGGCTCAGATATTGCGAGGACTGGCACTGCTGGTGCCGCCTTGCCGCGATCGGCGAGTTCGCGTTCGCACCACGGCTCCTGCTCGACTATCGCCTGCACACGGCCAACACCATGAACGCCGCACTGCGGACGCCGCAGGATTTCTTTCCGGCGATCGCGCGCATCTTCGACGACGGGCTGATCCTGGCGAGACTGCCCGAAGGCGCCGCAGCCGGATTGCGCCGGTCCGCCGAGATCCATCTCGTCACCTATTCCGCGATGCAGGCGGTGCGGTTCGGCCGATATCGCGAAGCTTTCAGCTATCTCGGAATGATCGGCCGGCAATCGCCGAAATCGCTGCCGCGCGCCACGGTCAGGGTCGCTCTCACCTGTTTTGGCATCTAGTCAGGACACGATTTTTGAGGCCTCATAGGGCTTCGGATCGAAGCCGAAGGCAGCGAGCGCCGAACCAAACGCCACCATCACGGGATGCATCGCGACAACGAGCTTCGATGTCGGCAGCAGGCGGGCGGAGCGAACCAGCGACAGCGGCAGCCGTCCGAGCATCTGCGCAAACACCCGTGCCCGCGCTCCCGCGCTCCGTGCGGCCTTGGACTGCACACGATAGTTGATCGCACCGATGCGCAAGCCACGCTTGGCGATCCAGCCGAGGCTGGTGCGGTTTTGCGGCACGGTTTCGGTGATGACGGCTTCCGCCGTCCAGTGGAATGTCATGCCGGCATCACGGCACCGCACGAAAAAATCGCAATCGCCGCCGCCGAGGAAATTGAAGCGCAGGTCGAACGCTGGACGCTCGAACCGTTCGAACGCCGCGCGCGTGATCAGGCAGTTGCCGCAGCCGTAGATCAGCGGCACGGCACCAGTGTAGTCGTAGGCCGGACAGAAGGCGGGATGACGCGCAAGCCAGGGCTGGCTGTCGTCATCGAAGACCGGCAGCACCGGACCGCCGACCACGTCGGCGCCGGTTGCCTCCGCGGTGCGAACCATCAGCTCGAGCCAGTCGGGCGAGGCGATCTCGTCGTCGTCGATCATCAGGAAGCGGGTCGCGGCGGGAAACAGCGCCTGCGCCGTCTCGAACGCGGCGTTGATCGCCTGGCAATTGCCCTGTCGTTTTTCGACGAGGCAAACGCCCTGCAGCCGGCCTGCGGCGAGATATTCCGCGGCAACCGGCGCGCTTTCGCGCCCTGCCGCGTCGTTCTCGACCATGACCACCGCAAAGGAGCGCGGGGTGCGCTGGCTCGCGAGCGAGTCCAGCGTCAGCCGCAGATGCTGCGGACGGCGGAAGCAGGGAATGCAGACGACGATACCGACCGACAGGTCGATGACCCGCGAGCTCGCCGCGATCTCGCGGTTGGGATCGCGCACCGCATCCGAGATCCGGCTGGTGGACAGGTCTGTCGGGATCAATGTCATGGCGTCCTAGATGCCCGAGATATGTTGAAAAAGCCCTTTTACTGAAAAGGGCCTTGTTACTGAAGAAGGCCTTGCGCCGGTCGCATGCGTCGCCGCCGTCCCGCGACGGCACAGCGCGGCGGAACAGACGCGTGCCAAAGTGAATAGCCCGATCGAGGGATGAAACGGCACCATTTCGCGGCTCTCCCGGCAATGCAGACGTGCTGTCATGCGCTTAACCGCTTTCGCGTGTTTCCCCGGAAAATCCATTCACGCGTGGTACTGCAATTCGCAGTCCATCGTCCGCCGGCGATGCGATGGGCGCAATGCCGTAGTTAACGCCCATCCGCATTAACCCGGCCGTAAGCACCGCGACCGGTGAAGCGGCGCGGCATCCGATTTGCTCTTCGGATGTGCGAGATTTTTCCTGTAAATTTGAGTCGAACAAGCGCGGTCAGAAAATATGAACAAGCCAGCCACGATCGATTTCGCGACAGCCACGGCGATCAACGCCCCCGCGGCCACTGCACACACCCAGGCACTGCTCGATCTCGTTCCCGGAGAAGCCCGCGACAGCCTGCTTGCTGTTCATGAATTGCTGCGCAGCGAACTGCCGCAGGGCCGGCTCGCCACCTATGAAGCCGGCGGCGGCTCGTGCAGCTTTGTGCCGACGGAATTGCTGAGCCGCAGCCACGTTACCGTCGTTGATATCGACGAGGACCAGGTCCGCAACAACAATTACGCGGACGAGGCCATTCTCGGCGACGTGCAGACCTACCGCTTCGGGACCGAAAGCTTCGACCTCGTGATCTGCTACAATGTGATCGAGCATCTTCCCGACGTCGAGGCTGCGCTGTTGAATTTCCGCGACGCGCTCAAGCGCGGCGGGATGATCCTGATCGGCGCACCCAACCCGCGTTCGCTGTCCGGCGTCGTCACCAAATACTCGCCGCACTGGTTTCACGTCTGGTTCTACCGGCACATCCGCGGCATCAAGACTGCCGGCCTGCCCGGTGAGCCGCCGTTCCCGACCTTCTTCCATCCGCTGGTGACGCTGCCGAAGCTCGAAGCCTTCGCCGCCGCCAACGGCCTCGAGATGATCTACCGCCGTGAAGTCGAGAGTCCGCGCTATCCCGAAATGCGCCGGGGCAAGCCGCTGTTCGCGGCCCTCGTCGATGCCGGCGCGGCCGTGCTCAACGCCGTGCTCCCGCGCGGGACGGACGTCCGCCGTGGCGATTATCACGTCATCCTGCGGAAGAGCTGACAGACATGGCATACGCGCAGTCCATCGCAGGACGAGCGAAGCTTCGCGGCCTCGCTCCGCGCGGTAACGAACCGTTAATCTCTGGGAGACCGCAGCGTCATTACGACACGTCGAAGAGCGGCGTGCGCTTAAACGCTTTGTTTGCCATTTCGGTGAATAGTCCCTCAATGAGTATGGTTAATTTTCCCTGTTGCGTTGATTGGGCACCTATATCCCCGGTGCGTGGCGTAAAGCGAAGAGTGACCCCTCAGCCCGCGACAGTTGGAATGAAAGCTGGGGACTATGCTTGACTATAACCAGCCGATAGATCGGGCCAGACCGGAGGGCCCGCAGCAGCGGTCCGCGGCCGGCTTCAACGTGCTGGAGCTGGTCAATCTGCTTTGGCGCCGCAAGATCGCGATTGCGGCTGCCGCCCTGCTCGGCGCGACGCTTGCGGTCACCGTCGGCAAGAGCCTGACGCCCCGCTACACCGCCACCGCCCAGCTCTATGTCGATCCGCGCGAGCTTCAGCTCGTCGACCGCGAACTCACGCCGCGCGCGCAGGACGTCTCCGGCATGTCCATGGTGGTGGAGAGCCAGGCGCGCCTGATCACGTCGAACAGCGTGCTGCTGCAGGTGATCCAGCAGACTGGTCTCGACAAGGACCCGGAATTCGGCGGCGGCGGCGATGCCAAAAGCCTGATGTCGTCGTTGCTGAGCCTGATCGGTCTCCAGCCACGTGCGCCATCTGCTGCGGACATCAAGGATGTGCAACTTGGGGCGCTCGACGCACTGAACAAGCACATCACGATTCGCAAGGGCGAAAAGAGCTTCATCGTCGACATCGAGGTCTGGTCGACCGATCCGGCGAAAGCGGCGATGCTCGCCAACACGCTGACCAGCACCTACCTCGCGGAATCCCGCAACTCGCAGGCTTCGGCCGCACGACGCGCCACCAACGATCTCTCCGGCCGCCTGAAAGAGCTGCGTGAGCGGCTGCGCAACGCCGAGACCGCACTTGCGACCTACAAGGCCCAGAACAATTTCGTCGGCACCCAGGACGCGCTGATCAGCGACCAGCAGCTCTCGGCCAGCAACCAGCGGCTTTCCGCGGCCCGCGCGGCAACGATGGACGCGCAGGCGCGGCTCGACCAGATCGAGGCGAGCCGGCGCACCGCGGCCGATGCCGGCGCGATTCCCGAAGCGCTGCAATCGCCGACGATTGCCAATTTGCGCGCGCAATATGCCGATGCCCGCAAGAAATATGCGGAGCAGACCGGCGAGCTCGGCCCGCGCCATCCGGCGCTGCGCCAGACCGAGAAGCAGGTCGAGGATCTCAAGCGCACCATCAGCGAGGAGATCGATCGCTTCGCCCAGTCGGCCAAGAACGATTTGACGCGTGCCCGCGACTTTGAAGCGTCGCTGAACCGGGCACTGGAAGCGCAGAAGCGGCAGAGCGTGCAGCTCAGCCAGGCCGCCGTGCGCCTGCGCGAGCTCGAGCGCGAGGCCGATGCCAGCCGCGACGTCTATCAGTCTTTCCTCAAGCGCTCGCGCGAAACCGAGGAGCAGGAAACGCTCAACACCTCGGCCGCCCGCGTCATCGGCGAAGCGACAGTGCCGCAACGACGCTCGTTCCCGCCGGCGATGAGCCTGTTCGCCATGATCGGCTTCATCTTCGGCGCGATCGCGGCCTCAAGCTGGTTCGTCGCAGCCGAGCTGTTGTTGGCCGGTGCGCCCACGCCGGCCCGCCGGGAACGCACACCGGCGCCGCAGGCTCCCAGAGCTCCGGAGACAATTCGGGCTTCGGAGATCGCACGGCCTCAACCGGTTTCGCGCGCGCCGGAAGTTGCGCAAGCCCCGCCGGAACTGGCCGCGCCACCGCTGCAACCGTCGATGGTCGAACGGCCCCTGATCGAAAAGCCGCTGATCGCGCGCTTCCAGGAAGCCGACGTCATTCTTACGCTGGGCGCCATTCTTGCCACCGGCGGCGGCGTCGACCTGACACGGCTGGGCTGGCCGACGCTGCGTCCCGGCTTCCCCCTGACGAGCCTGCTCAATGCCTGGCGCGACATGCGCGCGGCGGTGGCCCGGCGTGCCGACGGCAAGGCGATGCCTGTGATCGCGCTGCTCGGTAACGGTGAGACCACCGGGCGCAGCGTGACCGCGCTGAACTTCGCGCTCGCCGCCGCGCGCGACGGCGCACGCGTGCTGATGATCGATGCCGACCACCAGGCACATTCGCTCTCGAACAAGGTCAATCGTCCCGGCAAGAGCGAGCCGAGCGCGCGCGGCTGGCTCTCGATCGGCAGCAAGGCCGCGCGCGAGATCAAGACGGTCAACGGGATCTCGGTGCTCCCGACTGCCGACGGCGACGCCGGCAAGGCGGCTGAGGCCATCCGCAAGGCGATTGCGCAGGCGCGCGCGGCTGGCGGCTACGACCTCGTGATCCTCGACGGTCCCGCGATGCCGCTCTCGGGCAGCGGTCGCAAGCTGCTCGACGATGCCGATGCGCTGGTGGCAGTGCTCCCGACCAGCCACGACATCAACGACAGCCTCGAAGAGATTTTGAGCACGCTTGGCCGCGCCGAGCGCAAGCTCGTCGGCGTCGTGCTCGACGAACTCACTCCCGCAACCCAAGCGCGCCAGCGAGGCAGACAATATGCTTGAGCGCCGCGTCAATCTGGACGGCCGGGCTGCAACTGCCGACGTGCCGCGGATCACCATCGGCGGCCTTCGCATGGCCGCGCTCGACCTGGAAGCCACCGCCGATTTCATGATCGAGGCTACCGATCCTGACAATCGCATCGGCCGTCCGCTGCATCTGACCTCGGCCAATGGCGAGGTGCTGGCACGCTGCTCGACCGAGCCGGAGACCGAACGCCTGTTCCGCGGCGCCGACCTGATCAACGCAGATGGCCAGCCGCTGGTGGCAGCCTCAAAACTGCAATCCTGGTTTCCGCTGCCCGAGCGCGTTGCGACCACGGACTTGTTCCACGTCGTCGCGCGCAAGGCCGAAGTGCTTGGCCGCACCTTCTACATGTTCGGCGCCAGCGAGGAAGAAAATGCTGCGGCGGTCGAGAACGTCCGCAATCTCTATCCAAACCTGAAGATCGTCGGATACAACCACGGCTATCTCCGCGGCGAGGCCCTGCGCGCGAAAGTCGAGGAGATCAACGCGCTCGCGCCCGATTATCTCTGGGTTGCGCTTGGCGTGCCCAACGAGCAGGCATTCGTCGAGGAATACACGCCGTTGATGACCAATGTTGGCGTTATCAAGACATCCGGCGGGTTGTTCAACTTCCTGTCGGGCAGCCGATCCCGCGCGCCGGAATGGATGCAGAGAATCGGACTCGAATGGGCCTGGCGCACCTGGCTCGAGCCGCGCCGCCTGTTCTGGCGCTATTTGACCACCAACCCCCGTGCGCTCTATCTTCTCTTCAGCCGCAAACGACCTTCCAATCGCTGAGAGAAGGGTAGAATACGACATGACTGACCGACCGACCGTCCTCGTCACAGGAGGCGCGGGCTATATTGGCTCGCACGCCTGCCGCGCACTGACCGCCGCCGGCTATCAGCCCGTCGTTTATGACAATCTCTCGACAGGTCATCGCAGCTTCGTCGCAGGCCCTCTGGTGACCGGCGACCTGCTCGACGGCGCGGCGCTGGCGCGCGCCTTCGCCGAACACAAGGTGACGGCGGTGATGCATTTCGCGGCCGCCAGCCTCGTCGGCGAGTCCATGACCGACCCGCAGAAATACTACATCAACAACGTCCAGGGCACGCTGTCGCTGTTGCAGGCGATGCGTAACGCCGGCTGCCACCGCATCGTGTTCTCCTCGACCGGCGCCGTCTACGGCAACGCCGATTCCAAGGAGCTGCCGGAAGACTTCCCCTGCGCGCCGATCAATCCCTACGGCGCGTCGAAATGGATGATCGAGCGCATGCTCGCCGATTATCGCTCAGCCTACGGCTTCGGCGCGTTCTGCCTGCGCTATTTCAATGCCAGCGGCGCCGATCCGGCCGGCGGCATCGGCGAGCTGCGTGACAACGAAACGCATCTCATCCCGCGCGCCATGATGGCGCTGCAGGGCCATGTCGATTTTGCCGTATTCGGCGACGACTACGACACGCCCGACGGCACCGCGATCCGCGACTACATCCACGTCACTGATCTTGCCGCCGCGCATGTCGCGGCGCTGAGGCTTCTGGAAACGGGACATGCCGGCGGCAGCTTCAATCTCGGCACCGGCTCCGGCTTCTCGGTGCGCGAGATCCTCAACGCCATCAGGCAGGAAGCCGGGCGCGAGGTGCCGCACACGGTCAAGCCGCGCCGCGCCGGCGATCCCACTTATCTGGTCGCCGACCCGTCCGCCGCGCGAAAAGTGCTGAACTTCTTGCCGCGCCATTCCGACCTCGCCACAGTGATCCGGACCGCCTGGGCCTGGCACCAGACCGCGCATCCATTCAAATCGCGCTAAGCGCCGTATTGTCTTGCCGGTCGGGACCCCGAGCGGCTAAAGAGATTGTCACAGTCAGCGGCGGCGGCGATGCCGGCCGCTGCATGGCCGCCGATGCAAGCGGCACACGTGGCTCGACCCGACAGCGCGAGCCGATTTTTCACAGCGAAGGCCACAATCGAGTCCGCGCATCGGCCTGCTTTCAGGCGCGGCCCAAGGAGCACGAATGCATCAGGCCGCAAGCCTGCAATTCGAGCGCGTGATGGGCGAACTCATCCTCTGGCACGCCGTGCCGGAGGACAAACGCTCGCCGGCACCGGCCTGGTGGTGGGGACCCGCGATGGCAGTGTTCGACGCGCACGAGCCGATGCGACAGGCGTGGTGTTGTGAGCTGGGCCTCGGCGACGGCTCGAGCTTTGCCGAAGGCGCGCATGCCCTTTTCGAGCTGTTCGCCGAGCAAACCTCGCTGCCCTGGCCGGATGATTTTCCGCGCAAAGCGGAACCCAAGGACCACGAGGTCCGCGAGCTGCACCCGCAGCCCTCAGACGACAGCGCGTTTCAGCCGTAACGCCGCGGCCTCGGTAACGGCCGGATCCGGCTCGGGCTGGAGCGGTGGCGCGACCGGCAGAACCATCGGCCGCAGCAGCTCGGCCATCTGCTTCGCCGGCAACGGCTTTGCGATCAGGAATCCCTGCATCTCGTCGCAGCCATGGGTGCGCAGGAAGGCCTCCTGCTCGACGTTCTCGACGCCTTCGGCGACCACGGTCATGCCGAGTGCCTTGCCCATGCTGATGATCGCCTGCGCGATCGCCTGGTCTTCCGAATCCTGCGGCAGGTCGCGCACGAAGGAGCGGTCGATCTTGATCGTGTCGATCGGGAAATGCTTCATCAGCGACATCGACGAATAGCCGGTGCCGAAATCGTCGATGGCAAGGCGAATGCCGCGGCTCTGGATGGCGTCGAGCACTTTCAGCGCACGACCGACATTGCGCATCATCATGCTCTCGGTGACCTCGAGCTGGAGCAGCACCGGCGACATGCCACTAGCCGCCAGCGCCTCGTCGACATCCTGCAACAAATGTTCGTCCACGAACTGCCGCGGCGACAGGTTCACCGCCATCGACAGCGGCAACAGGCCGCGGCGCTGCCAGGCCATCGCCTGCGCGCAGGCTTCGTTCAGCACCCAGCGGCCGATCGGCACGATCAGTCCGGTTTCTTCCGCGAGCGGAATGAACTGCGCCGGCGAGACGTTGCCGAGTTCGGGATGCGCCCAGCGCAGCAGCGCTTCCACGCCGGTGATCTGGCCGGTCTCCATGTCCACCTTGGGCTGGTAGTTCAGCGAGAACTGCTCGCGCTCCAGCGCCCGGCGCAGCGCGCTTTCCAACGACAGCCGTTCGATCGACTGCGTCTTCACTTCCTTGGAGAAGAAACGATAGCCGTTCTTGCCGTCTTCCTTGGCGAGATACATCGCCATGTCGGCGTTCTTGGTCAGCGTCTGCGCGTCGGAGCCGTTGGCCGGATACATCGCGATGCCGATCGAGGCCGTGGTGTGGCACTCGTGGCCGGCCAGCTCCATGGGCCTGGCGAGCGCCGTGAGCAGCCCGCTCGCGATGCGTTGGACGTCGTCGATCTCGCCGCACTGGTCGAGGATGACCACGAACTCGTCGCCGCCGAGGCGCGCCACCACATCGCTCGCCCGCAGCGCGCCGCGCAACCGGTTCGCCACTTCGAGCAGGAGCAGGTCGCCGGCCTCGTGACCCAGCGAATCGTTGATGACCTTGAACCGATCGAGATCGATGAACAGCACTGCAAAACGATGATCGTGGCGCTGCGCCGTGTCGATCGCCTCGCGCAGCAGCTCGTTGAAGGTTTCGCGGTTCGGCAAGTCGGTCAGGCTGTCATGTGAAGCGAGATACTCGATCCGCTCGTCCGCCTCGTTCTTCTCGTCGGCCCGATCGAAATTCTCGATCGCGAAGGAGACGTTGTCGGCGAGACGCTGCAGCAGCTCGACGAATTCGGCCGTGAAGGTCTCATGCTCGGTCGACATGTAGATCATGACGCCGACCGGCTTGTCGTGCGTGATCAGCGGGAACGCCGCACCGGAGCGCGCGCCGTCGCCTTGCAGGACGGCATGGAAGGCGCTGACACGACTGTCGTTGACATAATCATTGCTGATACAGGGCTGCCGGGTGCGGAACGCCGTGCCGCTCATGCCGCGGCCTTCGGGCCGGTCGGCATCGATGGAGAGACGAACGTTGCGCGTAGTCTCGGCGGACGGCCCCGCAGCCGCGACGATCGCGAGCTGATCGCTGTCGGCGCTCGCCAGCGCAATGGTCGTCGAGGTGAACTTGCCGCCGGTGGACGCGGCCTGACACACCAGCTCGAACAGCTCGGTGCGCGACTTGGCCCGCACGATCGCCTCGTTGGTATCGCTCAGCGCCGCAAACATGCGCGTCAGGCGCTCCTTCTGCGCCTCGGTCCGCGCCCGCTCCTCGGCCCGGTCGAAATTGTCGAGCGCGAAGGCGACATTGGCCTGGAGCCGTTGCAGCAGCTCGACGAATTCGGGCGTGAATGTGCCACGTTCCGGCGAGTTGAAGAGGAAGATTCCTTCGACGCGATCACCGTTGAACAGCGGCAGCGCAGCGGAGGATCCGATGCCGTTGCGACGCGCGTTGGCCTGCCAGGGCTTGATCCGGTCGTCGGACAGCACGTCGTTGCTGATGCAGGGCTGGCGGGTTCGGAAAGCGGTTCCTGTCAGTCCCCGCCCCTCAGGGACCTGGTCGGAGGTGGAGAATTTGAAGTTTCGGACCATATCCGCGTTCGGCCCGTAGCAGGCGACGACGCGGAGCAGTTCTGCGTGGTGGTCGACCAGCGCGATGTTGGCCGAGGTGAATTTGGCCCCCTTCGCCGTCGCTTCGCAGACGAGGTCGAACAGCTCGGCCCGCGAGCGAGCGCGCAGGATTGCCTCATTGGTCGCGCTGAGCGCTGCATACATGCGCGCCAGGCGGTCTTCTTCGGCAGCGATCCGCGCCTTCTCGGCCTCGCGGTCGAAATTGTCGATGGCGAAACAGACGTTCTCGGCGATACGCAGCATCAGCGCGACGATTTCATCATCCTTCGCCCAGGACGGGCTGAGGAAGGACAGGATGACGCCGACGCTCTGGCCATGCTTGATCAGCGGAGCCGCGATGCAGGCGGCAACACCGGTATTGATGTTGGCCTGCTCCCACGGCGTTCCCCTGGTGTGACGCGCGAGGTCGCGTTCGACATGAGGTTTCTGTGAGCGAAAGACCTCACCGGAGATGCCGCGGCCATAGGGATTTTCGGGATCGACGGAGTAGCGGGTCCGGGCCACAATCTCCAGATTCTCACCGGTGCCGGCGACGGGCTTCAGCCAATGCGAGTCCTGCTCCTTGAGCAGGACGAAGGTCGCAAGCGACTTGCCGCCATGCACCGAAGCGTCGCACACAAGCTGATACAATTCCTGCTCGGTCTTCGCCCGCAGGATGGCTTCGTTGGTGGCGCTGAGCGCGCCGAACATGCGGTTGAGCCGTCGCGTCGCCCGCTCGCTGGTCTGCCGCGCGGTCTCGCGCGCGAAATTCTCCAGCGCATAGGAAATGTTGGCCGACATGCGCTCGAACAGCGACACCATCTGCTCGTTCAGCGAACCGGCCTCGCTGCGGGTCACGAACAGCACGCCGACGCTCTCGCCGTTGCAAAGCAGCGGCATCGCCGCCGCCGCACCGATATGCGCCCTGGCCGCGCCCTCGCGCCACGCCAGCGAGCGCGAATCGTTCAAATAGTCATTGCTGATGCAGAGCTTCCGGCTGCGAAACGCCTCGCCGCCAACGCCCATTCCTTCCGGCGTGCCGGCTTCCGTGGTGATCTCGATTGCGCGCAGACGCGCCACGTCCTCGCCGCAACCGGCGGCAAATCGCAGCCGACGGCCGCCCGGCTCCACGAGGAACACGGCGACGGCCATGAAGTCCCCACTCGCGAACCCGGCGTCGCAGACCTTCTGGTACAGCTCGTCCGGCGATTTCGCGTAGAGGATCGCTTCGTTGATGGCGCTCAACGCTGCAAAGGTGCGCGCGAGGGTCGTCTGCACGATCTCAACTCCCGGGCATTTCTGCCTAATTCTCCCGGGTGCCTTTATGAATGGCCATCGCCTAAGTGGTCGTTATTGCGTGCCGCAAACCGCCGATCAGAGTGAACGAGCTGCGAACAAGAGCCGGAAAACTGTCCGGAAACCCGCCATACGGGATGTCCACGCGCAGAGCTTACGACCAAAGACGCGCTATGTTTACGAATTTGCAGCCCTGTATTGGTTTACAGGAGATTGATATCGCTCCCGCGCTTTGAGACGATGGCTCCCAACAACCGCCCACCAAGGGCGAGACCCAAGGAAACGCCATGCCGATCGTTAGGGCCGACCGCCTCACGCGCATCAGCGCCGCGCTGCTCCAGGCCGCCGGAGCTTCCGAGGAAGAGGCCGATGCGGTCGCAACCGGCTGCGTCAACGCCAATCTCGCCGGCCACGACTCCCACGGCGTGATTGCGGTTCCCACCTATATCGACCGCATCAAGGCGGGGCACATCGTTCCCGGCGCGAAATGGACCATTGTGCAGGAATCGCCGACCACAACCGTGATCGACGGCCATTGGGGGTTTGGCTTCCACGTCAACGCCAAGGCGATGGCGCTGACGATCGAGAAGGCGAAGACGGCCAACGTCGCCGCCTGCACCGTGTTCCGGCAAAGCCATGTCGGCCGCCTCGCGGCCTATCCGCTGATGGCGATGCGCGAAGGCATGATCGGGATCGCGACGGCGGATTCCGGACGCTCGCCGAAGCACGTGGCGCCGTTCGGCGGCAAGGAGCCGCGGCTCGGCACCAACCCGATCTCGATTGCGGTGCCGTCCGATCTCGAGGCGCCGTTCTACCTGGACATGGCAACCTCGGCGGTCGCGGCCGGCAAGATCCAGCTCGCGGTCGCCCGCGGCGAGGAGATCCCGACCGGATGGATCATCGACGCCGACGGACGGCACACCACCGATCCCACTCAATACCGCAAAGGCGGCGCGCTGCTGCCGCTCGGTGGCACCGAGGGCTATAAGGGCAGCGGCCTTGCGGCCATGGTCGAGGTGCTGTGCGGCCTGCTCACCGGTCTCGGCTTCGGCGTCGAGCCGACGGGCCGGCACAATGACGGCTGCTTCATGGCGGTGTTCAACGTCGCCGCCTTCCGCCCGCTGAAGGAGTTCAAGCGCGAGGTCGCCGAATTCGCGCACTACCTGAAATCAACGCCGCCGTCCGAGGGCAGCAAGGGCGTCTACTATCCCGGCGAGATCGAGGGCGTGCGCGAGCAGCAGCGCCTGCGTGACGGCATCGAGATCGAGGATGCGACCTGGGAGAAGCTGCGCGCGCTGGCGCGCGACTATCGGCTCGACACGATCCTCGATCTGGCCTGACGGCATCAGGAGAAGAGCATGACGCGGCAGATGGTACTGGTCGGCTTCCTTCAGGCGCAGAATTGCACGAATCTGCCGAGCTCCTGGCGGCACCCGGATTCGCGCGACGATTCGATGTCGGCGGACTATTATCAGGAGATCGCAAGAATCCTCGAAGCCGGCAAATTCCACATGGCCTTCTTCGACGACCGCCTGGCGATGCCGGACCGCTACGGCAACGACCACGCCCACACCGTCGAATACGGTATCCGCTGCGTGAAGATGGATCCGCTGATCGTGCTGACCACGATGGGCCTGGTCACCGAGAACCTCGGCCTGGGGGCGACCTGCTCGACCACCTATTACGAGCCCTTCGACGTCGCGCGCCGCTTCGCAACGCTCGATCTGATGTCCGGTGGACGCGCCGGATGGAACGTCGTCACCTCGCTCAATGACGGCGAGGCGCTCAACATGGGGCGCGACTCCCATCCCGAACATGATTCCCGCTACGACAAGGCCGACGAGTTCATGGAGGTCGTGCTTGGCCATTGGGACACCTGGGAAGACGGCGCGCTCATCATGGACAAAAAGAGCGGTCGCTTTGCCGATCCGGCCAAGGTGAAACGGCTCGATCACCAGGGCGCGGCCTTCAAGTCCCGCGGACCGTTCACAGTGCCGCGCTCGGACCAGGGCCATCCTGTTATCATCCAGGCCGGCGCGTCCGGCCGCGGCCAGCGCTTTGCCGGGCGATGGGGCGAGGTGATCTTCACCGCTGCGCGCAATCTCCAGGGCACCAAGGACGGTTACGCGGCTGTTCGCAACGAGGCTGCCAAGGCAGGCCGCGATCCCGACCAGATGCGCCTTTGCAACCTGACGACGCCGGTCTGCGCCGCAACCAAGGCAGAGGCTGAGGACAAGATGGCGCTGATCAACAAGCTGCCGCTCGAGATCGACGCGCTGTCGCTGCTCGCCGAAGCGCTCAATTATGATTTCGCCTCCAAGGATCTCGACGAACCGCTGACCACGGAGGAATTGAAGAGCATGCAGGGCATTTTGGGCATCCGCGACGGCGTGCTCAAGAATTCCGGCAAGAGCAACCCGAGCGCGCGCGACTTCGTCACCTTCTCCGGCCGTGGCCAGGTCCATGACGCGATGGTCGGCGGCCCCAAGGAGATCGCCAACAAGCTCGAAGAGATGTTCGTCGAGCGCGGCTGCGACGGTTTCGTCATCGCCGCGACTTATGTGCCTGGCTCCTACGCCGATTTCGTGCAGCATGTCGTGCCGGAATTGCAGCGTCGCGGTCTGTTCCAGAAGGAGTATCGCGGCAAGACATTGCGGGAAAATCTCGGACTGAAGCGGCCCGCGGCCGGTGCCTGGAAGGTGCAGCCGCGGGATGCCGCGGAATAACAACGAGGACAAAATATGCGCTGGCTGAAATTTACCGCCTCGGACAAGACCTCCTGGGGAATCATCGAAGGCGACCAGGTCATTGCGGTTGACGGCGACCCCTTCGGCGAATGGCAGCGTACCTCGCGCACGCATCCGCTGGCGCAAGTGAAGATCGAATTGCCGCTGATCCCACGCACCTTCTACTGCGTCGGCCTGAACTACCTCAAGCATTTGAAGGAAGCCGCCGACAAGCGCGGCGAGGTGCCGGCCGTCCCTGATCGACCCGAGATCGGTTATCGCGCCCAGAATGCGCTGATCGCGCATGACGAGGACGTCGTGATCCCCTCCTTTGCGACGGACAAGATCCACTACGAAGGCGAGCTCGTCGTCGTCATCGGCAAGAAGGTGAAGCATCTCACCAAGCAGAATGCGATGGATTGCGTGTTCGGCTACACCATCGGCAACGACGTCAGCGAGCGCAGCTGGCAGAAGGCCGACCGCAGCCTGTGGCGCTCGAAAAACGCCGATACGTTCAAGCCGATGGGGCCGTGGATCGAGACCGAGGCCAACCTTGCGAAAATGGAGACCGTCGTCCGGGTCAACGGCAAGGAGACCAATCGCTTCTACACCAACGACATGATCTTCGGCGTGGCGCCATTCCTGGTCGAACTGACGAAGTATTTTACGCTATGGCCGGGCGATGTCATCTGGATGGGCACGGATGGTGCCTCGCCTGACATCAAGCACGGCGATGTCGTGGAGATTGACATCACCGGTGTTGGCACGCTCCGCAATAGGTTTGTGCGCGAGCGGCGGTGACAAAGGTGCCGTAGGGTGGGCAAAGCGAAGCGTGCCCACCACTTCCGTCACCGAGGCGAGGTGGTGGGCACGGCGCAAGAGCGCCTTTGCCCACCCTACGGCACTACGGCAGCCCCATCAAAACGGCAGCGCCACCCCCGCCTTGATCTCCTTCAGCACCACATTGCTGCGGACGTAGCGGATGCCGGGAATGCGGAACATGAACTCGTCGAGGAATCTGTTGTAGGCAATCATGTCCTGCACGACGACGCGCAAGTGATAGTCGGCGTCACCCGTCGTCGCAAAGCACTCCAGCACCTCGCGCCGGGTGGTCACCCGCGCCACGAACTCGTCCACAAATTTTGCGTCGTGCCGCTCCAACGAGACGTGAAGGATCGCGGACATCGCAAAGCCCGCCTGCTCGCGCGCGACCAGCGCCGCGTAACCCTGGATCACGCCGCTTTCCTCCAGCGCACGCACCCGGCGCCAGCAGGCCGAGGTGGACATGCCGACCTCGTCGGCCAGCTGCTGGTTGGTGGCGCGGCCGTCCTTCTGGAGATAAGCGAGAATCCGCATGTCCTGGTCTTCGATCATGAATCCCCTCAATCCGATCAGATCTACCAAATTCTAGCATTCTTCGCAAAATTATACCGAATAACGATTTTGTGCGGGATGAATAGGTAGGACCTACCAGCCTCCCCGGCATACCCTTCCATCATTCGGCAGGATGCCGCGCGAGGTCCGCCATGGACGCCATTCCGTCACTCGACGCTTACGAGCTCTTCGACCGCTACGACCGCGAGGAGGGCCGCGTCTTCCTCACGGGCACGCAGGCGATCGTTCGCATCGCGCTCGACCAGATCAGACGCGATCGTGCGCGCGGCCTCAACATGGCCGGCTTCATCTCCGGCTATCGCGGCTCGCCGCTCGGCGGCGTCGATCTCGAGCTGTGGCGTATCCAGGAGCGTCTCAAGCGAGACCGCATCGAATTCCTCCCCGCGGTGAACGAGGACCTTGCGGCAACAGCGGTGCTCGGCTCGCAGCAGGTCGAGACGCAAGGAGATCGCGAGGTCGATGGCGTGTTCGGCCTCTGGTACGGCAAGGGACCCGGCGTCGATCGCTCCGGCGATGCGCTCAAGCACGGCAATGCCTACGGCTCCTCGCCGCACGGCGGCGTGCTGGTGGTCGCAGGCGACGACCATGGCTGTGTGTCATCCTCGATGCCGCACCAGTCCGACGTCGCCTTCATGAGCTGGTTCATGCCGACACTGCATCCGGCCGATGTCGGCGAATATCTGGCGTTCGGCGAATACGGCTACGCGCTGAGCCGCTTCTCCGGCATGTGGGTTGGCTTCAAGGCGATCTCGGAGATCGTGGAATCAGGCGCATCCGTCGCGCTGCGCCCGCCGCGCGCCTTCCGCACGCCCGACTTCACGCCGCCACCGGGCGGCCTGCACTATCGCTGGCCGGACCTGCCGGGTCCGCAGATCGAGGAACGGCTGGAGGCAAAGAAGCACGCAGTCTACGCCTTCGCGAAAGCCAATCCGATCGATCGCCACATCTATGACATTCCCAATGCCACCTACGGCATCGTCACGACGGGCAAGGCGCATCTGGATCTGATGGAAGCGTTGCGGCTGATGGGCCTCGATGAAGCCGCCTGCCGCCGCATCGGCATCGACGTCTACAAGGTCGGCATGGTCTGGCCGCTGGCGCTGCATGACGCCATGGACTTCGTGAAGGGCAAGCGCGAGATCCTCGTGGTCGAGGAAAAGCGCGGCATCATCGAGAGCCAGTTCAAGGAATATTTTTACGACTATCCCGGCAGCAAGCCCGAGCGCATGGTCGGCAAGCATGATGAAGCCGGCGCACGGCTGATCTCATGGATCGGCGAATTGGCGCCGCGTGCGCTGGCATCCGTACTGGCGCGCCGGCTCGATCCGATGTTTCCGGGGCTGAATCTCGCCGCGCGGGCCGCCGCACTGCTGCCGGAGGCCGAGCGCACGATCAACGTCCCGGGCGCGACGCGCACGCCCTATTTCTGCTCGGGATGCCCGCACAACATTTCGACGAAAGTGCCGGAGGGATCGAAGGCGCTGGCCGGCATCGGCTGTCACTTCATGGCAAGCTGGATGGACCGTGAGACGTCCTCGCTGATCCAGATGGGCGGCGAAGGCGTGAACTGGGCGGCA